>OCTV010000597.1_pt1 | contig 14217 bp, 12 predicted proteins | sample 1539101 | NCBI WGS metagenome assembly OCTV01 (sample SAMEA3991422, study PRJEB22521) | metagenome | biome: anthropogenic terrestrial biome; feature: sewage plant; material: sludge | place: Sweden | collected 2012-09-26 | reverse complement strand
AAAGCGGCAATGACGCTGCTGAAACGCGTGCTGCGGGAAACGGAATTGGCGGGGGGGGTGGGGTAGGGGGGCGTGGTGCTAGGTCTGGTTGTCGGCCATTTCTGTCGTTCGAACTGACTTCCTCAAGTGGCCGGTATTACTCAGATTGCTGGCCTTGCTGTGAAACGTGGTGCGTTCAGTTGCTCTTGAATTATTGAAACGACTTGGCTGTAATTGTTTGTGAAATCGATGCTCGAGTAAAAATTCAAAATTTGTAGTGCACGCTCTGCTCTTGAGAGATCGCCTTCATTGATTGCACGTTGAGCCTCCGAAAAATATTTGCTGAAGGCACCAATATTGGACATCATTTGTTGCCATTGCACAGATGGCGAAGTGGAAAGGAATCGCGCCATTTCTTGGGCGTCCTCCAATAGAGTCGGCTGTCCGGTAACGAACCGGAGGAGGAGTGAATCAAAATATCCCACATACAAACGCCGTGCGTCTTCGTGATGAACTGTATTGGCAGATTCGATTATGCTACGTGCAAGCATCATGGACTGCTTGGCCGCTTCAAGATCACCACTTCTGACCTGTGAGGTAGGCTGAAAAAAGTGGACGCCATCTGTAAGCTTGTTTTTACAGGAGGCATCAAATGGAAAGAATACCGAAGGCGGTCTATACGCCGGAATTCAGGGCTGAAGCGGTGGCGCTGGTTTTTCGTGATGGACTGAAGGCATCCGAGGCTGCGAGACGGCTGGCGATATCGAAGAAGACACTGGACAACTGGCTGATGCGTTCTAAGGCAGGCAAGTTGGCTGATATCGGCTCGAATCGTTCCCTTGTGAGTGAGCAGGAAGCCGAGATTTCGCGGCTACGCAAGGAACTGGCTGAAACGCGAATGGAGCGTGACCTGTTGAAAAAAGCGGCCGCGTACTTTGCGAGGGAGTCACTGCCCGGTACGCGGTCATGAAACAGAATCGACTCCATTATCCGGTCAGTCTGATGGCTCGAGTTTTTGAGGTTTCGGTCAGCGGCTATCACGCTTGGGATGAGCGACCGCCGTCGAAACGCGCTCAGGAAGATGCGCAACTCTGTGTGGCAATTCGTGCCGCCCATCAGCGTACCCGGCAAACCTACAGCGCCGTGCGTTTGCAGCCCGAGCTTGAAGCCGATGGGTTTCGAGCTGGGGTGGGTCGCATCAAGCGATTACGGAAACAGATGAATATCCGCTGCAAGCAAAAACGGAAATTCAAGGCCACCACGAACTCAAATCACACGTTGCCGGTCGCCGAGAACCTGCTCAACCAGAGCTTTGCGGCGAAGCAGCCCAATGAGGCTTGGGTGACAGATATCACGTACATTCCAACTAACGAAGGGTGGCTCTACCTTGCCGGGATCAAGGATATCTACACCTGCGAGATCGTGGGTTATGCCCTGGGCGAGCGCATGACCAAAGATCTGGTAGGCAGGGCCTTGTTTCAGGCCGTTACGGCGAAGCGCCCGTCACCCGGGCTGATCCATCATTCAGACCGTGGCAGCCAATATTGCAGTCATGATTATCAGCGACTCGTCAGCCAGTTTGGCATGAAGGCATCCATGTCCCGGCGAGGCAATTGCTACGACAATGCACCGATGGAGAGTTTCTGGGGAACGCTGAAAAACGAACTCGTCCATCACCGCCAGTACCACACCCGGAGCGAGGCAACTCAGGAGATCACGGAGTACATCGAAATCTTCTACAACCGATATCGCCGTCATTCGCGATTGGGCTATCTGTCGCCCGCAACATTCACCCAACAATTCTATGCAGAACAGTTGGCAGCATAAATCCGATGGCGTCTACGATTGACGACCTACCTCAGTCAGCGGGAGGACGGCTTAAACAAGCCCCACTCCGCACTCCACTTGTTTGTTCCCGCGGTGACTTTTTCGAAGGCCACTGCCCTAACTCGCCCTATGGAGACCGGGATGCTGGATGAAACAGCACTTGATGCACTTTTTAACCGATTGGGTATTCCCCCTGAAGCTCGACAGCGAATCCGCTGGATTCGGGAAAATGCACCAATCCGCGCCGTTGGCGGAGGCAACCGCAACACCGTGTGCAGATTTAGCTCACAAAAAATGGAGTTTGTCCTTGAGGCAGAGGCATTCAATACGGAATATGCCGCTTTCGAGGAATACGAAAACGATGAATCCACCTTCGAGTTCTATCCGCAGCCTAGCAAGCTGCGGATAGTTTACCTAAATGCAAATGGAAAACTCGTTCATCCGGACATTACGCCGGACATATTTAGGGTTTGCCGTGATTTCTTTGCTTTTGAAGAGTGTAAAACAGAAGAGGAACTGCTAAAACTCGCCCAAGAGCAACCCAACCGTTATGTGGTCGATGAAAACGGACAGTGGAGGAGCCCCCCTGCCGAGGAAGCTGCAAAAAAACTTGGCTGTCGCTTTCTCGTTAGATCGAGCAGTGAAAACAACTGGATTGCACTAGAAAACTATGAGTTTTTCTGCGAGTACCTGACAGTTGATCCATCGGAACTAGAAATTGCACCAGATGCGCTCAAAATTGTCGAAAAGCGCTTGTCGGAATCAAGCTGGCTAACCGTCAACGACCTGATATACGGCCCTGACCCTGTCGACTCAGACAGCCTATACGGGTTGATCGTTACCAAGAAGGTCTATTTTGATTTTCTGGGCAATCGGATTTCCAACCCTGATCAAGCGCTGCTTTTCCGAGACGCGATCAGCGCCCAAGCCTATCGAACCATCGCAAGAACCAGTGTCGGGCTGAAGACGCCCAGCATTACAGCTTTTGAACAGATTCCCGGAAGACGTTTCAGTTGGGATGGAAAACCGTGGCAGATCGTCAATGTCGGGGAGACTGGCATCAGTGCCATGCCACTCGACAACGAAGCTGCCGCAGTGATCATCGATTTGAATTCTGAAAATCTTCTGGAGCTAGCACAAAGAGGGAAAATTATTCCCTTCGCCGAGGAGAGAAATGCCCGAGCCGAAGCTGCTGACGAAATTATCAAAAAAACTAGCGCCAAGGATCTTTGGATCGCCAATTGGCGCCACCAAATCCTGTTTTCCACACCGGAGAAGAACAACCCCCTGGTAAAAAACCAAGCCCGTTCGGTGGCCTACTGGCTCGCCAACTACCGCGCAGCCGAAATTGAGTTCGGTATTGGATTTATCGGATTAATACCCAACCGAAACGGAACACAGGGAAACCACAACCCAAAATGTGACCCCCAAGCCTATGCTCTTGCCATTAAGGCTTACGACAAACATTGGGAATCAGATGCCCAGCGATCAGCCACCCTTTGTCATGGCTTTTATCTGAATGAATGCGAAGTTCAGGCCGTTACACCACTCAGTCTCAAATCGTTCGGAAAAATCATTGCCAAACATCGCTCATACGAGCAAACCAAGAAACGTGTTGGCGAAAAGGCTGCTTATGATGAAGAGCCACCGTATTTGGTTCTTGAGTACACCACGCCTCGCCACGGCAACCGGCCCTTCCATATTGGCCATATCGACCATACCCCGTTACCCATAAAAATTCGCGACCAATCTGGCAATTATCAGTTGCAAACGATCTGGCTGACGCTGTTGATCGATGCATATAGCCGAATAGTTCTAGCAATTTACTTGAGTTTTGATCCGCCTTCATACCGTAGTTGCATGATGGTTATTCGCGAATGTGTTCGGAAACATGGACGTATTCCACACTGGATCGTGGTCGACAACGGATCTGATTTTCAATCGATTTACTTTGAAACCCTGCTAGGCCGCTTGAAGAGCCACAAAAAAGACCGCCCCAAAGGGAAGCCAAAGTATGGATCGGTTGTTGAGCGGATTTTCCAGACAACGATTGATCAGTTTATTTCGAACTTGCTTGGCGCCACCCATGACATGAACCCCCGCCAAATCGGGAGAGACGTAGATCCCGAGCTAAAAGCCATCTGGACCTATGAAAAATTGTGGGTCCGATTGCAGGAGTATCTGACCACCGTTTATCACCGCAATGTTCATAGCACCTTGGGGCAGACGCCGGAATACACATTTACACATGGCCTGCAAACCTTCGGACATCGAACCCATGCCATTTTCAGCTATACCGAAACGTTCATCATCTTGACCTGCCCTTCCACAGCCAAAGGTTCTGCCAAGGTCACGCCGCAAGGCGTCAAGATCAATTATCTCTACTACCGCTGCCCTGCAATGGACCTACCAGGCGTACTTAAATCGCGCGTAGAAGTTCGTTATGACCCTTCTAATCGTGGGATCGCGTACGTTCTGCTGCATGGGACTTGGCAAAAGTGCTACTCGGAATATTACGCAGTATTTCAGGGATACACCGAAAAACAGATCCGGATCGCATCGAATCATTTACGCATGAAAGCCAAGCTACTAGGACACCACTCTAGCCTCAACGCACAAAACCTGGCCCGGTTTCTCACCAGTGCAGAAGCCGACGAGATACTCAGCATGCAACGCCTGCAAGACGCCGAAAGCTCAGAAGTTATGGTTGCTATCAATACCCCGAACGATTTCCAGCCATCCAGCGAGGACAAATACGCATCACCGGAAATCGCTGAGCAAACCAGCCCACCTTCATCCCAACCAGAATTGCTTGAGGACTTCTAGCCATGCGTGATGCCCAATTCAAAGAGTCAGTCCAAGCTATTCGTACCTTTCATGAAAAACGTATTGCTCACTCAAAACTTAAAGACGCCTACGATAGCCTCTGCTGGGTCGTTAATCAGGAACCAGAAAACGTCGAGGAATTGTATTTATTGGTAGGCCCATCAGGATGCGGAAAATCGACGCTTATGAAGCGCCTTGAGTCGGACATCCTCAAGCAATACAGCACGGAGATGGAAGAAAACCCAGGACTGATACCGGTCATCTATGTTCAGCTAACAGCACCGCAGGACGGAAACTTTAACTGGAAAGATTTTTTCTCTCGGCTTCTCGAGAGGTTCAACGACGTACTTATCCGCAAAAAGGTCATCCTTCACCCTGAAGCATTCTTGGACGGAGAGATCATTGTCACCATTCGTGGATTAGTACGTGAAGAACTACGTCGCGCAGTTCGGAATGCATTCATCCATCGGAGGACAAAATTCCTCCTGTTGGACGAGGCTGGACACCTTTTGCTGACCAAGAGCTCCATTCCGGCAAGAGTTCAGTTTGAGTTAATTAAAAGCGTTGCCCAAGAACTTCATATACCCATCATATTGGCTGGTGACTATGCGTTGCTGCGAATCCTCGATTTGAATGGACAATTGACGCGACGTACTGAAGTGATTCACTTCCCGCGCTATCAGGTAGATGAGTTGTCAAATCCTGAAAGCCCCCACGGCATGTCATACAGAAATAGCGTTTTCAGTCTGTTGGAAGCCATGCCTGTCGCTAAGGAAGACGGGCTTATAGAACACATCGACTATTTCTACCAGTTTTCCATCGGAAACATCGGACTGCTAAAAAAATGGCTCAAACGGGCAATGTGGAAAACTCTGATGTCGGAAAACAGGATTCTCACCAGAGAAATCCTTCATTCGACCCGATGGAGCAATAAATCGCTAAAGCTGATGATCAATGAAGCGAAGCTAGGGGAATCCCAACTGAAAGACATTGGTGACGACGAAATAGCTCGTGAGTTGGGGCTTGAGCTTACACCGTCGATTGATGTGATTTCCGGCAACTTCCGATTTGATAGTGACGATATAGGAGGCAAAGCGAAGAAATCCCGCAGGGGCCAAAAGAGGCCAGGTACCCGAAGTCCAAGCCGTGACCCGGTTGGAGGAATTCCAAATGCAGCTTGAACTCCTCGACCTCTTTGAAACACCTTCCCCAACAATACCTCCGCGATCGAGATTGATTTCATTACCCCCCAGAGGGGTCGGGTCCGCCTATTGCGAGGCCTTGATTTCATACCTCACGCGTCTAGCGGAAGCACACGTTGTAAGGCCAAATATTCTTGCCAAAAGCATCATCGTACCGCTTACAAAGATTCGCCTGGAGACTTCCAGTTGTAACTTCAATAATTCAGATTCGAGAACGATCAACTCGTACGTAAACTATGCAATTGAGATAAGCCGTGCGATCGAAACCCTAACTTTGCAGAAAGATCTCAAAAACCTCACATTTATTCCTTGGGGCGAGCTACTGGATCAAAAAGGGTCTCGCCTACTCCGAGATCACGTCGGCATTTGTAAGGAGTGCTTAGATGAGATGGAAAAGGAAAAGTCCGGCATCTATTACCCCTTAATTTGGTATCTCCGGTATGGCCAGATTTGCAGCAGACATAAGCGTTGGCTAGAAGATGCCTGCCCTGCGTGTGGGGGAAAGCAAAGCTTTGTTGCTCACCACGCCATGCTTGGTTATTGCACCCACTGCGGTGCATGGCTTGGAACAAATAGTGGCGGAAGCTTGGCAGAGTCAAATGCACCGACAATTTCGGAGCATGATCAGTTTATGGTGGCTGCACTTGAGCAAATGATCGAAAACAACCCCACCATAGGTGAAATTGCAACACATAGTCACTTCGTTGAAAGGTTGTCGCTGTATGCGAGTGCATTAACCAGTGGAAATATAAGTGCTTTCGAACGGCGCCTTGGCTTCAACAGAAATGTGGTCGTCAATTGGATTGAAAAATTGCATCGACCACGGATCGATCTTTTTCTTGAACTGTGTTTCCGTCTTGGTCAAATGCCAATCGAATTCTTGACAGCTGATATTCCAAGCGATCTTTCATCCAGCATCGGGCAGTTTGAAATAGCCCACTCTGCAACGAGAAGAAAACTAACGGAGGCGGAACATAGGGAAATCGAAGCGCAGCTCCAAGCGCTTCTTGAGAGCCCTAGCCCCCCAACCAGGGCAAGACTCGGAGAAATGTTAAGCGTAAAAAGCCGATTTTTAACTCACCATTTCCCTGAACTAGTATGTGCCATTTCCAGCAGGCGCAGACAGTTGAACCTAATTCGATCAGAGGAGAAGCGGTCGAAAAAAATTGCCCGAGCAAAAGCAGCTACCGAAGAGCTATTTACTCAGCAACGCCCCATCAGCAGGAGAAAGCTATGGGCCGCTGTAGCAACTCAAGGCTTAACATTTGCGGATCCACAGACTAGACGTGCTGTTCGTGAGGTTATCGAAGAACATCAGCAGAACAATGATGCAAATAATACCCATATTTGAACACTCTGGAATTGAATACATTTTGGAGGCCGTTCATCGGCCAAAGCGGCCGGTGGTGCCCACAATGAAAAATGGCTGCTTCCAATATCGAAGCAGCCATGCGTATCTTGATAAACTGACCAACCGGCTTTGGTCTCTACCTAATGCCGTCCAGGCGAAAATAAGCCCGCCTCTGACGCGGGCTTTATTGATCTAAGAAATCAGCCGTATTACTTGCCTGAAGCCTTCTTAGCAGCCTTGCCGGCGGCGATGTTTCTCTGGGCTATGTCGGTAATTTGCTGGGCTGTCTTGCGGATGTTGTCGTAGGCGGAATTGGCAGAAGCGATGGCGCTCTGAACAGCAGCGACGGCAACCTCGGAGCCGGCTGGAACTGACTTTGCATCCCTTTCCAGCATGCCTGCAACGTTCTTTTCGAAGTCGCGGAATTGGCCTTCAATCATCTTGGACAACTGTTCTTGCATCTGGGCGAAAATCTCGTAGACCGACTTGCCGTAGGCAGCAGCCTTCTCGACACCCGATTGGGCTAGGGAGGCCTGTATGGCGACCGCTTCCTTGAGGTCCTTGGCACCCATAAGGGCTTTGGCGTTGGCGGCAGATTCTTCGAGGTCCGAGCGGGCGATCTCGAGGTTTAGGACGGCGATACGCTCGGCAGAGGCCAGGGAAGTGTTGGCAACAGCAAGGAGGAAATCAACGGCAGCTTTGTTGGCGACAACGGCAAAGCCCTGTCCCAGCTCCCCGGCGCGGGCAGCTTCGGTCGCCGCGTTGAGTCCAAGTATGTTGGTCTGATCAGTGATGACCTTGATGATGCCAACAATGTCGGAGATTTTGGCCGAATGTTCTTCCAAGGAAAGAGTGCGCAGCGATAATTCATTGACACTCTCGGCAATTTGTTGCATTTCCGTGGACGCTTGGCCAACAAGGGATTCTTCTTCTCTTCTCGAAACTGTTGTATGAATAAATCCTTCCACGTCCGTGAATGATACGGGCGACAACTGGATAGACTTGTTTTTCCAGTAGTGTTGACATAGGTTCTCAAAGACGATGTTGACACAGGAAGAAACGTCATCAGTGCTGAATAGTTCTACGTTTTCATCAATTGATAGCTCGTTGTTCAAGGACGTCGGCGTCAGCTCCATTGCCAGTTTTTGTGAATAACCCCCGAGTCCCCCGATCAGATATCGAGGTATCTTGCGCTTCTCAGCAAGCGCCATTTCTTCGGCCACGCCTGGGTTGGCATCATCTCTATCGTGCAACTTTCCACCGACAGCAACCATCATGTTTTGAGCAGCAATGAGCACCTTGCGCATTGCGGTCAAACTGTCATTCCTGGTTTGTGCATCAGCATCTGTGCCATTACCTATCTTTTTGGTCACAATCAGTTCAGCAACGTCAGTCATCGATTGAATTTCGTCAGCCGAGTAATTAACATACCAGAGGTCTGACATTATCAGTGTTACTGGTGGTCTATCAGACTTGGTCGAGTGCAACCGGGCTTGCCTCAAGATAATAGGCGTGAAGCTAGGGTGACTACCATGAACAATTCTGCCACCGTACTTGATTATTAAGCCGCTGAAGAGCGCTACAAATTCGAGGATGCCTCGATCCATTGCTCGTTCAGTCCACTTTTCACGTTCTGGAATGGCTCCAGATAGGCCAACTTCAAGGCCTTCAAATGACATATGAATTGTTGCGTTGCGTGAACCAGTTTTGCTCATGCGCCCCCCAGTTTCGTAAAATGTGAAGCTAAGAGCGCAGATAGCTCCTGATGATGCAGAACGATTATGTCATCATCGAATTGGTCTTTAAGATCATCCTCTGAACAAAGATCACCGTCATATACGAATAGCGAGTAGTTGGCAGGCGGGTGTGTTTGCAGGAAGCTTTTATACCGAGCACAGGCAGGGCCATAGATCTGATCAAATACAGAGCAATGGCTGTGGACTGTCCTATCTAATCGGGGGGAAAATTTTTGGTACGACCTGAACATGAGCAGAGCACGATTCAATGCCTTCCAGTCGTATCCTGCACTCCTGAAATATTTCTCGACGAGGAAAGGTACGCGACATTTTCTGATGAAGATTTCACAAAGATAGGTTTCGATCTCTAACGTGATCTCTTCTAATTCCGCAGTCGATAGAATTGTCTGCTGCGGAGCATCTGCGAACGACATGTCAATCCAGCGCTGTAAACTTAGCAGCGTCCGGAATCGTGGTCCTTTCTTATTATCCCCACGAGGCCTGAACACCACCGGAAGTATGGGTATCAGCATTCCGTCAGCAGTGTTAATTTCTTCTTTGATCCACTTCGAGCTGTAGGACTCTGGTGTGTCGACCAGAAGTACCATACTCGCCTCCGCTAGAGCATTTTCAATTTCTTGTTGGACGGCTTCGCCTGGCAGAATTTTGGTGTCGCCGTCCAACTCTTTCGCTTCATCACTCCACGGCTTGTGCCCCAGTGAGAGTAGGTGGTCATAGATTTGCTCAGCGATCTGTTTTCCGTCGACGGCTCTATATGAGATGAAGACTCTAGTATTACGACCTTGGAGGCATAGTCCAAGCATGGCGCCGGCACGACGAATCAGTCTGCCTTCGGTCCCTAGCGATTTGTCGTCAAAAGGCAAGGCTTTGTAATCTGAGGCAGCACCGGGTGGAACAGGGAATTTGCCGTTGACGGCAACCGGGAGAATCAACGCCGTATCAGGCCGCTTAGCCAAAAATGCTTTGACATACTCGTTCGCCTCGTCGGGAAATAGGCTCCCGTCGTAGACGACGATCAACAGGTCATTCCATTCCGGATCGCCTGGCCAGGGAGGGAGCTTGGAGTCCAATACAAGCGTAACAGATACCTGCTCCTGAAAGGTCTCAAGTAGATCATTTTGCACGCGCCTAGCAATCTCCCCGCATGCATCGTTATGCAAAATTACAATCATTCATCTATTTCCTATGCTGCGAAGATGCCCCAAGTATCAATGTTTTTTGATATTCCGGTCGATGCCTATTTATATGCAACTGAGAGTAGCAGAACAAGCAAAATGGGCATCTCGCATTGGTAATGCGATGGGAAGCAACTTTGTGATGTTGTAAGCGTCGATGTTGCCGCCAATCTTCATTGCAAAATCATAGTGGTACTGAGGATTGGCTACAAAATATGACCATTTCACTGCCGGCGCCACCAAAAAAGACCGCCACTGTAGCCGTCACTGGACTGAAGTTTTCTTGAATCCCGCACTCGATGTTGTAGTCGCGGCCACGTTTCAATTCGAACAGGCCTAGGCACTCATCAAATGTTGCCGAGAACGTTTCGGGCTGCTCGGGCGTCGGCCACACCCAGCATAATACATTGGTATAAGACCATGACGTTTTCTACCTTAAGACTTTATCTTGAGTTCCGCAATCATTCGATTCGCGGTAATGGCAATAGGCAGTTGGCCTCGGCTGCAGACTCCGTTTCCTTCTTACCGTCCAGCGTGTCTTTTTTACCATATGGCAAATTACAAGGCGCCAACCAACGCTGAAAGAGGTCACGGTGAACCCATGCATCATCAACGTAAGGCAATCCATGGTGGGCCGCGAGATACCCCCAGTTGATCAGGCGAGCCTGTAGCGTTTTCGGCATTTCCGACATACGTGTAGGCACCACCGCGAGAGCACGGACTTCCTTCTCCATCCAGGGAGAGCTCTTGTCCTGTGGCGGGCACTGATAAGAGCGGTGCAACTTGGGCATTCGCCGGATGCTCCAGTACGCATAGGCGTCAGTTTTCGGGTCCTGTACAACTATGCGACGGGCCTGAACCAACTTTTCTGGAATGTCCGGTGGTGGGCAGTGGTCATCATTGCTCCACTGAGTGGGGGCGTAGCCCGCCGCGGCAACTCTCTCCGCGCTACGGCGCACGATGTTAGCGACGCGCACCTCATCCGGCTGGTCGGACATAATGTTCATCACTCGCATCACTTGAGTCGGCCAGAATCCGCTGACGTCGGCGTTTGGCACCGTGGCGGCGCCACCATCCGAAATGAGTATGACTGTACGCTCGCCAGAACCGGCGTCAGAACGCTGGCGACGGAGGCGATTGATTTCTTCGATCGTGCCTAATCCTAGGTTGTCCCGAACACCGCCATCAACCAGAAAAACTTTCCGCCGAAGCGCTTGAGCAAGTTTCCAATGGTCATCGCTGACTGATAGCGCTTGCTTCTCCTGTCTAGGAAGATCGCGGTTGGGTTCGTTGTCGGCACGAATGCCAAAAGGATTGTCGCGCCCGTCGACACAGTCGTGCCAGTCTCGATCAACGTCAAGATTCGAGAGATCCAACTCCAATGGCGAGAGAACCGGCGGGAAGCCACTAGACGCCGCCACTGCTTGGGAGAGGCGTATATTGGCGGTCGACGTCCAATGCGTAATCGAACCACCCATCGCAGTCGGCCGAAACTGCCACAATTCACCGGTCTGCAAACTTGTGGCATTGAATATGAAGAGTGGCCGCGGGCGTTGGTCCGGTCGTAGTCGCGCTTGATCTGGGCCCGGCGCGATGTCTTGGAGCAGAGCACCTTCAAAGAGCAGTTCATCGAACCTCGAAGCCTGGATGCTCGCTGCAGACATGAATGGCAGCATGCTGCCAATAGCTGCGCTAACGTCAGTTGTTCTACTTGCCAAGTCGCGAAGCGGGTTCTCAATCTCTTCGATGAATCGAGTCGCTTTGCCCTCGTCGTTAAATCCTAATCGGTACCACCGCTGTGCGAGCAATCCCGCCACTATGCTCCCTCCAGACACACTGGAAACTACCGAAAGCTCTGGTAACAGACCTGCATCGTTCAAGCGCCTGAGAGTGCCAACGTGAAATAGCATAGCCCGATAACCTCCACCGGATAGCGCCAAGGAAATCAATGGAAGACGCGTCCCGGCGGGCGTGGTACGAGACTTCAGAGGGCGATTTGGAATGTCGAGTTCGTCACGACACCATTTGTTTTCCACGGAGTTAAATTCCGTCGCTCCCCCGGCAACCCGGCACACACTCATCGCAGTAAAAAACACCATCCCTAACAGAATTCGCCATTTCCTCATGCTTTTCTCCTTAAGCCGATTCGACATGCGTACTTTTATGAAATCGATGACATTCAGATGCGGTGCAGGTGCGTGAACGAGGCTTGCTCCGCGGAAGAGCGCTTGGTCATTCTCGTGTTGAGGAACGACCCACGATGTTGTGCAACACAGGAATTCAGGTGAGCCGATCCAAACAGTGTGTCGCGGACGCGTTTGAGCAAGGACTCGGTCATGTTGTCAATATCTGTCAACGACGTCGAAGTATCGTAGCGCGCCGACGCGAGCAGCGGGCCATCGGAAGCGGACGCCGCCTCGTGCCATGGTTCCCGCTTTGGGGCTACTTCGAATACGGACTGCAAGGTATCGTATTTGGCGTACGGGAGAAGGTACAGCACGTGCGCGCCCCTTGATCGCCCAGACGTACTCGCTTAAGCAATTGTTCATTCCTGCGTCGCGTTCGTACTCTTTCAACATCTCATTGTCCGCCAACTGGGTCGCAGTCAGATTCAGCAATGGTCAGCACGCGTGATTAAGTATGTCATTTACACGCTCCAAGTTACCGATAAACTTGTCGTTAGCCTATTGAGGCTGCAGCACGTAGACCAATACCAGCATGCAAACTAACAACATGGCTAAGTACGCTGGCCAGATCGAGATCGAGACAAATGCGCGCAGCCAGTCTGTGACCGAAACCGGCGCAGTCAGGTCGAACAGGTCACCTGCCGCATAGGTCCCGATACGCAATCTTGCTACCTTAGCGCTCCACAGTCCGCGGAAGGCGCGTTCGCAAGCGAGGTAAAATGCGTCCATCATCGTAAATACCACTAATGGCAATACTGCGAGCGCCGTGAGCGGTGGCGTCTTCGTCGCCGCCGCGAACGAAAGCAGGGCGCCGATGACACTGAGGCACCAACTCTTGCATGAAGCGCTCTGAGTTGCGAACCGATTGATTGCGTTCTGCACCATATTAAGGTGCGCGACAACCGCGGCGTCTACAGTCGGAATTGGGATCGTGGGCTTAACCGCGTTCATTCTTGCCTTTCTAACTATGCGGACAGGATAGGCAGATCACCCCGATCGTGCAAGCAAAAAGCATAATCAAAATCGAGGCAGAATAGTATCGATGCTTGTCAGGCGGAAAACGCGCGTAAAACTGAATGCCCCGGCTAGAATGCAGATTTTCGAACCCCGCAAGTTGAATGCCTTTTGTATATCCATGGATGCGCTTCGGTTTGTAGTTTATTTCGATGCAGTCGCGAACATCTCGCTTGGCCACTTCGCTGTCGATTTAGTTCTTTCGTCAATCCGCTTACCTAGCGTATCGGTAGAAAGTTCTCAGCGACGGCTACGACATATCAGTTTCCGCAGGGGCTCACGCTCGGATTTAGTCAGTGTGCTTTTAGTAAGGACTGCCAATCGTGGCTCGTGCAATGGTAGCCATGATTCCGATGGACGATCACTTATTACTTCGGATTTCGGCGCCAAACATAGCACGATGATCGCCAATTTGATGACAAACAGTGAGCACTGCGATCAAGCATTCAGCTGATTCAATCATAGGACGAGCACGCCGGCGATAACCAACCTAAGCCCGAAGTCCTTCTTAGCGCATTAGTCGATACACCCGGCTAGCCAAAATTCTCCCACAGAGGGCGAAGGTACAGGATGGTCTTGCGATACCCATAGAGCGCGCAGGTTTCAGGCCAAGGTTGTTTGATTAGCCCGAAGAGTAACTGATCAGCCTTCTGCCGCGCCGATTTCGGTTCCTGCTCCCGCGCGTACCCACGCTCGGTTGAATCGACATCGTGTGGCACAGGTGTCGAACCTGAAATTGCTCCTCAGTGACGCGCCTCAACTTGATCGTGAGACGACCTATTTCAGCCGCCTGCCATCAAGCTGCTTGGATACTACATCATCAAGAATCAGGACGAGCTGTACCGAAAGAAGGTGCCGTTGGGTCCGGGACTGTATGGCTGAAGCCTCAGCACCACCCCT
>OCTV010000596.1_pt1 | contig 14220 bp, 13 predicted proteins | sample 1539101 | NCBI WGS metagenome assembly OCTV01 (sample SAMEA3991422, study PRJEB22521) | metagenome | biome: anthropogenic terrestrial biome; feature: sewage plant; material: sludge | place: Sweden | collected 2012-09-26 | reverse complement strand
ACTTATCAAAACCTGTGAAGTATATCAGGAAATCTGCAATTCGCAGAAGCATTCTTCAGAGGGAGGTGAGGGTAAGAGCAATGAATAAAGGCATATTAAAAAGGATTTTAACGTATCTCAAGCCATATAAATTGTTATCCATCCTTGCTCTGATTACTGCACTTGTTGGTGTTTCGCTGACATTGTATGTGCCAGTTTTAATCGGTAAGGCAGTTGACCTGATTGTCGGAAAAGGCAGTGCTGATTTTAAAGGACTTGTACCAGTCCTCATTACTCTTGGCTTATTTGCATTGGTGGGTTCTTTATTCCAATGGTTTATGTCACTCTGCACTAATAAGCTTGCATATAACACAATTAATGATATAAGACAGGAAGCTTTCAACAAAATAGAAAGCGTTCCATTAAAGTATGTAGATTCAAAGTCACAGGGCGATTTAATAAGCAGAATTGTAACAGACACTGAAATTATATCAGACGGCTTGCTCCAGACCTTTAATCAGGTTTTCACAGGCTTGATTACAATACTCGGCACATTGATATTTATGCTGACTATAAATGTATCAATTGCTTTGATAGTTGTTGTGTTGACACCATTATCACTTTTCGTAGCGTCATTTATTGCAAAAAGCTCATTTAAAATGTTTCAAGTTCAGTCAGAAACCCGTGGCGAAATGACAGGCTATGTCGAAGAAATCATTTCAAATCAGAATATTGTAAAATCATTCAGTCAGGGCGAAATCACACAAGGAAGGTTTGAAGAAATAAATTCAAGACTGTATTCCTGCGGAGTTAAAGCGCAGTTCTATTCATCACTGACAAATCCATCAACACGTTTTGTGAATGGACTTGTTTATACGAGTGTAGGAATTATTGGTGCGCTGAGTGTCCTTAGCGGAAAGCTATCTGTCGGTGCGCTTTCAAGCTTTCTTGCGTATGCAAATCAGTATACAAAGCCTTTTAATGAAATATCTGGCGTTGTAACAGAATTTCAGAATGCCTTTGCTTCGGCAACAAGAATTTTTGAAATAATTGACGAGCCTTCAGAAGTAACAAAACCTGATGACAAGATAATGACCGAATGTGACGGAAGCATAAATATATCTAATGTATATTTTTCTTATTCACCTGAAAGAAAGCTTATTGAGGACTTTAATCTCATTGTTAAGCCTGGTCAGAGAATAGCAATAGTCGGGCCGACAGGTTGCGGAAAGACTACACTTATTAATCTTCTTATGCTTTTTTATGATGTCAATTCAGGGGAAATCGTTGTAGGTGGAAACAATATTAATGAGCTTACCCGCGATAGCCTTCGTTCACAATATGGTATGGTACTACAGGAAACCTGGCTTAAAAATGGCACAATTAAAGATAATATCGCCTTTGGCAAGCCTGATGCTACTGATAAAGAAATTATCAATGCAGCAAAGCAGGCGTATGCTGATGGTTTTATCAGACGTCTTCCTGACGGTTATAATACTATTGTTTCTGATGATGGCGAAAGTATTTCACAAGGTCAGAAGCAGCTTCTTTGCATAGCGAGAATAATGCTTATCCTGCCGCCAATGCTTATTCTTGATGAGGCGACAAGCAGCATAGATACGCGTACAGAAATTAAGATTCAGAAGGCTTTTGCTAAGATGATGACTGGGAGAACAAGCTTTATAGTAGCTCATAGATTATCCACTATAAAAGAAGCTGATGTTATTCTTGTAATGAATCAGGGCAAAATTATTGAACAGGGTAGTCACGATGAACTTTTGAAGGCAAAAAGTTTTTACAGTAATCTCTATAACAGCCAGTTTTCTAATGAAAAAGATGATGATTAAACCTTAATTGACATTTTATGTGAGTGAATGTTATAATTCTCTCATTGGAGGCGTAACATGAAAAAGACAACAAGAAAATTCCTATGCATTTTAACAGCATTGTTATTGATGACTTTGTGTGGTTGTAAAACAACAATAGTATCAAAGCAAGAATCACAAACTACTGCATCAAGTAAAGAAGATTCGTCAGTTATAACAACACCTCGTGGCGATTATCACGTCAAAGGTAAGGGCGATGTGTTCCCTATAATTGAGAGTATTGTCAAAGCTTATAAGGATAATGATAAGTCATCTCTTACAGATGAAAAAGAGAGATATATTTATGATTGTGCAGTAAAAGTTATCGATTCAAATATAAAAGATAATATGACTGATTTTGAAAAAGCGAAAACAATACATGATTATATTATTATAAATGCAAAATATGATACAGATAACTTTAATGAACTAGTAGCAGAAAATCCTGATTCCGTATCTCCGTATGGTTTTTTTAAGAACGGAAAAGCTATATGTCTTGGCTATACACTGACCTATCAGTTACTTTGTCAGATGGCTGGTATAGAGTGCATAACTATCCACGGAAAAGCTAATGAGGGAGAAGAACATGGCTGGAATATGATTAAGCTTGATGATGAATGGTATCATGTTGATGTAACATGGGATGATCCTTTACCGGATGAGGAAAACAGAGCCATTAGAGATTTTTTCTGCGTTTCGGATAATTTTATGAAGGAAACAGGTCACGAGTGGGAAAAAAGTAAATATCCATTAGCAACATCTAATCAACCAGAAAGTGCTGTTTATCAATAATACTTATCAAATAAGGTGAACTATGAAAATAAAAGTAATATTTACTGGTGGAACGATAAGTTCAGAAATTACTGGTAAAGGTATCTGTGTAAATTCAGATAAAAGCGTTAATAAGCTTCTGATTAATAACTTCTATACACAGACAGGCTTGTCAGATGTGAAATTCACTGTTTCCCAGCCATTGAACACATTGAGTGAGAATATGACTGTTTCTGACTGGAATGTTCTTCTTGATGAACTGAGAAATACTGATTTTTCTCAGTATAACGGTATTATTATCGCGCACGGAACTGACACTCTCGCATATACAACAAATATGCTGTCAATAATGTTAGCGGGGATTAGCATTCCTGTTGTAATGGTGTCGAGCAATTATGTCTTATCAGATGAAAGAGCAAACGGAAACGATAATTTTATCAATGCTGTTTGCTTTATTTCTCAGTTTAAGTATTCTGGTGTATTTGCTGTTTATAAGAACAACAAAAATGAGAATATTGTTTATCTTGGATCAAGATTAAGACAGTGTGAAGCCCTTACCAATGAATATTCAAGCACAAAGCGAATTGATTTTGGAAAGATTGAAAACGGAAGATTTATCAGAAATGATAATTCTTATAACCCACTTGAAAAAGACTTTTCCAAAAACGAATTACTGCTCTATAAAATAAAAGAGCTTAAGCCTTGTGTATTAATACTCAAAGGTTATACAGGTTTTGATTACAACAGTATTGTTCCAACCCATAATATAAAAGCAATAGTTCAATATGTCTATCACGGCGGAACGGCTTCAAGCTATTCTGACAGTAATTACTGCACATCATATATTGATTTTTACAACAAATACAAAAATATAATTGATTTTTACCTTGCATCTCTTGAATCTCAACAGAAAGACTATTATGCCTCAGCAAGCAGTATACTTGAAAGCGGAGTAAAGCCATTGTTTGATATAAGCGAAGAGATGGCTTATATAAAGCTTTTGATAGCATACAGCGCTGATGATGCTGAATTAAGAAGGTACATTCTTGATAATGATATTGCTTTTGAAAAAACTGTTTAGGGGAGCGGTATTATCAGAAAGTTAAGGAATTTTATATATTTTGTAATTCTATCGGCTGAAATAATCGCATTGTTTATTGTTGCTGTTTTGATTTTTGATGGCTTGGATAAAATGAACAATCAGGAAAAGCCTCAGAAAAAAACAGATCAGGCTATTGAAGTCTGTCTGCCATATAATGATGAATATATAAATAATAAAGGCTACGTTTTAAACGTAGCCTTTAATTCTTTTATTTACTCTTTTTATTAAAGTAAGTTGGTGTAATTTTATCATAATTATTTGCGTATTTTATGTGTTTCTCAAAGTCAGTCATTATGTCAGAAACAATCTGTGTGAACTCATTTGAATAGAATTCACTCTTCATTGTTTCAGCATTCTTTTTGTAGAATGCTGTTGCGTCAACTCTTTTGATTATATGCCAGCCATATTCTGTTTCGACAATATCACTGATTTCGCCGACCTTAAGTTTTAATGCGACATCCTGGAATGCTTTAACATAGGAGTTGTCATTGGTAACAAAATATCCTTCTGGGTTATCAGTCATTCCTGGATCCTTGTTGTATTTTTTAATTAATTCTTCAAAGTTTTCATTTGCCTTTGCTTTCTGAAGAACAAGCTGAGCTGTTGCTTTAGCTGCATCATTTTCTTTTTTTATTGTTGCTGCATCTATTGCATTACCTGAAGCATCTTTTTCTTCAGCCTTTGTAATAAGAACATGCTTAACTAATGAGTATTTTTCAGCATAGTATTTGTTCATATCTGAAGCAGGAACAGTAGCTTTCTGGAATTCAGTAAATACTTTCTGCTCAAGGTATTCAGATGTGGAAAGGAAGTAATAAAGCTCGTATGTTAGGAATTTATCGTTGCTTAGCTGATCAAACTTTTCACGACCACCAACACCAGTAATTTCTTCGTCCATCTGCTTTTTGATTGCTGTGTAATCTTCGTCTGTAAGTGTAATATTCATTGAATCTGCAAGCATATAAGGGAGACTATATCTGTTCACCATGTTAGCAGCATATTTCTTAACATTTTTGAATGTTTCGTTTTTTTCCTTTGTCCAATAGTCATCCTTGCCTTCGTCATACTGGGATTTAGCTGCATTGAAGAAATACTTGTATAATTCATTATCACGCTGCTGTTTAAGCTTTATAGCCTTATCAATATCAGCATTTTTGCCGTCAAACATTTTTTTGCTTGTAACATCCTTTTTGTCGGTAATAAAGAATGGTGTAAGCTTAACAATAGATTCGTCAGAGTACTTCAATGTCTTATTGCTGAATAAATCGCCAAACTGTCCTATATCAGTAACTGAGCTGTTAATTTTTGTTGTAAAATTGCTTGCCTTGATGATATAATTATTTTTGGCAAAAGAATTATTTTTATCAAATATTTTGTAAAATGTAAATCCAATACCAGCAAGAACAACAATGCAAGCAATTACAATAGCCATTATTTTATTTTTTGTGCTTTTTGACATAGCACTTTTACCATTTTCAGATTTCTTTTGTTTAATTAAAAAATCACCATCAGTGTCAGATATTACATCTTCTTTTTCTGAAACTGTTTCCTCTGTTACGCTTTCGTCTTTAAGAATTTCGTCAATGTCATTGCCGAATTCTTCATTTTCGTTATTGGAAGCATTTTTTTTCATTAATTTTGACACTCCTTAAAATAAATATATATGCCATTATACAACATAAATGTGTTGAAAAAGTGAAAATCAAAGTATCATAAGAAATTTCACCTAAAGTACACATAATAATTGTAACACCTTTTTATTATAACTAAAATATCTCCTAAATGCAAGGGATTATCCATATTTTAATTATATCATTGTATTTTAATAGAAATATGATATAATAAATATCATATTCATTACAAAACATAAAGGGGCAAAAAATGGAATTCGGGAAATATATTGCTCATCGTGGACTTCACAATCTTGATATATGGGCACCAGAAAATTCAGCAGAAGCTTTCAGACGAGCAGTTGAAAAAGGCTTTGCTATTGAACTTGACGTACACATTACCAAAGATAACTATGTAGCAGTTTTTCATGATAATAATTTAAAAAGGATGACAGGTGTCGATAAGGAAATTGCTGAAATGACTATGGCAGAACTCAGGAAGCTTAGACTTCAGGACACAAGCGAAAGAATTCCAACCATTCAGGAAGTTTTAAAGATAGTCAACGGCCGTGTGCCATTACTTATAGAATTAAAAGGCTCAACAACACATATCGGCAGATTAGAACGAGCATTGAGATATTCAATGAAAAACTATAAAGGCTTCTGGGCAGTACAATCCTTTAACCCATTAAGACTCAACTGGTTCAAGAAGAATATGCCGAAAATTCCACGAGGAATGCTGATAACAAAGCCAGAGGATCTAAAAATGCGTATAGCTTCATGTCCGTTTGTGTGGAAGCTATTAGTCCGCCCACAGTTTTTATCATATGATATAAAATGTATGACAATGGATAAAATGATGACTGCAATAGCAAATGATTGCTTACTGTTGACATGGACAATACGTTCGCCGGAAGTTCTTGTTGAAGCTGAAAAATTCAGCGACAGTGTAATATTTGAAAACTTCATACCATAAGAGAAAAGCCCAGCTTATTAGCTGGGCTTTTAATTATATAGCTTACTCATCTATGTACTTCTGAACTTCTTGCGTCATATAATCTCCTTGATAAGTTGTATTTGCTATAGTTTCAAATTACTAAAATAATGCACCTTATCTACGAGAACTTTATATCCATCGCTCAAAACTTTTTGTGTTCCCACGTCTAAAGGAAGACTAATCCAAGAAGGTTCTACAATACCAAACTCAACTTCAAATCCATTTTCATACCAAACCCGAATAGAGGTACAGGCTCCATAATATTCGATTTGTTTTTTCTCAAATGCACCAAACACTTTAATGAAATTAGGATTTTCTATCATTTTACTTTTGCTGGTTGAAATAATGCATAAGTCTAAATCGGAAGTTGCTGTATTTGTTCCTCTTGCATAAGAGCCAACAATAATTACACTTTGTACATCTGAATTGTTTATTGCGTATTTTTTTAGTGCATTAAGAAAATCTTCTATCATATAGATATTTCCTCTTCTATTTTTATTTAACGCTTTTTAGTAGATATAGATATCCACACCAGCCAAGCTAAATAATAATATTCATTCCCCATGCAAGCCGAGTATCTTCTTTATATTTTGTTTTGGAAGGGTTACCTTCCGCTCTTGATATGGAAAGCGATGTCGTTTCATAAATGGACGACCATAAGGTGTCAAAGTTCATGTCTTTAGGGTATTGGCAAACAAAGCCACATTTACCACTTTGGATGTCTTTTACGAGTTCAGCATCCCACACCATATGCTCTTTTAGTGCCTTATGCACCGTTTCATACCGGTCATGCGAACGATACCAGTTATCCTGAGGATTATTATGTTCATTCATCATTTCGGGAAGAATAAATTCATTAGTTGAAATCAGAAACTCATCTGATTTTCTGACAGCGACCTTCTCTGGAGAACACTCGACAACGGCAAGATTACCTTTTGCATCGGCAAGCATAATATTCTGCGTAGTCGCAATAGGGATGCTCTTTATGAAACTGATTGCATCATTGGTTGTTTTACAGCTTTCAAGTATATTCCTGACAATCATTCCTGTATTGAGTCCGACTTTATATGTTTTTGTCATCAAAAAATTGATTGCAACTGCTAAGCCGTGTTCATTGATTCCATCTTCCATCTGAATAAATGATGTAGAGTTGCCTAAAAATTTGTATCCGTCCTGTGGACGGTACAGAACGCTTTCACTGTTGTCTTTCAAATTCGGAAACATATCGCTGTTTCTTGTGAGATAGGTTTTGCCATTCTGATTAAAACAAAAGCATGTGCAACCGTGAATATCCCCGAAGCCATACATTGATAAAAGCCAGCTTGAAAAATCAGCACAATCCATCTTTTGACCGTCCGCCATTCCACTCATTTCCATGCAAAGCTTTGGTATGTACTGTTCGGCAATTTTTAGTGCGGCAACGCCGAAGGTTTTTTCATCATCTGTCAATTTGATATAATCACAAAGATGAAGCCCTTTCTGATACATTAAATCACCATAATGGAATCCCATTTCATAATGATTGCCTTTTAATCTTGGATGATACATTTTGCATTCTCCTTAAGTCAGTTAAAATAATTTTAATGTAAAATTTTAATATAACGGTTAGTCATAAAATATAAAATACCCCACCAATTAAATCTACAAAATCACAGTTCCCTTATTGTCAATTTCTAGTTCAGTAACGATCCAGTCTGAAAGTCCGTGACTGTCAAGAGCAAATCTCATCTTGCCAGCAAAATATGAATTGTCATGGTCAACAATAGCCATAATTGTCGGGCCTGCTCCACTCATATAAACCGCATAAGCATCAAGTGTATATGCAAGATCAAATACTTTGTCAGCGTTAGGAATAAGCGGAAGCCTATACGGCTGATGAAGCTTATCACCGACTGCTGTTTTTAGGTTTTCAAACTTTCCAGTCAATAGCGAAGCTGAAAAAAGTGCCGCTCTTGAAAGATTGAAAACTGCATCCTTATGAGAAATTTCTTTAGGGAGGCATCCTCTTGCTTTTTCTGTTTTAAGTTCAAATGAAGGAATGATAGCAACAAACTTAAGTGTTGTGAAAACCTCTTGCTTTACCCAATGTACCTTCTGCCCGTCAAATACTGCTGTTACAATTCCACCAAGAAGGGCAGGGGCTATATTGTCAGGGTGTCCCTCAATCAAAGCAGCAAGATCAACAAGCTCATCAGGTGAAAGAGGGGAGCCAAGCAATGTGTTAGCACCGATAAGTCCCGCAACGATACAAGCTGAACTGCTCCCTAATCCTCTTGCCATTGGTATATTATTAACCTGTTCAATTTTTAGTCCGTTTAATTTTTTACCACAGATGTCATAAACCTTTTTTGCTGATTCAAAAACAAGATTGGTGTCATCTGTTGGAATTTCAATAGTATCAAGTGAAGTAATTTGGATTCTGTCACTTTCCTCGATATTAACGTAGTTGTAATAATTCAACGCAAGTCCGAGTGCGTCAAATCCAGCACCAAGATTTGCACTTGTTGCAGGTATCTGTATTTTAATCATATTATCCTCTAAATATCCAACATTCTGATTTTTCCTATTACGTTTGCACCACAAAGCTCAAGCTCATTAATGCAGTGGTCAATTTCCTTTTCAACCATAACAGGAGTAATGAATGCCATTTCATTGTCTGAAACTTTTTTCTTATAAAGAATTTTTACTTCACCAAACAGAGTATTTACTTTTTCCTTGATGTGAAGTAAATCGTTTGAACCAAGTCTGATATACATAGCAGTTTTTGCAAGCTTATAGCTTTCAATAAAGCTGTAATCCTCACTTGTTTCCCATATCTGTGAAATGCTTGTTCTTTCAGCTTTGGCGACATCAATAATATCAGCAACAACAGCACTTGCTGTTGGCATTTTTCCTGCGCCAGCGCCGTAGAACATTACATCACCAACAGCGTCACCCTTAACAAGAATTGCATTGTAAACGTCATCAACACTAGCAATCAGGCAGGATTTGTCAACGAATGCGGCACTAACGATAGGGAGAATTTTGCCGTTCTCAAGTTGCTTTACGCTACCGATAAGCTTAATTGAACAGTTACAGCTTTCAGCATATTCAACATCTTCAATAGTAATTCTTGCAATTCCTGAAGTGTGAACTCTTTCAGGATAAACGTGCTTTCCATATGCAAGAGAAGCAAGAATACAGATTTTTCTGCAGGCATCATGACCTTCAATATCAGCAGTCGGATCCTTTTCAGCATAGCCAAGCTTCTGTGCAAGGGCAAGTGCATCATAAAAATTCATCTGTTCTTTTATCATCTTTGTAAGAATAAAGTTAGTTGTTCCGTTAAGGATACCGGCAATCTGAGTAATCTTATTTGCTGCAAGGCACTGATGCAAAGGACGGATAATAGGAATACCACCGCCTACACTTGCCTCAAACATATAGTTACAGTTGTTAGCTTTTGCAATAGCGAGAAGTTCAACACCTTTTGTAGCAACAAGCTCTTTGTTCGATGTTACAACACTCTTACCCTTCTGTAAAAGTGATTTTGTGAACTGATAAGCAGGGTTTGTTCCGCCCATACATTCAGCAACGATATCAACTTCATCATCGTTTAATATGTCATTGAAATCCTTTGTAAGTTTATCAGCAAAAGGACTTTCTGGAAAGTCACGAAGATCAAGAATATACTTTATATCAAGATCTTTTCCAGCTTTTCTGCAAATGCCCTCTTTGTTGTTATAAAAAACTTCGACAGTTCCGGAACCTACTACTCCAAAACCTAATACTGCAATTTTACTCATTTGAAATTCCCCAATCATAAATAGTTTATTCTCCCGAAATTATCTTGATATCAACAACACCGTAAACATCAGAAAGCATTGTTTTCAGCATCTTGGTATTAATAGAATCATTGTTTAGTTTAATAGAAAATGTGACAGTAGCAACAGAATCAATAGGTATATTCTGATTTACAGTAAGAATATTTGCGCCAAACTCGTATATCGTTGACAGAATACTTGATAATACGCCTGGTTCATCCTTTAAAACAGCATATAATGATATAATCTTGTTGGTCAGCTTTTCTTCATAGAAGAATATACTGTCCTTATATTTATAGTATGCACTTCTTGAAATCCCAATGGCTTTACAAGCGTCTACCGAACTTTTTGCATCTCCCCGAGCAATCATTCTCTTTGCTTCAAGAACCTTTAAATATACCTCAGGAAGAACCTTGGAATCAATAACCACAAGCTTTTGAATATCCTGCATACGTCCACCCCTTGAAAACAAATGTATTTGTTATACATACAATTTTAGCATATTCTACAAATTATGTCAAGGTTACAACTTAACCAAAAAAACTTCAAATAAATAAAAATAAACCGACAGAATTTCTATCGGTCTTTTTTATATGTAATTTAAAAATATTCTTTCATCAATATATCAACCCATTCAGGAGTAATAGCATCCTTTTTTGTGTCATAAACAGGGAAGTATGGCTTTATATCAAGAACAGGTGTGCCATTTATTGCATCGAGTCCCTTAACAATAATAACATTATCCTTAACATCAATGAGCTTTATTGATGTAATTCCGATAGGGTTTGGTCTGTCCTTTACTCTTTGTGCAAAAAGCCCGACAATAGGCAAGTCCTCACGGCCTTGCGGATGTCTCTTAATATGCTTTTCATATACAAACTTTGCTTTATGAAGATAATAAATTACGTTTATGTGTGAAAAGTCTGAAAGACCTTTTAAACCTTGAGCATATTCAAGGCTCAAGAACAATCTGTGATGTTACCTTACCCCAGTTTGTGTCTGTCTGCTCCTTTATGTCATTTTTAATGTATCCAATAGGATTAAATTCAATCGTCATTTTCGCATCTTCTTTAATATATTTTATATGTCAGTTCTTTTCTGTATAATGCTCTTACTACTCTTTCGCTGAATAGCGGGGAATCCTGCTGACCGAAATATTTAAAACCAAGCTTTTCATAGAAAGCCCTTGCGTTTGAGTTATCTTCAAGTGTATTTAAAACAGCTCTCTTATAACCATTATCTTTCAGTATAACAAAAAGATATTTCATAAGGCTCTTGCCAATTCCTTTTTTCTGATATTCAGGCAGAACATACAACTGCATTATGTACGCACAATCCTTATAATCGTCTTCTTCGTATTTATAGTAGCTGATTATTCCGCAATAATTACCGTTATAATCAGCAATGAAATAAATTGGCTTACTATTATTAAATGCTTCTGAAAGCATTTTTTCTCGTCTTCCTTTATCAGTATAAAGAACAATATCGCTGTCAGGGACAATACCTGTATATGTTGCTTTCCATGTTGTGTTGATAATATTAGCAATAGCTTCAATATCACTACGCTCTGCTTTTCTTATATTGATAACCTCACAAAAATCAGTGTCACTATCATTCCCGTATTTATGTGCATTTCTGCATATTTTCATTTTTTTCAATCCTTTCAATATATTATAAGGACTTCTTAAGTCGCATATTAAAAAAGCAAAGGTAATCTCCGTTATCAGTTAAAAGCTTTTTATATTCAAAGGGCACATAGCCTCTCTTCTGATACATTTCAAAAGCAGGGAACGAAGCAGATAAAGTTACATCACCATGCTTTTTGAAAATCTCACTCTCAAAATAATCAAGGGCTTTTGTTCCGAAGCCTTTTCCTTGAAATTCAGGAAGAATAAAAAGCCTGTCTATTTCATTTCCATTAATAGTTCCAGTACCGATTATTGTGTTATTTTCAGAGAATAGATAAACTTCATCATCTTCAATAGACTTTTTTATGTTTTCATCTGAATGGTGTTTTAAAAAGAAATCAACAGCTCCACTTGGATAATATTTTGAATAAACTGTATTTATAGTTGTATGAACAATATTTTTTATCATAGTAAAGTCATTTAGTGTGGATTTTTCAATAGTCATTTTCAACATCCTAATCATAAAATTATCCTTTAGAAATACATTGTAAACTAAAGATATAATACCATTATTTATTTAATATTTCAAACAAAATATATGCAAACCCAAGTATATCAAAAACAGCAAAAAAGATTGCATAAATAATTATGCAATCTTTTTACTATCTTAAACTCGTATATAATTTATATTCAATTGAATCTACAAGTGCTTTGACACTTGCATTAATAATGTCGGTTGAAGCTCCGACAGTAGTCCACGTATTTACTCCATCTGTCGATTCAATAAGAACACGTACAACAGCCGCTGTCCCGCTACCTGTATCCATAACACGAACCTTATAGTCAATCAGTTGAATGTCATTTATAACTTCAGGATAAAAATGCGAAAGTGCTGTGCGTAATGCTCTGTCAAGTGCATTAACAGGACCATCGCCCTCACCAGCAGAAATCTCAAATTTATCACCGACTTTGACTTTTACCATTGCACTTGCAGCCTTCTGAAGATTGCCTGTCTGCTCACCGATAATTTTAAAATAGTCAATATAGAAGAATTGATTGAACTTTCCTAAAAACTTCAGAACAAGCAATTCAAAGCTTGCTTCAGCAGCCTCATATTGATAACCAAGATGTTCCTGTGCCTTGAGCATTTCCATTATTGCACTCAGGTCATCGCTGTCCTTTGTTATTTCTGGGGCAATTTTTGAAAGCTTTGAAAGAATAGCATTTCTTCCGGCGGCTTCAGAAAGAAGAAAGCTTCTGCTGTTTCCGACAAGTTCAGGTGAAATATGCTCAAAAGACTGTGTCGTCTTTTTTACGCCGTCAACGTGCATACCAGCTTTATGTGCAAAAGAATTCTTACCGACATAAGGCATATTCTCATTAAGGCTTATATTAGCAACCTCTGAAATATATCTTGAAGTGCTTGTTATATTTTTAATGCTGTCTTCGTCAACACATTCGTAATCAAGCTTTAACTGAAGATTTGGAATAAGTGTTGAAAGATTTGCATTACCGCATCTTTCGCCAATTCCGATAAATGTTCCCTGAACTTGAACTGCACCTGATTTTAATGCAGCGATAGAATTTGCAACAGCACATTCAGTATCATTATGACAGTGTATACCGATAGGGACATTAATAAACATTGTTGCTATCTTTGTTATTTTTGAGATTTCATCAGGGAAGCATCCGCCGTTTGTATCACATAGCACAATATATTTCGCTCCTGCTTCCTGTGCTGTGGTTAGTGTCTTTAGTGCATAGTCAGGATTTGATTTATACCCGTCAAAGAAATGCTCAGCATCAAAGAAAACGTCCTTGCCACATTCTGTGAGGTATGATATTGTTTCACTTATCATTTTAAGGTTTTCTTCAAGGGTTGTATTAAGAATTCCCTTTACGTGAAGATCCCAGCTCTTACCGAAAATAGCAACAGTTTTCACTGATATATTAGCAATAACCTTGACACTGCAGTCTTCACTGATTATTGTATCCTTTTTTCTTGTTGAACCGAATGCAACAACCTTTGAATTCCGGAGTTTTATTGCATTGATTTTTTCAAAATATTCTAAGTCCTTAGGACTTGAAAAAGGATTGCCAGCCTCAATATAATCAACGCCGAAATCGTCAAGCACCTTTGTTATATTAATTTTATCCATTAAAGAAAAGTCTACGTTCCCACCCTGTGCACCATCACGAAGTGTAGAGTCATATACAGAAATCTTCATAAAACTACCTCACAAAATATAATAATAAACGGATAACAAAAAACCTCCACCCCAAAAAAGCCTTATGGCTTTAAAAGAGGTGAAGGTAAACTCTCCACGGTACCACTCTTATTGGCAACCCAATGCCCACTTTGCACATCTATTAATGTGATTCTCGATAACGGGAGAACCCGATCTTGCTTACTAACAGCAAGGTCCAGGGCAAAATGAGCAGGGCCCAGCCCAAAAACAGGGTGT
>OCTV010000595.1_pt1 | contig 14220 bp, 13 predicted proteins | sample 1539101 | NCBI WGS metagenome assembly OCTV01 (sample SAMEA3991422, study PRJEB22521) | metagenome | biome: anthropogenic terrestrial biome; feature: sewage plant; material: sludge | place: Sweden | collected 2012-09-26 | reverse complement strand
ACAGACAGCGACACCGTCGCCCCGTACTACACGCTGCAGGGCTTCCGCCTCGATGCACGACCTACGCAGAAGGGCCTGTATATCCGCAAAGGTAAGACGGTGGTGGTAAGATAATAGATAGTGATAAGAAATGAATGTGCAGAATGACCATCAGGGTGGTCGGTCCTAAATCTCAGACAGTTCGAGCCAACGCATGCCTTTCTCGTCGAGCAGGTCTTTGATGACAGGCAGACGTTTGCTCTTCTCTGTGAGAGATTCGATATCCAGCGTGCCGCTGCAGAGTTCTTCTTCTATCTTCTTCTGTTCGGCTTCGAGGGCTTCTATCTCTTTTTCGAGGGTGGCAAACTCCTGTTTCTCCTTGAAGGTCATCTTGCGACGGGTGTCGTTGTGATAGTCTTTCTTCTTCGTGTCTTTCTCTTTTCCGGGGGCGGCATCGGTGTCGTTCTCGCTTTGCATACTGCTCCACTGGCGATATTGGGTGTAGTTGCCGGGGAAGTCTTTCACTTCACCGTCGCCACTGAACACGAGCAGATGGTCTACGATCTTGTCCATAAAGTAACGGTCGTGACTCACCACAATGACGCATCCGGCGAAGTCGGCCAGATATTCTTCGAGTATCTGGAGGGTTACGATGTCAAGGTCGTTGGTAGGTTCGTCGAGGACGAGGAAGTTGGGGTTCTTCATCAGTACCGTACAGAGGTACAACTTGCGTTTCTCACCACCGCTGAGTTTGCTTACATAATTATGCTGCTGTTCGGGGGTGAACAGGAAATACTGCAAAAATTGCGATGCCGACAGATGTTTGCCTGCACCTGTATCTATATATTCGGCGATGTCGGTAATGATATCGATGACTTTCTGGCCCTCGTCAAATTTCAGTCCGTCCTGCGAGAAGTAACCGAATCGGACGGTGTCGCCGATGACGATGCGTCCGCTGTCGGGCTGTTCGAGTCCGAGCAGCATCTTGATAAAGGTTGACTTGCCTGTACCGTTGTTGCCCACGATACCCATTTTCTCGTAACGGGCGAAGTTGTAATAGAAATCTTTGAGTATCACCTTGTCGGGCGACCATGCCTTGGATATATACTGGCACTCGAATATCTTACTGCCGATATAGATGTTTTTCGACTTCAGGCGCACCTGTCGCTCTTCGAGGCGCTGACGTGCCACCTTCTCCAGTTCGTAGAACGCATCTTCACGGTATCTGGCTTTATGACCGCGCGCCTGGGGCATACGGCGCATCCATTCCAGTTCACGGCGGTACAGATTGTTGGCGTGCTGTATCTCGGCACGTGCCGTCTCGATACGTTCCTGTCTTTTCTCGAGATAATAACTGTAGTTGCCACGGTATGTATAGATGGTCTGATTGTCGAGTTCGAGGATGACGCTGCATACGCGGTCGAGAAAGAAACGGTCGTGGGTGACCATCAGCAGGGTGCGGTTGCCGCGCGAGAGATATCCCTCAAGCCATTCTATCATCTCGAGGTCGAGATGGTTGGTGGGTTCGTCGAGAATCAGGAAGTCGGGTTCGGTAATCAGTACGTTGGCCAGTGCCACACGCTTCTGTTGTCCGCCACTGAGCTGTCCCATCGGCTGACTTAAATCCTTTATTTTAAGTTGAGTGAGTATCTGTTTGGCTTTCAGTACCTTTTCCTCTTCACCATGATGGTTGAAACAAGCATCGAGCACCGACTCTTCCGGGTCGAAGACAGGCGACTGCTCCAGGTATCCCACCTTCAGGTCGCGCTTGTAGATGACATCGCCGCTGTCGTGTCCCTCCTTGTCGGTAAGTACCGAAAGAAGAGTCGATTTACCTGTGCCGTTCTTGGCGATAAGTCCCACACGCTGACCTTCGGCAATACTGAAACTGATATTGTCGAACAGCAATAAGTCACCGAATGATTTGGTCAGATTCTGTACGTCTAGATATGGTGTCATTATTCTGTCTCCAGTCCCTTGATAATCTTTTCGATATAGTCGAGCACCTCGTCACGTCCGGTCTTTTTCTCGGCACTTGTGATAAAGTAGGGCGGCAGTTCCTCCCAGGTCTCTTTCAGTTTGGTCATATAGACACCGACATTCTGTTTCGCTTTTACAGGTCCCAGTTTGTCAGCCTTCGTAAATATGATACTGAACGGCACGCTGCTTTCGCCAAGCCACTGGATGAAGTCGAGGTCGTTCTTCTGCGGATCGTGGCGCACATCAATGAGCACAAACACGTTGACCATCTGTTCACGGCCCAGAATGTAAGAGGTGATCATGCGTTCCAACTTCTGCTGTATCGTCTTGGAACGTTTGGCGTAACCGTAACCGGGAAGGTCGACCAGATACCATTCGTTGTTGATGATGAAATGGTTGATGAGCAACGTCTTACCTGGTGTGGCAGATGTCTTGGCCAGTCCTTTATGGTTGGTGAGCATATTGATGAGACTCGACTTGCCCACATTGGAACGGCCGATAAACGCAAATTCCGGTTTCGTGTCTTTGGGACATTGCGACAACACGGCACTACTGATTGAGAATTCCGATTTTTTTATTTCCATATCTGATGATTTTGGCACAAAGGTACGGCAAAAAATCGAGATTCTTAACTATTCGTTACTAATTATTGATTCTTTTCATTAACTTTGCAGTCACATTACAATCATGATGGAACAACAATATCCTTCACAACTGTTGGAAAAGGCGGTAACTGAATTTTCCAAATTACCCGGCATCGGGCGCAAGACAGCCTTGCGGCTGGTGCTGCATCTGCTGCGGCAGGACGATGAGGACGTAGACGGTTTCGCAACAGCTGTAAGCAGACTGAAAAAGGAAGTGAAGCATTGCAGGATATGTCATAATATATCGGATACCGACGTATGTCCGATATGCTCCGACCCCAGGCGGGATACGCAGACGGTATGCGTGGTGGAAAACATACAGGACGTGATGGCCATCGAAAATACGCTGCAGTACCGTGGACTCTATCATGTGCTGGGCGGCATCATATCGCCGATGAACGGTATCGGACCGTCGGATATAGAGATAGACTCGCTGGTGGAACGTATATCGGAAGGAAATGTGAAAGAGGTGATACTCGCACTGAGCAGTACCATGGAAGGTGATACGACCAACTTCTATATCTTCAGGAAACTGGCTGGATATGATGTGAAAATCAGTATGATAGCCCGCGGCATCTCCGTTGGCGACGAATTGGAATATACCGACGAGGTGACGCTCGGACGGTCGATTATAAACAGAACACCGTTTGACGGTAAATAAAAAACTCATGACAATGAATAGAACAAAAAACATACTCATGGCCGTGTTTTTCGGCTTTATCATCATCTCGCTGGTTATCGTGGAACTGTATGAAAACGATATTCTCGACTGTGGCATCTTGGTCGGTGACAAGAATGTGGAATTCTTATGGATGGCAACCATGGAACTGCTCACCGTCGCCCTGATACCTCTGGCGCTGAGAATGTTCAGATTCCGCCGTGTAGCAGACATACTTACTTCCGACGAGGACCGTGCAGCAAGTCGTCTGCTGGTGTGGGGCTCACTCAGACTGTGCTGTCTGGGGATACCGATGGCGGTCAACGCTCTTCTGTATTACCTGTATATGAATACCACATTCGGATATATGGGGATTATCCTGCTGATCTGTATGCCTTTCGTATACCCGAGCATGAACAGATGTATCAGTGAGACTACAAAGAAAGAGGCGTGAAACTATCTGTCATCATAGTCAGTTATAATGTAAAGGATTATCTGAGACAATGTCTCGACAGTCTCAACAAGGCTCTTGAAGGAATAGAGGCTGATGTGTATGTCGTGGATAATCATTCCAAGGACAATACGGTGGCGTATCTGAAAAAGTATTACCGCCATGTCAACTATATATCCTGTAACCATAATCTGGGGTTCGCCCGGGCCAACAATATCGCCATCAGACAGAGCGAGGGTGAGTATGTGCTGCTGCTCAACCCTGATACCATCGTAGGCGAGAACGTGCTGAGAAAGGCGGTCAACTTCATGGACAGTCATCCCGGTGCGGGCGGTGCGGGTGTAAGGATGCTCAAGACCGACGGCACACCGGCGATGGAATCGAGGAGGGGACTGCCCACGCCGATGACCTCATTGTACAAGATGTGCGGACTATGTGAGAGATATTCGAAGAGCAGGCGTTTCGGCAAATATTATATGAGTTATCTGGGATGGGATGAACCGGCACAGATAGAGGTGATAAGCGGTGCCTTCTGTCTGTTAAGGCGTACCGCTCTGAATAAGACAGGACTGCTAGATGAAGACTTCTTCATGTATGGCGAAGACATCGACTTGTCGTACCGACTGCTGAAAGCGGGGTACGAGAACTGGTATCTGCCTGTATCGATACTCCATTATAAGGGAGAGAGTACGCAGAAGTCATCTTTCAGATATGTGCATGTGTTCTACGAAGCGATGCTTATCTTCTTCCGCAAGCATTACAGTTCTTTTTCGTTCTGGATCAGTGTCCCGATCAAGATTGCTATTATGTTCAAAGCATTTACCGCCCTTGTCAGTATGCTGTTGAAAAAAATGTATATGTCATTGGGCTTTTTTATTGATAGAAAATCGGACGAAACGAGATATCTGTTTATATGCAAAAGACAAAACAGGGACGACTGCCGCCGACTTGCTTTCAAGAACGGCCTCGATGCCTCTTTTGCGGATGGAGATGAACATTCTCTGCCCGAAGGTCATAAGGATATGGCGTGCGATATCAGTGAAGAAAATATCTGTGTGGTGTATGATACTGACGCATATAGTTATGAAAGCATATTGAGACTGATGCACAATTATTCCAATAGTCATGTACGGTTGGGTATATACAGCAATAAGGCACATACCATTATTACAGAAATGGAAGTTCTGAAATAGTTATTCTATCAGTTTGGCTTCGGCAGGTATCCATATTTTGAATATAGAGCCCTTGCCCAGTTTGGATTCAACCTTGATACGGCCATGATTCTGTTTTACGATTTTCTGACAAATGGATAGTCCCAGACCCGTACCCGGTATAAAGTCGTCTCCTTTATAGAAACGGTCGAAAATCTTATCTATATCATCTTCTGGAATACCCTTGCCCGTGTCTTCGCAATACAAGTACAATTCCCCGTCACGATACTTATATCCGATACGTATATGTCCGCTGTCTGTGAATTTTCCGGCATTGATCACCAGATTGGTTATCAGTTGACGTATACGTTCTTTATCGATGGTAATGATGCAATGGGTATATGGATTGTCTATTGCAAAATCGACGTCAGGTTTATTGATTTGGTTATGCAAGGTGTCATAGATGTTATGAAACTCGACGGAAAAATCGATTTCTTTGGGTTCTATCTTGATGAGGTTGGCATCCATTTTGGAGATATCGAGAATGTCGTTGATAAGTCTCAACAATTGGGCTGTATTGCCCGAAATAATCTTTCTAAACTGTTCCTTTTCCTCAGCATTGTCACTCTGACACAACAGATCCGAGAAACCAACGATTGAATTGAGCGGTGTACGTATCTCATGACTCATATTGGCAAGGAAGGCAGATTTAAGCGTGTCGGCTTCCTGAGCCTTAGCCGTCTCCTCTTCCAGTTCCTTGCGTAATAGCCTATCCTGTATATGTCTGTTTCTTTCGTCGGTATTGTCAAGCAATGTCACAATTGTCCCTGTCAGTTCATTGTTTTCATCCAGCAGCGGTGTTATCTGCAGTTCTATATAAGCGATGCCTTTCCGTTTGAAATCGGGTATTGTTTCGCGGATGACACTAAAGTCATATTTTATGATACCATAGAAAGGTCTCCTTAAATCAGAAACAGAAATATATCTGCCTAAAATGGTTTCCAGTTTAATTTTACTTTGCACCAATGCAGATTTGCTTACCACGGCCAGCATCGATTTCGCCATGTCATTCAGGTCGGTGAGCACATCGTTCTGATCGAAGTATACCAGACCGATATTGGATGAATTGAACACCGCTTCGTATCTCTTGAACAGAGAATCCTTTTTGATGTTGTTGATAAACGAATCCGTTATGTCCTTGACGGATATGATAATGTCTACATGTTGGTCTACACGACTTATAACGCGTTTCATGACAGTCTCAATATAAGGCCATTTTCCCTTGTTTCTGAAATCGCATCTGAAGACATAATTGTAGTTGTTGATCGTACCGTCGCTCAAGTCTCTGACGATATCCTCAAAGAGTTGTTGCTCGTCTGAATGTATTTTAGATTTGATTGTCTCTAATGAGTATCCCTCTTTTGAAATCGAATTACCCATCAGATTGTAAATATGTTTGTCTTTGACTGAATATCTCAAAACGGATACGGCTGTGACTCCAAACAATGCCTGTAATTCATCGCTCTTCTCGTTGATGATAAGTGAAGCCTTCTTGAATTTCTTTTTATAAACTATACTGAATGCGATCAACAGTAATATAGCCAGTATCAATAAGAATACAGCATTGAATACAAAAGGAGGTATCACGTCTTTTTCCACTTTGGAATGAAACCATGCATTGTACAATGCGTCTGCTTCACCGTTTTTAGCCAGAATGGTATATACACTGTCCACTTTACCTAATAAGACGGTGTCCTGACTGACAAAATGATATTCGGCAGTAAGAAGTCCGATGTCAGCTGTCTTCAGATCAGAATACTCACCTTTGTATATGTTGTAGCGTGCCGACTGCTGACCGGTGATGGCGGCAAAGGCCTTACCTTGTGATACGGAATCGATCACTCCCTTCATGTTGTTGGAAGTAATGATTTTTCCGTTAAAATGTTTTCTTTTAAGATAATCAAGAGCCGCACTTTTCCTTAATACGCATATTGTCTTCTTGTTTAAATCTCTGAATGATGTGATCTGAGGACCATTCTTTTTGTATACTACATTATTGTGGTATATATCAAAGACGCTATAACTGAATTTGAATAATCCCCGTTTGTCATCAGAGTAAAGGGAACAGGCAAGGTCTGCCTTACCAAGATGTATATCCTGTACCACATCGGGCCAGTTCTTAAGAATCACCTTATATGGAATTTTAAGTCGGACGGCAATCTTCGAAAGCAATTCCACATTAAATCCGCTGGGTATACCGTTCTTGTCACAGAATTCATAAGGGGGACGTTCTCTTTCACCCTCAATAACCAACGGATGCCGCTGGTTGTATATACGTGATGACGAATTTATAAAGTTGCCTTCCGCTAGTATTGTAATGATGATGATAGTGAGTATTTTATTCACATCGTTCCGTCTTATAATTTTTGCAAATATAGTATTTAAAATTTATTTTTCAAGTAAAACTATGTTTTTTTTTATTCTGTTCTCAATTTTGATAAAATTTTCACGTTCTCATCAATGAAAATACATGTTCATTTCGTTTGCTAAATCGGTCTTTTTGCACTATCTTTGGGATAAGATAGGCAGCATCTAGGCTTAAAAAACAAAAAACTTCGTTTTTTATTTTGTTCTGCTCTCATTTTGCACTATCTTTGCACCATATATTCGAAAAATGAATAAAGTAAGACTGAAATTAAAAGGATTGTCGGAAATCGCAGGAAATGAAAGGATAGGTATCATTGTGCTGTCGGATATGGAAGAAAGACGCGAGATATCTATTGTCTGCGATGAAAATATGCTGTATCAGTTAGGTCTTAGAATGAAGAAAGTAAATGGTGCCGAAAAACTGTTGCCGGAGGTATTGTGCTATATACTGAAGTATCAGACAGATGTGAAGGCGGAAATCGTGATACATGATGTGTCTGACGGCAAATATCTGGCTACACTTTACAATCTCAATTCGCTGGAACCCATGAAAATAAGGGCATCGGACGCTGTATTGCTATCTTTTATCAGTGATGTGCCACTATATATTGAGGAAAAACTGATGATGAGACAGAGTGTCCCTTTTGAAATGCCTTCGAAGAATATGGCTTTGCCACTGAACACCCTTGATGTGGGAATGCTGACAGAGGCTTTGGACAGAGCGGTGAAAGAGGAAAAATATGAAATGGCTTCGCAGTTGCGCGATGAACTGAAAAGGCGCGGCGGAAATGCTACAAAACAACATAAAGATAATGAAGGAAGTTAGATTCTTTTATGTTCCAGATGCCATAAACCAAACGGAACTACCGGAAGAAGAGGCAATGCATGCATTGAGAGTGTTGCGCCTTAAATCGGGTGACGAAATGATGCTGATGGATGGTGAGGGCACTTTCTATCGGGCAGAGGTAACTTTGGCTGCAACAAGACGTTGCCTGTACCAGGTGGTTGAAACCATCAAACAGGAACGGCCATGGCGGGGACGCGTTGTGCTGGCTGTAGCGCCCACGAAAATGATGGACCGTCTGGAATGGATGGCGGAAAAGGCTACCGAGATAGGTGTTGACGAATTTGACTTTATTAATTGCAAGTTTTCTGAACGTAAGGTGCTCAGGACTGTAAGACTGGATAAGATAGTAACGGCTGCTGTGAAACAGAGTAGGAAGGCATGGAAACCTCAGGTGGAACAGATGGTTACTTTCAAACAGTTTATCTCCGCTCCGAGAAACGGATATAAGTATATAGCCCACTGCTATGATGAAATAGAGAAAACTGATCTTTTCAGCGAACTGGGTAATCTTCCACTGAATGATGAAAATGTGACAATTCTGATTGGACCCGAAGGTGACTTCTCTATTGATGAAGTGAAACTGGCCATGCAGAACGGATATAAGTCGGTCAGTCTGGGCAGTAGCAGGTTACGTACTGAAACAGCTGGTTTGATGGCTGTGACCATGTTCCAGTTGGCTCAAAAAAAATAATCACAAATGAGAAAGTTATATATATTTTATGTCGGTGCATTGTTGGTGTTGCTGACTTCTTGTTCGGGTACAGGATATCTGGATGCGATTCCTGCTGAAAGTAAGACATTACTCAGTTTTAACCTCGGTGGTATGGCTGATGATGCCAAAGTATCTGATGACAAAAAGGCTGAGATGCTCAAAGAACTGTTGCATGTGGACGATCCTTCCGACTGTGGCATTGATTTGTCACAGAAATTATATATGTTTATTTCTCCTGACGGTCAACTGGGTATGGATGCTAAGGTTGGCGACGACGGGGATATGAAGGATTGGTTGAATAAACTATCGAAAACAGGTTTCTGCAGTAAAGTGACGGAAAAAAGAGGATTCAATTTTACGGTCATCAAAGGCAGTTGGGTGGTTGGCTTTTCTGATGAGGCCATGCTCGTGATGGGACCTGCTGTAGGTGCAGCCCAAGGTGAGATACAAAGACAGATCATCAAATATCTGAAGCAGGATGAGGATGAAGGAATAAAGGGCACACCGATGTTCGACAGACTCGATTCCATCGATTCCAATGTTGCTATGGTTTCTAAGGCAGAAGCCCTGCCGGCTAAGTTTACCGCACCTTTTGTCATGGGAGCGCCAAAGGATTCCGATCCTTCCGAGATTCTTATTGCGGCAGCTATCAAGAAAAATGGCAATTGTCTGAATATCACCGGAGAATCTTTCTCGTTCAAACCTTCGATAGACAAGGCTTTGAAGGAAGCAGCGAAGAGTTATAAACCGATTACGGGCAAATATCTGCAGTCGATACCTTCAGATGCTCTTTCAGTGATGCTGATGAATGTTGATGGAAACAACCTGTTGAATCTGCTCCGTTCGGACAAAGGTATGCAAGCGATGCTTGCCGGACTGAATACGGCGCTGGATGTGGACAATATGATCAAGAGCATCAAGGGTGATGTGGCAATCGTGATGCCTCAGTATAACGGAGATGCTCCAGATTTCTCACTGGCCGCCCAACTGGGCAACCGTAACTGGATGAAGGATATAGGATATTGGAAACAGTCATGTCCCAAAGGTTCAAAGATAGTGGACTGGGGTAAAGATGCCTATCATTATATCAGTGCCGATGAGAATTTCTATTTCGGTGTGAGTGCCGATAATCAGTTGTATTCTGGAAATATAGAGCAGTTGGCTAAGGGTTCTATTTCGAAATCATCCAAACCGCTGTCTCAGGAAATACAGAAGCAACTGACCGGTAAGAGATTATGCATCTTAATCAACCTTGGGGCAATGAAAGATGATAATGGTGAAACGAAAACAATAATGAATTTATTAAAACCAGTGTTTGGCGATATTAATGCCATCACATATTCAATAAAATAATGAATAAGATAGAAATGCATGCCGTACTTCCACAAGTTTTCTCTCAGCGGACTGATCTTGATTCGGAAATATGGCAGAAAGAGGTGCTTTTTGAAAAGGGACATCTCTATTTGGTAGAAGCCGACAGCGGAAAAGGTAAGAGTACTTTTTGCAGTTATATTATCGGTTACAGACATGATTATAGTGGTGCTGTCGAATTTGACGGCGTATCAACGAAAGGCTTGAAGGTCAACGACTGGGTGGAAATGAGAAAATCACATCTGAGTCATCTGTTTCAGGAACTGAGACTTTTCCCAGAACTTTCGGCTTATGAAAATGTAGAGATTAAGAATAAACTTACTGGTTTTAAAAGTCGTAAACAGATAGAGGAATGGTTTGATATGCTTGGTATCGGTGATAAACTGGATGCCAAGATCGGAAGGATGTCTTTCGGACAGCAGCAGCGTGTGGCTATGATCAGAGCGCTCGTACAACCGTTCGACTTTATCTTGGCTGATGAACCGATCAGTCACCTTGACGATACCAACTCGCGGATCATGGGCGAAATCATGATGACAGAGGCGAAGGCACAGGGTGCAGGTGTTATTGTTACCAGTATCGGTAAACATATTGATCTCGATTACGAAAAAACATACAAGTTATGAATTTAGTTTGGAAATTACTTAGACAACATATCAGTGTACCTCAGTTTGCTGGATTCTTCTTTGCAAACCTGTTTGGTATGATTATCGTATTACTCGGTTTTCAGTTTTATAATGATGTACTGCCGGTGTTTACTCAGGGCGACAGTTTTATGAAAGCCGATTACCTGATTATGAGTAAGAAAATCAGTACGGCAGGAACTATTGCGGGTTCTTCCAATTCATTCACGAAAGCGGATGAAGACGATGTGGAAGAACAGAAATTCACCAAGAAAGTGGGTGAGTTTACTTCTACGGAGTATAAGGTCGATGCCTCTATGGGTGTAAACGGACAGTCGGTCCTCAATTCGGAACTTTTCTTCGAAAGTGTGCCCGACGGTTTTGTGGACGTGCCGCTCAAAGACTGGAAATATACAGAAGGTAGCAAAGAGGTGCCTATCATCCTGCCACGTACCTATATTAATATGTATAACTTCGGTTTTGCACAGAGTCACTCTCTGCCTAAGATCAGTGACGGACTTGTGGGAATGATTGATTTCTCCATCTTTATCCATGGCAATGGTCATGAAGACAGATTCAAAGGAAAGGTAATCGGATTCTCAAACAGACTGAACACCATTCTGGTACCGCAGAAGTTTATGGACTGGAGTAACAATTATTATGCACCTGGCCAGCACAGTAATCCAACACGTCTGATTGTGGAGGTCGGCAATCCTACGGATGACCATATTGCAAAATATCTCGATAAGAAAGGTTATGAGATAGACAGTGACAAACTGGATGCGGAAAAGACGACTTACTTCCTGAAGATGGTTGTGACTTTGGTGATGGGCGTAGGTGTTGTCATCAGTATCTTGAGTTTCTATATATTGATGTTGAGTATCTATCTGCTTGTTCAGAAAAACTCTTCCAAACTGGAGAATTTGCTGTTGATAGGATATGGACCGAATAAAGTGGCGCAACCGTATCAGATGTTGACGATTGGTCTGAATGTGGCTGTGTTATTTATTGCATGGATTATCTTGTTCTTTGTCAGAGACTACTATATGGGTGTGATAGAAACGTTGTTCCCCGATATAGATGACGGTAGTCTGATGCCCGCTATCATAGTTGGTTTGATACTGTTCGTTCTTGTTTCGATCATGAATTTATGGGCAATCAGAAGGAAGATAATGCGTATTTGGAACAGAAAAGACTAAATAAAACTGATATTATATGATAATCGATTTCGATAAAATAAAAGAGGAAGTGATTATGAACTTCAAGGGTGGTGAAGGTGAACTTGATACCCGTAATTTTGTGGATGAGAATAATAAGATCATGCTCAGTAGTTTGAAACCTGGCGCTTCAAGCGGCTACCATGTACACGAGGCCAACTGCGAAATCGTGTATATAATAAGTGGTGAGGGTTATTTCAAATATGATGATATGACAGAGCGCATCAAAGCCGGACAAGTACATTATTGTCCCAAAGGTCATGGGCATTCAATGATAAACGATGGCAAAGAAGACCTTGTCTATTTTGCCATCGTTCCTGAGTTGAGATAATATATTTCTACTTATTTCTAGTGAGAGGCGATATACCATTCTGTGTTTGGTATATCGCTTTTTATACTACTGTTGGTACTTGGGTCGGATATGGTAACGCCAGAGAACGAATTGATCACGTTCGTACCACTGGTACTCGTATGGTAGAATATAGAGTAGTATTCGCTGGTATGTACGCTATAAGGTACCAGTTTAGCGAGCTCGGTCTCAAAACTGCTATACAAAGATGTGTTGCCGTTGCAAAGGTGTTTGACGTAATCGCCCATGTCGAAATAAACAGTGGTCGTAAAACCATCCAACTTTTGTATATCATCGGTCGAGTCGCATTTGGCGCATTGACTGTTGATGTTCTTCATCACGGCAGCCATGTTTTCAGCTTCGTTGCAGTTGATGACAGCCAAGGTACCATAAGGGGCCTCATATGTAGAATAGAACTTATAGAATTGTGTACAGACGGCATTATAGTCGGGCGTTCCTACAAGATACTTCCAAACTGTCAGATACGGCATTCCATAAGCCATGATTTCACATGTCGACCCGATCAGGTAATTAGTGACGTCCCTCATCTGGTAGGCACTTTCCATGTTTGCCATATAACAGTCATCAAAAAGGATGTACTGCATCTTGATTCCGGCACCCTTGATACCATCCACCAACGTGGAAGTCTCAGCCCTGTAATCGTTTGAGTCTCCGCCATAAGAGCGGGTAAGATAAAACTTCCTGCCCCCTTGACTGCTGCCAAATTGCTTTGCACTAGTGTTTCCTTTTTCAAAATTACTCCATGCTGTTTTGCTGACCCATCCTATGGAATGGCATCCTATAATCATGGAATAACTCTTGCCCGGCGTTTCTGTCTTGACATCGTTGAATATGGATGTCAGACCTGATGATGTGGTAATGGCAGGACTGCTGTATTTTTTCAGCGTGTCGTTGACACATTTGCCATTCTCATATTTTATCTCTATGAGATAAGCCGTTGTGGAATTGGAATATGTAAAAATCACGAATTTATCATTCCCTAATCCACCATTGTTGACAATGGCTGTCTTGATATTGGATACATTTTCATCTATGTATGTTTTCAGACTGGCTGTCCAAGGCATATACATGAATATCGTGTGGTCTGCCGTGGTGACGGGCTCTGGATCATCGCTGTCATGGTTACATGAACTAATGACTGTTGCCAGTATGAATACTGACAACAGCAGTATGCAATATCTACCGACGGGTTTGATAATATGCGTCTTCATTACTTACAACTTTTTCTTCAGTTCGTTGATCGACTCTTTCAGAGCCGCGATTTTCTCTTCCGAATCCGACTGTTTCTTCTTTTCGAGGGCAACGACCGCTTCTGGCGCATGTGCAACGAAGTTTTCATTGGATAGTTTTTTCTTGACCCCGATCAGGAACCCTTCAAGATGTTTCAGTTGAGCTTCCTGTTTTTCTATTTCTGCAGCGATATCTATCATATCACCAAGAGGTACTGAAAATTCGTCTGTGCCAACCATAAAAGATGAAGCGTCAGCCGCTTTCTCTGAAATCACATTGATAGCCTTGAGGTTCGCCATTTTGGTAATGACACTGTTGAATGCGGCATAATTGTTCTGCTGGAGCACCTGTAGTTCCAAAGCGTCTTTGGGCGAAATATTCTTCTGATTACGTACTGTTCGTATGTTGGATACAATCAGTTTTACATTTTCAATGTCAGATACGAGTTTTTCTTCATTTGATGTAGGAGCATCCAGCTTCAGACATTCACGCATGATAGACTCTCCGTCTTTGCGGTCGTATATATGTTGCCACAATTCTTCGGTGATGAATGGCATAAA
>OCTV010000593.1_pt1 | contig 14253 bp, 14 predicted proteins | sample 1539101 | NCBI WGS metagenome assembly OCTV01 (sample SAMEA3991422, study PRJEB22521) | metagenome | biome: anthropogenic terrestrial biome; feature: sewage plant; material: sludge | place: Sweden | collected 2012-09-26 | reverse complement strand
TCCACCGCATTCCGCCTGTGCTCCACAAGGAACATTGCCGCTGTTTGTGCAAGAATTGCCTGATTGTCAGTAACAACAGCTTCTGCATCGTTTGAAAGAAATGCAACAGCACCTGTTACATCACCGGATGAAAGAATAGGGAAAACTGCAACAGCGTGTCTGTTTATTCCTTCAACAGGGTGAACCTTATTGTCATTTTTATTATTGCATAAGTAGCTTTTGCGATTTTCAAGAAGATCGTCGAGCGACTGTGAAACACGTCTTTCATTGAATTCTTTTTTCTGAACGCCAGCTACAGCCACAACGTGGTCTCTGTCAAAAATCACAACAGGTGAATTGCCAAGCTTATAGATAACTTCAGCGACCTGTATTGCACCCCCTGATAATTCATTTATAGGTGAGTATTTCTTGAAGATTACTTCGCCGTCGTTACTTGTGTAAATTTCAAGCGGATCGCCTTCTCTGATTCTCATTGTTCTTCTGATTTCTTTTGGGATAACGACTCTACCGAGATCGTCTATTCTTCTTACTATACCAGTAGCCTTCATAAAAACCTCCACGTTAATAAAATTTCTTATGCAAACAATGATGTGCTAATAGTGTTTGCAACACATACATAAATATACTTGTATTTTTGGAAATATATCCGAGATAATAATTAATAGTTAAATACTATTATAAAAGAAAGGATAATTATAATGATGAATGTTCAAAAATGTGCAATAATTGGTTGCGGTTTTGTCGGAGCAACGACAGCATTTTCAATCGTCCAGAGTGGAATGTTTTCTGAAATTGTTTTAATTGATGCAGACAAGAAAAAGGCAGAGGGAGAAGCAATGGATTTAAACCACGGCGTGCCTTTTATCCACACTATGAAAATATATGCCGGTGATTATTCGGATATTGCAGACTGCTATATAACTATTATTACAGCAGGGGGTGGACAGAAGCCGAATCAGACAAGACTGGATCTTGTTAAGCAGAATGCAAATATTTTCAAATCTATTATTCCCCAAATTACAGCTGTAAACACAGAAGGTATATTATTAATTGTATCAAATCCTGTTGACGTCCTGACTTACGTTGCCCTGAAGCTTTCAGGCTTTCCTTCAAACAGAGTAATCGGTTCAGGAACTGTTCTTGATACGGCGAGATTAAAGTATCTTCTTGGTGAGCATCTCGGTGTCGACAGCCGAAGCGTTCATGCATTTATAATAGGAGAGCACGGTGACAGTGAACTTCCTGTATTCAGCAGTGCAAATGTTTCAGGTATCGACCTTGACGGCTTCTGTAATTCAGTAAATGGTGCGTGTGAGAAACACGACCTTGATGAGATTTATCAGGAAGTTAAGGACAGTGCCTATAAAGTAATTGAAAGAAAAGGCGCAACATATTACGCAATTGCTCTTGCTGCAACGCGTATTGTTGAAGCTATCATCAAAAATCAGCATTCTGTCCTGCCAGTCAGCTGTTATATTGAAAACCATTATGGTCTTTCAGACATATGTCTTGGTATACCAGCAATCCTCGGAAGCAATGGTATTGAAAAGGTTCTTGACATACCACTTAATGCTGAAGAAAGTGAAAAGCTCACTACATCGGCAAAAACTTTGAAACAAGTCATAAAAGATATAGGGTTTTAAGAAAGAAGTTCCTTCGGTCGGTGCGATTGGAGGAACTTTTTAAATATTAGCAACCCGTATCAGACAATTGACCTTTTATATGATAGCATATATATTTGACAAAAATATCGATAAAATGTATAATAACCTTGAATAGATACTATATGTTGTGTGAAAGGCAGAAATTATGATAAGAGCAGGAGTTTCAACGGCAAGCTTATATCCGATGATTACAGAGAGAGCTCTTAATGAGCTGGCTATAAGAAAAGTCGATTGTGTTGAGATTTTCATCAACAGTAACTGTGAGCTGAAAAAATCATTTTTATATAACCTTAAATCAATAATAAAAAGTCACGGTATCAAGGTTTCGTCAATTCATCCATATACCTGTGGAATTGAACCTATGATGTTTTTTACACAATATCCACGCAGATTTTTGGACATTTTAGACTATTACAAAAAGTATTTTGAAGCAATGAATTTACTCGGTGCTGATATCTTTGTTTTTCACGGAAACAAGCCACAAAATAAATTTCCTGACGAAATGTATTTTGAAAGATATAATGGTTTATATGAGCTTGGAAAGACTTTTGGGGTTACTGTTGCTCAGGAGAACGTAGTGCGCTGTACAAGCGGTGATATAGCCTTTTTAAAGAAGATGATTGATACCCTGGGTGATTCTGCAAAATTTGTTCTTGACACCAAGCAGGCCGTGCGAAAGGGCATCAATCCTTATGATATGGTCGATTTACTTGGCGAGAGAATAGTACACATACATTTAAGTGATTACGATGAAAAAAATGACTGTCAGCTTGTCGGAAAAGGCAAACTTGATTTTGTTAAATTCATTAATAAATTAAAAGAATACTCATATACGGGTAGTATAATTCTTGAGCTTTATTCAAATGGTTATTCAGATGTTGATGAATTGGTCCACAATTTTGATTTAGTAAATGAAACGCTTGATAAACATTGTTAAAGTTCACGATTAATTCGACAATTTGGAATATAATACATATTACATAAGCCAAAATAGTTAATAATGTATATGTTTTTGTCGAATAATAGAACATTATCGGCTTAATTGTAATTAACAAATTCTTTATTTTTTTGAAAAAAATGTATAATTAAAGCATAAAATAAAAATAAGGGAAGTGCTTTAATGTCTGCTGCTAAAAAAATTGAAATGATTCAGGATCGGTTGATCCAGGTAACAAATTGCTCCTCGGAGCAAACTCTTGAAACAGTGAGGCTTGCAAACAGCAAAATGCAGTATCGACTGTTTCAAAGTGAGTGTGAGGTTGACGAAAACAGAGTTCTGTGCTTTGGCATAGAAATCATCTGCAACTTATTTGGTGAAGTTGAAGAAAAGAGAATTGATGACATCACAACAAAATATGAGGTCGCAAAAGAGCTTTTTAACCTTCTTTGTGAAAATCTTGTAACACCTGTAAGTATGAGCGATATTGTTGAAGATTATTTAATAGAAAAATATAGCTATAACTGATAAAGGTAAGGAGTGTTATTATGAAATGTCCATTCTGCGGGTTTGAAGACACAAAGGTAATTGATTCCCGTCCAAGTGAGGGGAAGAAAAGACGTCGTCGCGAATGCACGAACTGCAACAAAAGATTCACTACATATGAAGTAATTGAAAAACCATTGTTAATGGTAAGCAAGAGGGACGGCAGTATAGAACCTTTTGACAGAAACAAGCTTATCGCAGGAATCTTATCAGCAATGAAAAAGCGTCCTATAACTCTTGAGGACGTTACGGCGCTTGTTGATAACATAGAAAACACCTATGCAAATCAGCTCAAGAATCAGGCAACGGCACAGGAAATCGGCGATATGGTTCTTGCTGGTCTCAAAAAGCTTGACCTTGTTGCTTATGTGAGATTTGCATCGGTGTATAAGGACTTTTCTGATGTTGAGAGCTTTATAAATATTATTTCAGAGCTCGGGAACTAAATAATACTGTGAAGATGAGGGTACTCGCTATCATATATCAGCTTTATCGAAAATTTTATACTTTCGCATTCTGAATAGAATCCAGCTTTGTCAAGTAAAAGAAGAGGGCGAAGCTTTGATACCGATGAGCTTATCGATGTCATTTTATCGCTCGTAATAACAAAAGACATTGTTGTGTAATACTTATCCCAAAGGGCCTGTATTTCGTCAACAGTTTTAAGTGCTTCGTCGGTTTTTGATTCCTTTTGAAAATCGATAGCTTTATCAATCTTTTCTGTCAGTATAATATTTGATTGTTTAATGTTTATTAGCATTAATACTGAACTTCCAACCAGCACAATAATAATGCTGGCGCAGAGAGTCAATCTTTTCATTTTCTGACATCCTCTTTTTTTACAATGTTGACACTTCCGCTTTCATCGGCAGTCATCAGGAAGATTTCCTTAAGTTCAATCTTTTTAGATTTAAGAACTTCATTGAACCATCCTTCCCCGAAGCCGATACTATCAAGAGCTTGCGATAAAAGTTTTCCGTCATTAACTATAAGTTGTGGCGGATTTTTTGATGCCCCTTTTACATTCATAACTTCAGGAGTCATCGGTTGCTTATCAAATTTTGTATATACGTTCAGGTTGCCTGTTGTTTCAACAATAGCAAACTGAACATCAGCAATATCAAAAACGTTGCAGGTTCTCAGTGACTCCATGACATCATCAACAGAAAAACGGATTTCCTTCATTACCTTCTGGTCAAGCACTCCGTCCTTTATAATTATTTTAGGTGAGCCACTTATCCATCTTCTGAGCATTCTTGATTTAAGACTTAAAGAAGAAATAAAAATATCAAGACTTACAAGAGTAAGAATTGGAATTATTCCCATCAGCATAGGAAGATTAGTATCCTGAATAGGAAGTGTTGCAATATTTGAAAGCATTATGGTAATAACAAGTTCAGACGGCTGAAGCTCGCCAATCTGCCTTTTACCCATAAGTCGTACGCAGAATACAATAAGTATATAAAGTATAATTGCTCTTATGAACACAATAATCATATAATCACCACATTTTTATCTTGTACATTTATAATATAATAATTCATAATTTACGCAAAAACAGGAATATTAAAAAATGTAAATTAATATTTCGAAAGGGTATCTTATGGCAGATAAAATAAATTTTCTTGATGCAACAAATTACAGTGATGCACAGATCCCATCTGATCTTACACAGAGTCTTATTGATTTAAGATCTATTATGAGCAATTCCTCCGATCTTATGATAAATACTGTTACTATTTCAGGGCACAACAGTGCAATAATCTGCTGTGAAGGAATGGTTTCAACAGACTCAAGCACTGAGCTTATTTTTCATCCGCTTATGAATTTAAAATTACCTCAATATTCAAAGCCAGAGGATGTTTTTGAATATATACAAAAGTATGGAATTCTTACCTTTGACAGGACAACGATAATTACTTTCGGACAGTTGATAAGATTCATTATGTCAGGATTTGTTGCCGTATTGGTAAACGGCGCTTCTGGGGCAATCGTTCTCGGCGTTCAGGGCTATGACAAAAGAGGAGTTTCAGAGCCGACAACAGAAGTCAATGTCCTTGGAGCACAGGATGGTTTTGTTGAAACTGTAAGAGTGAATATGTCACTCATCAGAAGAAGAATGAAAACGCCGTTGCTTAAATTCGACTTATTTCAGATGGGCGAAAAGAGCAAGACAGATGTGTGTCTTGTATATATGACCGACAAGGCACCGAAAAAGCTTGTCAATCAGATTAAAAACAGTCTTAATAAGGCCTCACTTGAGGTAGTTCTTTCAAGCGGGTATGTCTCACCTTTTCTTGAGGGACAGCCTCTTTCGGTCTTTTCGGGAGTTTCCACTTCACAACGTCCTGATGTGCTTTGTGCAAAGGTGAATGAGGGGCGTGTTGCCCTGCTTATTGATGGAACACCTTTTGCACTTATTGCCCCTTCTCTGTTCATCGAAAACTTTCAGACTGTTGATGATTATTCAAACCGACCTTTTTATGGGACATATATACGCTGGCTAAAGTACTTTGCATTTATCCTTGCAACAGTATTGCCCGGGTTTTATGTGGCAATCATTAATTTTCATCCTGAAATGTTCACGCATACATTATTGCTTAATCTTATATCGTCAAAGCTTATGACACCGTATTCGCTGACGGTTGAGGCGCTTATTATAACGATTCTTTATGAAATAATGAGGGAAGCGGGAATAAGGCTCCCGAAGGTTGTCGGTGCAGCTATCGGAATTGTCGGTGGTCTTGTTATCGGTGAAGCTGCAGTTTCGTCAGGACTAATCAGTGCGCCTTTGCTTATTATTTTAGGACTTACTGCGTCATCGTCATTTGTAATATCAGGACTTAATCAGCAGACTTCGATACTGAGAATAATTTATATTCTTGCAGGAGGTTTATCGGGACTATACGGAATAGCAATAGTAACAGCCTTCCTGATTTTTAATGTCTGCGATATGGAAACCTTCGGGATTCAGTATATGGCACCACTTTCACCTTTCACTCCAAAGGCAATGAGGGATGTTTTTGTAAGAATGGGATTTAAAAAGCTTCAAAGCGATAATGTCAAGGTTTCTACCCTCAACGGCGTGACAAGATATGATGATAATACACAGAAATAAAAGGAGCAGATATGAAAAAAATCAGCTATGGGCAGGTAATTTTTCTTCTCTTTATCTGCAGAGTATTTAGAACACTCACGTTCAATCCTTTCAGAGATACAAACAGCGGAGTTTTAATGTGGTCAATTCTGATATCAACCGTATTGCAGATGATAATACTGCTCCCCTTGTTTTATATTTATAATAAGCATCCCGGCAAAAGTGTGGACGAGCTTGCTTTTGGAATTTCAAAACCAGTGGGATATATTATTACAGCAGTTTATGCATTGTATTTTATTCTTCTGGCAGGCAGGGCAATAAAATATTTCACTTATTTTATGACCGATATGTTCCCTTCAATAAAAAACTATTATTTTATTGCAATAACAATAGTGATTGTCGCAGGCTATGGAGCATTTGTCGGGGTGGAAGCTTTGGGAAGAAGCTCTATCTTCATTTCTTTTATTTTTATAGCAATGATTATTGTTATGATTATTACCGCACAGGGCAAAATGGAAAAGATTAATCTTGATATTGCTGTACAGAATCCTGCCGATGATATCTTTTCATGTGTTTTAAAAGAACTTGGTATGAATTCGGAGCTTACGACTTTTGCATTATTGCTCCCTTATATAAAATCAGATATAAAAAAAGCAGGGTTTATACTTCTTGGAATGAAGCTTGTTGTTCTTGAAGTAATAGTATTTATTTATACAACCCTTCTCGGCGATTATATAAAGCTTGCGAGAATACCGTTGTTTGTTGTCGGTTCATATTCAAAAACAAAGTTCATTGAAAGATTTGATGCACTTTATATGCTGGAGTGGACATTGTGTGCAGCGCTGACGGTCGGCTTGTTCATTTTTCTTGCCTCAAAAGGCATAAAACGGATGATTGTCAGGGTGAAGGACACTTACATTGTTCTTGGTGTTGCATTGGTATGCCTTGGCGTGAACTTTCTGCTCTCACTTTCACACAAGCCTTTTGATATGATGCTCGATAAGTGGTTCACGTCAATTCTGATGATTGTGCTGGCCTGTATATTGCCATCATTAATTTTATTAGTATTAAAAGCAATGAAAACTAAAGCAGAATAAGAGGTTGCTTATGAAAAAAATAATTTCAGTGCTTGTGGTCTTTTCAATGCTTATATGTATGTCAGGATGTTCAGGCACGACAGATATTGAGAAAAGAGCAATAGTACAGATAGTTGGAATAGATATTGAAAATAAACAGTATAAGGTTTCAATGCAGATTTTTGCACCTGACGGAGAAATGCTTGAGAAGAAGGGCGGTGCAAAGGCCGATGTCGTTACAGGAACAGGTAACAGCATTTATTTTGCTATAAAGGAAATTGAAATGAAAACAGGAAAAGAAGTCTTTCTCGGGCATAATATGCTGCTCTTTTTAGGTGAAAGCGCCCGTAATGAGAATATCAACGATCTTCTTGAGTACTTCACACAGAGTGAGTATGTATTCCCTGGTCTTGATATTGTTATGACTAACGGAAAAGCTTATGATTTTGTATCGTTAAAGTTATCAACAGGGCTTATAAGCTCACAGACAATGGAAGATATCCTTAAAGTCAGCATTCAGAACGGCAACGCAAAAAGAGCACAGCTTGCACAGGTTGTAGCCGATGTAAGACAGATACAGAAAACTACTGCTATTCCTATTGTTGATATAACAGAAATTGCACAGGATGTTCAAGTCAATTCTGATAGTGAGGATAAAAAGACACAGGACACTAAGGTTTTGAGCTTCAGCAAGACAGCTGTTTTCAAGGATAACAGATATATTATGTCACTTGACAAGGAACAGACTATGGGCTTGAAATGGCTCACAAATGAAGTGAAAAATGCATTTTCAAGCATTGATGTTAACGGAGTTCCAGTCGGAATAAGCATAGATAAAGCAAAAACCACCCTGCGCCCCCATATAACAGGTGACAAGGTGGTTATAGATACACAGATAAAAATAAGTGCAACTGCGTCAGGCAATTTAAGTCTGATAAGTAAAAATAATTCTGAACTTGAAAGCCTTATTAAGAATAAAATCAAAAATCAGATTATTTCTCAATGCGAAAACACACAGAATATTCTTCTTAAAAAATATAAAGCCGATGTACTTGATATAGAAAAGCTTCTTCGGTATTATCAAAGAAGCTTCTATCTTGAATCACGTGATGACTATGAAAGAGTGCTCGAAAATACAAGCTATGACATTTCAATTAAATGCGATCTGGAAATTCATTAATAACAGATGCTGAAGAACTACTCGATGACGCATCTTTTTCGTAATTGTTCATATTGTATTTATAAAGGAAAATAACAGTGAGTATACAAAGTACTGCAACAATCCAGTAGATTACTGCCTGCTTTGGGCCGATTATTTTAAGCTTTTCCGGCTTTTTGTCATTCTTGTTATCAGGTATATTTTTTTCTGCCATATATCTTTGTCCTTTCAGTTTTTATAATATAGTATCATATTTTATCAATATAAACAAGCATATTGCTAAGAAAACCTTACCAATATTATTTATTTTAATACTTGAAAGATAAAAACAAATATGCTACAATATTAAAAATGCGTGTTTTAAGGGAGTGTTTTCTTTGATTAAGGTTGAAAATCATTTAGGTTCAATTGATGTTTCAAACGAATATCTCACGGCTCTGATCGGACATACCGCCATGAACTGTTTTGGTGTTGTCCAGATGAACCCATTCGGACCAAAGCAAGGGGTTCTTTCATTGCTGGATAAAAACCGCGCTATTGATAAAGGTGTAATAATCCGTCTTATAAAAGACAAGTTAGTTATCGACCTTCACATTACCGTATCATATGGTGTCAACATATCAGCTATCGTTGATAGCATTATCAATAAGGTTAGATATGCTGTTGAAGAAGAAACAGGTCTGACGGTTTTAAAAATAAATGTATTTATTGATGGCATGAAGTCATAACAAGGGGGAACTTTTGTGATAAAAGGAAGCGTGCTTCGTGACGCATTTATGTCAGGAGCTATAACAATTGCGAACAACAAAAGATCAGTAGATGAACTTAACGTATATCCTGTACCGGATGGTGACACAGGAACAAATATGTCAATGACCATGAGCGCAGCTTTGAGAGAGCTTGAGAGAATGGATGACAACGCTAGCGTTGCTCAGGTTGCAGAGACAACTGCGTCTGCTCTTCTTCGTGGTGCAAGGGGTAACTCAGGAGTTATCACTTCACTTATATTCAGAGGATTTGCAAAAGGCTTTGCTGGTCAGAAAACCGCTTCATGTGAAACAATAGCGAATGCACTTGAACTTGGTGTTGATGGTGCATATAAGGCTGTAATGAAGCCAACAGAAGGAACAATACTTACCGTAGCAAGATTATCCGCTGTAAAAGCACGGGAGCTTGTTGCAACAATAACTGATCCTGTTGAATTATGGGAAAAGGTTTGTGAGGAAGCTGAAGCTACTCTTGAAAAAACACCGGAGATGCTCCCTGTACTTAAAAAAGCAGGTGTTGTTGATGCCGGAGGAAAAGGCTTATTGATTATCTATAAGGCTATTCTTGATGTATTCAAGGGCGAAGAAATCGCAAAGTCTGCTGATAGCACGACATCAAAACCAATTACTATAGAAAACTTCTCAACCACAGTCGGTGAATTTGATGAAGAAATCAACTTCACATACTGTACTGAATTTATTGTTCAGAAAATGGAAGGCTGCGCTGATGCATTAAAGCTCAGAGCATACCTTGAAACAATCGGTGACTGTGTTGTTGTTGTTGAAGACGATGACATAATAAAAATCCACGTTCATACAGACCACCCAGGTAAAGCTTTTGAAGAAGGTCTGTTGTTCGGTTCTCTTATCAACATGAAGATCGAAAACATGAGAGAACAGCATAAGGATAAAGAGAAAATTGCAAAAATGGCACAGAAGCAGGAATTCATCCCTGCTGAACCTGAAAAGGAATTCGGATTTGTTGCCGTTGCTGCTGGTGTTGGAATAGAAGAAATGTTCAAGGATATCGGAGTTGACGTCGTAGTAAAAGGCGGACAGACTATGAATCCAGCAACAGATGATATTCTTGCTGCTATAAATGCCTGCCCATCTGAAGTTGTTTTTGTTCTTCCAAACAACAAGAATATCATCATGGCCGCAGAACAGGCTGTAAGTCTTTCAGACAAAAAAGTCTGTGTTCTTCAGACAAGAACAATCCCGCAGGGTATCTCAGCAATGCTTGCTTTTAATCCTGAATCTGATTATAATGATAACAGAATTAATATGACAAAGGCGTTTGAAAAAGTTTCAACAGGTTCTGTTACTTTCGCTGCACGCGACTCAGATTATGAAGGCCACATTATCAAGCAGGGTGAAATTCTTGCTATGGATAATGGAAAGCTCACATATGTTGAAAAGGATGTTTCCAAAGCAGCATTTAAGCTAACCAAAAAGCTTGTTAAGGGCGACAGTTCATTTGTGACATTAATCTACGGATCAGATGTAACAGATGAAAATGCTGAATCACTTCAGCAACAGCTTCAGGAAAAGCTTGGCGCTCACATTGAAGTAACATTGCTCAATGGCGGACAGCCAGTTTATTATTACATTATTTCAGTTGAATAATTCACTTTAGTTCTTTATAATTATTAAAACAGAGTTTCAAATGAGGCTCTGTTTTTTAATACATACAAAAAGAGGGTGGCGTGATGTTAAAGGGTCTTGAAAAGGATATTACATATCTTAAAGGCGTCGGCGAAAAGCGTGCAAAACTGTATGCAAAGCTTGGCGTTACGACTGTTTATGACCTTTTGTATCACTTCCCGCGGTCATATATTGATTACTCCGCCCCTGTGCCGATAAGTCAGGCAATTCTCAATGAAAATAATGTTATAAGCGGAACAATCACAAAAAAGCTCCCGCCAGCAAGAATAAGAAATGGTATGGTAATATATAAGGCAGTGCTCACTGATTTTGAAAGTGATATTACAATAACCATTTATAACAGCGAATTTATGTTCAATAAGCTTATTGAGGGTGAAAGCTATCTTCTTTACGGAAGAATTACAGGCAATTTTTTAAGAAAAGAAATTTCCTCCCCGACAATTTTATCAGAAAGTGTTGAGGAAAAAATCCAGCCTGTATATGCACTTACTGAAGGACTGAGTCTTTCCCTTGTCCAGAATGCAATGAAGAATGCCCTTAAAGTCCTTGACGAATTCATATATGAACCAATGCCTAAGCACATTTTGTCAGAATATAATTTATGCTCGTTGCATTATGCATTGAAGAATATTCACTTTCCCAAGGATACCAACGCTTGTGAAAGTGCTAAAAATCGTCTTGTCTTTGATGAACTTTTTATGCTACAGCTTGGAATGGAAAGACTCCGCGGGAACAATCTTCAGCTTTCAGGTGCAGTAATGAAAGATAATGATATTTCAGAATATATAAGTGCTTTGCCTTTTGAACTTACAGGATCGCAGAAAAAAGCCATTAATGAATGTGCAACAAGTATGTGTGGTCAAACGCCAATGAATAGATTGCTTCAGGGTGATGTCGGCTCGGGTAAGACCGCAGTAGCCGCCGCTTGTTGCTTTATGGCATATAAAAACGGATATCAGTCCGCATTAATGGCTCCGACTGATATCCTCGCAACACAGCATTATAATACTTTGTCCGATTTCCTTGAACCTATCGGCGTTAAGGTATGCCTTTTAAAAGGTTCAATGACCGCAAAAAAGAAGGCTGAACTGAAAGGCCAGATTGAAAAGAGCGAGTATTCCGTAGTTGTTGGAACACATGCACTTGTTCAGAAGACAACGGTTTTTAAAAATCTTGGGCTTGTTATTACAGATGAACAGCACCGCTTTGGCGTTGAGCAACGTTCAATTCTCGCACAAAAAGGTAAAAATCCACACACGCTTGTTATGTCAGCAACACCAATTCCAAGGACTTTGGCCCTGATGATTTATGGTGATATGGATATTTCCATTCTGAATGAACTCCCAAAGGGCAGACAGCCTGTTGAGACCTATGCAGTAACAGGTAAGCTCCGTGAAAGAGCATTTAAATTTATAAAAGAGCGCATTGACGAAGGCAGACAGGCGTATATCGTCTGCCCGATGATTGAGGACAGCGAAAGTGACCTTCAGGCAGTTTCCACTTATGTTGAAAAGCTGAAAAAGACCTGCCTCAAGGATGTGAATATAGGACTTCTCCACGGAAAGTTATCTCCACCACAAAAGGACAAGACTATGCTTGAATTCAAGGAGCATAAGATTGATATTCTTGTTTCAACAACAGTTGTTGAGGTCGGGGTGGATGTACCGAATGCTGTCGTTATGCTTATTGAAAACGCTGACAGATTTGGCTTGTCTCAGCTTCACCAGCTTCGTGGTCGTGTCGGCCGTGGTGAGTATAAATCTTATTGTATACTTGTTACAGATAATCCGAATATGGAAAGTTGCGAAAGGCTTAAAATCCTTTCAAAGATTTCGGACGGCTTTAAGATATCAGAAGAAGATTTAAAGCTTCGTGGGCCGGGTGATTTCTTTGGAAGTCGCCAGCACGGACTTCCCCAGCTTAAAATTGCTGATATGTCGCATGATGTCAGCATACTTAAAAAATCACAGCAAGCGGCAAAAGATATTATTAATAATGATGCAAAGCTTGAAAATTCCGAGAACAAGTATATAAATGAGCTTTTACAAAATTTTTTATACAACCTTACAACGATATAATTTACAAAATATTAATATACAATATGTATCACAATCGGCTATAATAAACTTAAGAATAACATTAAAAATGTTGAAAAAGGAAAGATTTAAATGCCTGCTATTATGGTTAACCTGATAACATTGATTCCAATATGTGTTATAATGCTTATGTTAATATTTAATCCTGTTATTGATAAAAGTAAGAAGAAGTATTTTATTCTTGCACTCAAAACAGTGTTAATAGAATCAATTCTTGAAATAATATCAATATTGAATACTAATAATACGTCATCGGCAAAAGTAATTTCTCAGGTAGTTAATGCCGTTGGGTTTGCACTTGCGCCAGCAGTATTATTCTTTGTGATATGCAGTGTTACTCATAACACAAGATATCAGAAATATGAGAAGTTTTTGCTTGTTCCTATTTTAATAAATGCTTTCTTTTCTTCCCTGAGTATAAATTATGATATATATTTCAATATAAGCAGTGAGAATGTTTATAGTAGGGGCAGATTCTTTGGAATCCAGATAATTTTAAATCTTATTTATCTTATAATTTTTTTGGTAAGTGACCTATACAAAAACAGAAGGTATCTCAAAGAAGAAAAATTCTGGGTAGTTGCATGTGTTGTACTTAGTCTTATGGGCATCATCATTCAGTCAATTAAAGCTGATTATGTAATAATATGGGGCGCAATTTCTGTTTCCATGATGATTTATTATATTAATTTCCTGAATAATCTTCTTAAGCACGATGAACTGACAAACCTTCTTACCAGAAGAATGTACAAGATGAGTCTTACGAAAATCAATAACCGCAGGAGCGCTGTCATTATAAATATTGATGTGAATTCCTTCAAGACAATCAATGACTCATTCGGCCATAGCTTTGGTGACACCGTTTTAAAAGAATGTGCAAGAAATATTCAGCATTACTTTGTTGAATATGGTTTTGCTTATAGAACCGGCGGGGATGAGTTTGCTGTAATATGCAATGATATAAATCATAAGCAGATTGAATATGTCTTTAAGCGTATTGAGGATTCGTTAATTCCAATTTCTAAAAAGATAGGCATAAAAAAGCTGCTAGCATACGGATACAATATATATACTCCTCAGGATTATGATGATATTTATCAGTCAGAGAGATTAGCGGATGAATTAATGTATAAAAATAAAACTGAATTAAAGCTTGAATAAAAAAAGCGGGTTTGAGTTATCAAGCCCGCTATTTATTATCTTGATTTGTTTTTTCGGTAGGGCTATTGCCTTTTTCATAGCAAAT
>OCTV010000587.1_pt1 | contig 14366 bp, 15 predicted proteins | sample 1539101 | NCBI WGS metagenome assembly OCTV01 (sample SAMEA3991422, study PRJEB22521) | metagenome | biome: anthropogenic terrestrial biome; feature: sewage plant; material: sludge | place: Sweden | collected 2012-09-26 | reverse complement strand
GCAAACTTTATTTATAGATTACAGCACTTTTTTAATTTACTTTAGATATTATAAACTAATTTTTTTTTAGGAAAACAAATGGATTTATCTGTACTGTTAGGCTTAATAGGTGCTATAACATCTATTTCTGTGGGGGTTATTTTAGAGGGTGGAAATCCCGCTGGAGTTCTTCACATCTCTTCATTTATTATTGTTATACCAACTGCAATGCTAGCTGCGGTTGTAGCAACTGATTCTAAATATGTAAAAGCAGCTTTTAAAGAGTTTAAAAATATCTTCAAAAAATCACCTGTAAATTTTGAAGCAAGGATTGATGAACTTGTTGAATATGCAATAACTGTAAAAAAACAAGGTGTCTTAGCTTTGGAAAAAGATGTTCAAGGTTTAAACCACCAATTTTTAAAAGAAGCTTTAAGTATGGTTGTTGATGGAAGTAAAGAAGAACAAATAGAAGAGCAGCTAGAACCTGTAATTGAAGCAACAGAAGAGTACTATCACGGTGCTAGCCACTTTTGGTTGCATGCAGGTGAAACATCTCCTACTATTGGACTTGTTGGTGCTGTTTTTGGTCTTATTTTAGCCTTACAAAAGCTAGATGATCCTCCCGCTATGGCAGCTGGAATTGCAGGAGCATTTACAGCAACCGTTATGGGAATTGGTGGTTCATATATATTTTTAGGTCCTTGGGGAATTAAACTAAAAGCAAAAGGTCATTTAGTTGTAAAAGAACAATACCTTATTCTTGCTGCTTGTAAAGGAATGGCAAGAGGTGATGCACCAGGTGAACTTAAATTGAAGTTATCAAAAATGATAACTCCAATGCCTTTATAGGATTTTTTTTAAATGTCTAAAAAAAAGAAGTGTGAGTGCCCAGCTGGTGAAAAGTGGGCAGTTCCATACGCAGACTTTTTAAGTCTTCTTTTAGCCCTTTTTATTGCTCTATACGCTTTGGCATCTGTAAATATGGAGAAACAAAAAGCTCTAAAAGAAGAGTTTATAAAAATTTATAAATTTCCATCTGCAAATATAGTTGAAGAACAAGATAAACAAGAAAAAGCTATGACAGAAGAACAATCTGATGATAGCGTTGAGGGTCAAAAAGTTATTGTTCACACTTTAGATAATAAAGAGCAAGAACAAAATAGCAATAAAGGTGCAAACTTAATAGAGCTTCCGAATGGTTCTTTGATGAGTGTTCCAGCAAATTTGACTTTTGAAAATGGAAAATCAGAGATTACATCTGTATTTGCAAATGATTTTTTAAGTAATTTAGCTCAGTTAATAAATGCAATGCCTGAAGATACTGAAATAAATGTAAAAGGTTATGCGCAAGAGAGTGAAGTTAGAAACTCTAAACACAAAGATGCCTTAGAACTTTCAACAGCAAGAGCAAACAATGTAATAAGAGAGTTAGTAAAATACAATGTAAAACCTTCAAGGCTATACTCAAGTGGTTTTGGAAGCAACAAAGAATCAACTCTAAAAGATAAAAGTGTTGTTGTGTTTGAACTACACTCAAATGGTCCAATTACAAGTGAAGAAGATGTAAATTTAGAGTCAATTTTTAATAAAATGAAAGAGTAATGCAAAGTAAAAAAAAGTTTAAAACTCTTCTTCCTATTGCAAAAAAGAAGTGCTGTTTTTTAAAGTTTATAGATTTTGAACCAATAGTAAAATATGGTTCAATCTTTATAATCTTACTATCTATTTTTATTCAATCTTCAAATATCATTCAAAATAAAAACTTACTATTAAGTATCTTTTCACTATTTTTTAATCTGTTTTTTCTATTAATTATTTTACAAAAATTAGAGATGATAAAAATTAATTTTTTGAATATTTATGTAGAGAGTTCTTTGAAGTTTTTAATATTTATATATATTTTAAACTCATTTTTATATCTTTTTATTAATAACTCTGTTTATTCATATATATATGCACCAATAAATCTTTTTGGTGCATATTTTATATTTTTACTTCTAAAAAAAGAGGATATTAGTTAAACATCTTTTTCAAAGCATCTCTTCTTTCTTGAATAGAGCTAGGATTTTCATTTATCTTTTTTTTATCTTTTGTATCATTGCCTAAGATTATATTAAAAAGTACATAAACAGCAATAAACAAAACAACAATAATAACAATCAAACCTTTAATATAGTTATCCATATCTATTTAAACTCTTCCTTGTTCATACATAGCTCTTAATTTCTCTTTCTCTCTTCTATTTGCCTCTTTTATAGCTTGTTTACTTCTATAACTATCTGTGTTAAATCCTAAGAATTTAATAAATGGAGAAACCACAAAAATAGATGAGTAAGTTCCTATAATAATTCCAACAAATAGTGTAAATGAAAACGCATATATAATCTCCCCACCAAATAAAAGCATAGTAAGAACTGCTAATTGCGTAGTAGAAGATGTAAGAACTGTTCTTGAAAGAGTTTTACTTACTGAATCATTTATTAAAGCATCAAGATCTCTCTCTTTTGTAATTTGTAAACTCTCTCTAATTCTATCATTTACAATAATAGTATCATTTATTGTATATCCAATCAAAGTTAAAATTGCAGCAATCATATCAAGATTTACATCTATTTTAAATAGACTAATAATCCCTAAAGTAATAATAACATCATGAACAAGTCCAATAATAGAAGCAATAGCAAATCTCCACTCAAATCTAAATCCGATATAAATAAGCATAGCCAATAAAGCCATAGTCAAAGCCATAATACCTTTTTCTCTTAGTTCTGCTCCAACTTTTGCACCAACCATATCTATTTTTCTTATCTCAAATTTTCCAGTTGGTTCTAATATTTTGTTCATATCATCACTAGCATCATTTGTTACACTACTTGAAGTACCTGTAAATCTTATAGTTATCTCATCAGCACTTCCAAACTCTGTTACATTTGAACCAGCATATTTACTATTTTCTAAAACTTCTCTTATTTTATCTAAAGGTGCAGCTTGTTCATATTTTACTTGAACAATAGTTCCTCCAACAAAATCAATACCATAGTTTAAACCTCTTGTAAATAGTAACACAAGTGAAGCTATAATTAAAATTCCAGATATAGTTAAAAAAGGAACCTTTTTACCCATAAAATCATAAGTTTTATTGTTGTTAAAAATCTCCATTATGATACTCCAAACCATTTTTTATTGTTTTTATCTTTTGCAATTTTTGGCATTATTGCTTGATAGATACCATGAGTTCCTACAATAGATGTAAGCATTGAAGTTAAAATCCCTATAGAAATAGTTACAGCAAAACCTTTAATAGCTCCACTTCCATAAGCATACAATACAATAGCAACTAAAAAAGTTGTAATATTTCCATCCATAATAGCTCTAATAGCGTTTGAATAACCATCTTCTATAGCTTTTTGAACACTTGCACCCGTTCTTAAAACTTCTCTAATTCTCTCATTTATAATAACATTTGCATCAATAGCCATACCTAATGTAAGAATAATTCCAGCCATACCTGGTAGGGTTAAAGTTGCACCAAAAAGAGCAATTACTGCTAAAAGAATAAATACATTTGCAATTAAAGCTATATTTGCAATAATTCCAGCTCTTCTATAATAAAACATCATAAATATAAAAATTAAAGCTGTTCCAGAGACTAAAGCTATCATTGAAGCTTTTATACTATCAGCCCCCAAAGATGGTCCAACACTTCTTTTTTCCAAAAGAGTTACGCTTGCCAAAAGTGCTCCACTTCTTAAAGCAATAGCAACATTTCCAGCTTCTTGTACTGTAAACCCTCCAGAAATTTGACCACTTCCACCACCAATTCTCTCATTTATATTTGGTGCAGAGTAAACTTTTCCATCTAAAACAATTGCTAACCTTTTTCCTACACTTTTAGCAGTAAAATCACCAAAAATTCTAGCTCCCGCACTATTTAAAGTGAAATTTATAATTGGTTGATTTGATTGACTAAAAGCAACTTGAGCATCTACAACTTGACTTCCATCCAAAATTGGTATCTCTTTTACAAGATATTTTTTATTTGAATCATTTGTATCTTCTAAAATAACATCTCCAAAAGCAGCTGCCTCTTTACTTGTCATTTGATATACTCTATCCATTCTCTCTTCATCAACTGCCATAAGTTCAAGTTTTGCAGCTTTTGAGATTAAATCTCTTGCTGCTTTTTCATCACTAGCTGTTTTAATTCCTGGAAGTTGAACAACTATATCACTATCACCTTGTCTTACAACTGTTGGTTCACTAAGCCCAAATTGGTCAAGTCTATTTCTAATAGTCTCAACAGCTTGAGCAACAGAGTAATCTTTTGTTTTTATTATCTCTTCAGCATTTAGAGAAACTTTATACTCTAAATCTTGTTTAACTATATCTAAACCCTTTATTTCTGAGAGCATTTTATCCATTTTAGCCATTTCATCAATATCTAAAATTGAGAAATAAATAGAGTTATCACTAACAGTCAATCCATCAATAAGCAACTCTTCATCATCACTAAAATATTTAATAGCAGTTGCAATTGATTTTATTTTTGAAGCTACCGCCTCTTCAGTGTTTACACCCAAAAGCATATGAAGTCCACCTTGAAGGTCAAGACCCAAATTTACTTTTTTACCATAATCTGTTTGCATTAAAGATGGAATAGCAAAAAAAACACCAAATATAATACTAATTAAAAAAATTGTGAGTTTAAAATTAAAAATTTTCAATATAAATCCTTATTTGTAGGGGGAGAATTTAAGATATGAAAATCATATCTTAAATAATAAATTATTCAGTAATAAGTCTAGCAACAAACTCTTTAGCCAATTTCATCTCAGAGTTATCACTATTTTTTACTACAAAAAATGCATCTTCAACTTTTACTACTTCTACCATTAAGCCACCATTTGTTACAATCTTATCACCTTTTTTAAGGTTTATGATCATCTCTTTATGAGCTTTTGCTTGTTTTTGTTGTGGTCTAATTATTAAAAAATAGAATATTGCAAAAAGTGCAACCAGAGGTAGTAATGAAGTCAATAAATCGCCTTGCATCGAATTTCCTTTTTATTGTGGGTTTAGTATGTTTTTATTAAAAACGGAATATTTTAACAAAAATTTAATAATAAAAGGCTTGATTACAGCTTGCCTACTTAGTGCTTTTATATATTTATCATATTTTGGATTTGAAATTAAATTAATCAATACACTATTTGGACTTTATGGAATATATCTTTTACTAACAATTCCTAGAGTTTCTCTATTTTATGCAGGATTCTTTACAGGAATTTTGTGGTGTTATTGGATGAGTGTTAGTTTGCAATACTATGATATTACCTATATAGCTCCATTTTTACTTTTAGGAATTGGTCTTGTTTTTGGAACTATTTTTGCTCTTTTTGCAGTTATAAATAAACTCTCTTTTAGAATTTTAATGATTTTTGGATTTTTATTTATCTCTCCATTTGGTTTTAATTGGTTAAAACTTGAGCTTATATTTATTGATTCATATTTAAGCACTACAAAATTTGCATTTTTTTTAATTCTTATATCGCTTTATCTTGTAATAAAATTAAAAAGATTAAAAGTACTAGCTATTTTACCACTACTATTTGCTTTTCATAGCCAAAAAGGTGAATTTATAGATACTCCAAAAGCAAAAATATATATGCCTCAAATGTATATAAATCAAGATTTAAAATGGGATAAAGAGTATTTAAAAACTTTAAATGATGAAAATTTCAAACAAATTTTTGATGCTATTGACAAGGGCTATACTTTAGTTGTTTTACCTGAAACTGCTTTTTCTGTTGCACTAAATAAATACCCTAGTTTAAACAATATGCTTCTAGAATTATCAAATAAAATAGATATAGTAACAGGTGCTTTATATGTAGAAGATAACCAAATTTTTAATGCTTCATATTTTTATAGTAAAAATAGTGTTACTGTAGCAAAAAAAGTTGTTTTAGTACCTTTTGGTGAAGAGATACCTCTTCCTAAATTCTTTGTTGATTTGATTAATGATATTTTCTATAATGGAGCTACTGATTACTCAAAAGCAAGCTCTCCAACCGATTTTATAATTCAAGGAGAGAAATATAGAAATGCAATTTGTTATGAAGGGACAACAGATAAAATATTTGAAAATTTAGGTGATACTAAATATATGATTATGATTTCAAATAATGCTTGGTTTACTCCTTCAATAGAGCCAACTTTACAGCATCTACTTTTAAAATATTACTCAAAAAAATATAGCGTTACCATATTTCATGTTGTAAATGGAAGTGAAAATAGAATTTATAGACCTTAAGAGGATTTTATTTTAAAAATTCTTCTTAAGTCTTTGTTTTAAATCATCTTTTGAAAGATTCTCTTTTATTTGTAAATCCATTGCAAAATTCAACATATTTCTAAAATCACCACTAGGAGTAAAACCTAAATCAAGCAAATCTACTCCCATAATATGTGGTTTTAATGCTTTATTTAAAATATCAGACTCTTCACATTTTTGCAAAATTAAATCAATATCTTTATTTCCAAATGCCATCTCAACAAAGATTAAATCTTCCAAAACTATATTTAAAGATTGTTTTTTTAAACTTATAATGTCATTTTCCAAACTCTCTTTACATAAAGATTCTACAGAATTTATAAACTTTTTATCACTGGTAATTTTTGATAAAAATTCAAAAACATCTTCTTCTTTTTCATCTTTTAGTAAAACAACAAAATATAAAACTAATGCCCTTTTTAAATCTATATCTCTATTTTCAAAAATTTTTGATAGTTTATCTATAGCTTTATATTTTTTTACAAAAGATATTTTAAATATTTCAAACTCATCCAAAAGTTTTAAACCAACACTTGGCTTTTTTGATTTTAAAAGAAGTTTTTTTAACTCTTCAAAAACTCTCTCTTTTGATAAATTATTCAATTCACCACTTTTTATTATAGTTTTTAAAAGTTGTTTTGTCTTTTTTGTTATTTTAAAATCAAATCTTGAAGCAAAACCAAAAGCTCTAAAAACTCGTAAACTATCCTCTACAAAACTTTTTTTATCTATATATCTTATTTTTCTTTTTTTTAAATCTTTTATTCCATCAAAAGGATCTATAAAACTATCTTTAAAATAGTCGTAATATATAGCATTTATGGTGAAATCTCTTCTTTTTGCAGCTTTTTTTATATTTAAATTTGAAAGAAGTTTTATCTCAAAACTTTTGTGAGTTTTTCCTACTTTTTTCTCTACTCTAGGAATAGAAAAATCAATATCAAAATCATCGATATTTATTTTTAAAACACCAAAAGATTTTCCAATATCATGAACTTTTGTATATTTTTCTAAAATTAATTTTAAGTTTTCTAAGTTTTCAATACCAAAAACTTCAATATCAAAATCTTTAACAGCTTTATTTAAAAGAAAATCTCGCACACAACCACCAACAAGATATGGCTTATAGCCACTATCTTGTAATGTTGTTAAAATATCAATGAGTAGTTTTGGTATATTAATTTTTGATTTGTTGATATACATTTTTTGAATATGGAATTGTAATTCCAACCTCATCAAACTTTATTTTAATCTCTTCTAAAAGTTCAGCTTTTAAAGAACCATAATCAGATGATTTTGCCCAAACATTAACACCCAATTTTACAGAAGTTTCAGCTAAATCAGTTACAGATATTCCAAATCCTTTATCTTTTAAAACTTTTGGATTTGAGTTTATAATATTTGTTAAAACATCTTTTGCATTTTTAATACTATCTTCGTAAGAGATAGCCACAACAATATCAACTCTTCTTGTATTATTTGCATTTACATTTGTTATACTTCCACTTGTAATTGAAGAGTTTGGTACAATTATTTTTTGATTATCAGCAGTTAAAAATACTGTATTAAAAATTGTAACTTCTGTAACAGTTCCACTAACTCCACCAGCAACTACACTATCACCTGCTTTAAATGGTTTAAATAAAACTATCATAACACCTGAAGCAAAATTTCCTAAAGAGTCTTTCAAAGCTAAACCAACAGCTAAACCAGCAGCTCCTAAAATAGCTAAAAATGAAGTTGTAGCAATTCCTAATTTATTTAAAGCAGCAATTATAACAACAGTTAATAAAGCATAATAAACAATATTTTCCAAAAACTTAACCAAAGTTTCATCAACACCACCAACTTTTCTTAAAGCTTTACCTAAAATTTTAACTACACTTTTTGAAATCCATTTTCCTATAAAAAATATTAAAAGTGCAAAAACAAAAGATATAGAGTATCCTATAGCTATCTCCACAATATTATCTGGAATAAAAGATTTAAAATCTCTTGTTATTTGCTCAACATTTTGATCAACAACTTTCTCAATATTTTTTTCAATACTCATATTTCCACCTTTTTATTTAATTAAGTTTAAAATTTTAGAAACAACTTCTTCTATTTTTACTTCTGTTTTAAGAAGAGTTTTTCTATCCACTATTTCAACTATTCCGTCCAATAATTTTTTCCCAATAATTATCGCATATGGAAAACCTAAAAGCTCAAAATCTCCAATTTTAAACCCAAATCTAGCATTTATTCTATCATCTAAAATAACTTCTACATTTGAAGCTTTTAACTCTTCATAGATTTTTTCACCCATATTTTTTTCATCTTCATTTTTTGAGTTTGAAACAATAATATCTACCATAAATGGAGTTGTACTTTTTGTCCAAATACAACCTTTTTCATCGTGGTTTTGCTCAATCACAGCAGCAACAAGTCTTGATACTCCAACTCCATAACATCCCATAATAAATGGTTTTGCTTTTCCATTTTCATCTAAAAATGTAGCATTCATAGCTTTTGAGTATTTATCTCCCAACTGAAAAATATGTCCAGCTTCTATTCCTTTTGTATATGATAGTTTTCCACCACAACAAGCACAAGTATCTTCTTCTTTTACAGCTATCAAATCAAAGTATTTAATATTTTCAATAACTTTTAAATCAACATTTATAAAATGGAAATTCTCTTCATTTCCTCCACAAACCATACCTTGAGAGTTTTCTAACTCACTATCTACAACTACCAAAATATCTTTTGGTAAATCTACTAATCCACAATATCCAGCAACAACTCCTGCATCTTTTATCTCATCAAGAGTTGCATCAATAAGTTCCAAAGCATCTACACTATTTTGTGCTTTTGTATCTTCAAGCTCATCACTTCCTCGCACAAAAAACACCACAATTTTAGATTCATCTTTAAAAATTGCTTTTTTAATAACTGCCTTTATAGTTTGCTCTTTGCTTACACTTAAAAAATTTGCAACATCTTCAATTGTTGTACAGTTTGGAGTCTCTACTTTTTTTAATTCACCCTCTTTAAATTCATATTTTTTTGCTTCTCTTTTTGCAGCTTCAATATTTGCAGCATAATTACAACCATCACAAACAACAATTGTATCCTCTCCACTACTTGCCAAAACGTGAAACTCTTTACTTCCACTTCCACCAATTGCACCACTATCAGCTTCAACAACTCTAAAATCAAGACCTAATTTTGTATATATTTTTTTGTAAGTCTCTTCCATAAGATTAAACTCTCTTACTAAATCCTCTTCACAAGAGTGAAAAGAGTATCCATCTTTCATCAAAAACTCTCTTCCTCTCATAAGTCCAAATCGTGGACGTGCTTCATCTCTAAACTTTGTATTTATTTGATAAAGATGAAGAGGTAAATCTTTGTATGAAGTAACTCTATTTTTTACCATATTTACAACAGCTTCTTCATTTGTAGGACTTAAAACAAACTCACCATTTTTTCTATCTTTAAATCTTAAAAGCTCGCTTCCCATAGTCAAGGCTCGTCCAGATTCGCTCCAAAGACTAAGAGGTGTCACAAAACCAAATTGAACCTCATTTGCTCCTGCTTCATCCATCTCTTTTTTTACAATAGCTCTAATTTTTTCTAAAACAATTTTTCCCAAAGGCATAAAATCATAAATTCCAGCTCCAGTTTGAGCAATAAATCCACCACGAACTAAAAATTGATGAGAAGGCAAAGAGGCATCACTTGGCATCTCTTTTGTTGTTGGAATAAAAAGTTTACTAAATTTCATATATTTTTCCTATATTTTTAAAATAATTTTTGATTTTCTAATTTTTTGATAAATGTTCACATTTGAAGTTTGTATCACTATTTTGTTTTGTAAACATACTTTGAACAGAACTTACAACCAAATCACACTCCATATTTCTTGAAATATTTTTAAGCTGTTTTGATGGATTATGAAGATACTCAGTCATTATAGTTTGGCAAAGTTTTTTGATATTATCTTCATGCTCTTTTGGTATAAAACCTTTTTTTATAGCATTTTGAACTTTTTTCTCAATTATACTATCACCTTTTAGATACAAATTTTTAATAATTGGTTCAATATCAAGGCTCTTTAACCAATCAAAAAACTCTAAAGTAGATCTACCAACTATTGAGTAAGCCTCTTTAGCCTGAGCTGACCTTTGTGTCATATTTGAATTTACAATCTCTTGTAAATCATCTACACTATAAATATCTAAATCAAACATTGATATATTCTCATCAATATCTCTTGGAACTGCAATATCAAACCAATATCTACTTATACTAGAACTTGGAGTATTCTCTTGTGTAATTATTGGATATGGAGCAGATGTTGCAGTTATCATCACAGGCATAATTTCAAGTAACTCTTCAAGTTTAGAATAAGGCTCTACTTTTATAGAAGCTTCAAAACTATCTGCTAGATTTTGAGCCTTTTTAATATCACGGCTAGTTATTGTTACATCAAATCCAGAGCTTATTAGGTGTTTAACTGCCAATTCACTCATAAGTCCAGCACCTATAACTAAAGCATTTACACCTTTTGAATCTCCTACTAACTCTTTTGCTTTTGCAACAGCAGTAGATGCAACTGAAACAGAACCTGTTCCCAAACTTGTAGCAGTTCTCACCTGCGCAGCACACTTAAAAGCATAATGCATAACTTTACTCATAGCCTCGCCACAAAAGCCAAAACTTTGAGAAAATCTAAAAGCATCTTTTAGTTGTCCTACAATTTGAGTTTCACCAATAACCAAACTATCAAGTGCAGAAGCAACTGAAAAAAGATGATGCACAGCACCATCTCCATCATAAATATCAGCCCTATCATATAAAAATTCAAAATCCAAAGATGAATAACTAGCTAAATTTTCAATAATATTTTTACTACTTTGTTTTATATTTGAACTTTTTGCAATAATTTCAACTCTATTACAAGTAGAAAGTAAAACTAACTCACTTGTAGTTTGTGTTTCCAAAAGTTTTTTTATAAATCTTGCTTTCTCTTCATCACTATTAAATGCTAATTTTTCTCTCTGTTTTATATCTAAATTTTTATGCGAAAAACTGATTACTAAATAACTCATCTTAAAAATCTCTTTCTATCATAGCTTTCATAATATTTATTAAATCTTCACTATTTTTTTCATCTTTTATAGAGTTTATTGCTTCAAGCCCTATATTTTTTGCCTCTTTTATAGCATCACTCAAAGCATTTGTACTATTTAGTTTCTCTTTTAAATAGTCAAGCTCTTTTTGGTTTAACTCTTTTTTATACAAAGATTTCAAATACTCTTTATCTTCAACTCTTTCATATAAATATAGATATGGAATAGTTACTTTTCCCTCTTTAAAATCAAGCATAGCAGGTTTTCCAAGAGTTTGGCTACTTTGTGTAATATCTAAAATATCATCAACCATCTGAAAAGCAAGACCTAAATTTTTTCCATAAGAGGCATATCTATCCTGTTTTTCATCATCGCAACCTATCAAAATAGCTGCACTTCTAGCACTAGCTTCTATTAGCGATGCTGTTTTTTTATATATCATTGTTAAATATTTATCATATGAACTATTAAATGATTGCGTTAAATCAACATCCATCATCTCTCCAATACTAAGCTCTGTAACTGCATTTGAAACATGATATGCAACTTTCTTATCCATTTGAGATAACTCTGTAAAGGCTCTTGAGTATAAAATATCTCCAAACATTATTGAAGTTTTATTATCATACAAAGCATTAATAGATGGTTTTCCTCTTCTTGTATCTGCTTCATCTATAACATCATCATGAAGTAGTGAAGCTGCATGAATCATCTCCACAACTGCACAAAGCTTTATAGTTTCACTATTAACCCCAGCAATTTTAAGTATCAATTTACTTCTTAGCATCTTTCCAGTTGCCAATTTTTCAAGCAAATCCAAAGCCTTTGGATAATGGCAAACCTCTACAAAATCTCTAATTTGATTTTTTACTTTTTCTAAAACTTCCACTTAACTATCCAACCTACTAATAATCTCTCCAGAAAATTCCATATAAAGCCCTTTTTTCATAGAGTTTACATCTTCTTCATTTTTCTCTTTAAAATCTTGTAAATATGAGTTTATATCAAAATCCTCATCTTTATCTTGACTTATAATAAGCTCCAAAATTGCTAATTTTTCAATAACTTTATCAATCTCATCTTCAACTAAATCTCTATGAGTCTGCTCTAAAATATCAAAAAACTTTGACTTTGGACTTCCAAAAAATATATCATCGTCATCTTCTGTAAACCAATCTTTATATTTACTCACCTTTTTCTTCCAATCGCACTCTTACACTTTTTGCATGTGCTGTTAATCCTTCAGTATCTGCTAAGAGAGCACAAGACTCTCCCAAATCATTTATAGCTTTTTTTGAAAAACTAATTATTGAGCTTTTTTTAAGAAAATTCTCTACATTTAAAGGACTATAAAATTTAGCAGTTCCACCTGTTGGTAAAGTATGATTTGGTCCTGCTATATAATCACCTATTGGCTCAGGAGTATTTTCACCTAAGAAAATTGCTCCTGCATGTTTTATAAATGGAAGTAGTTCAAATGGATTTTTTGTCATAACTTCAAGGTGCTCAGGTGCTATTTCATTCATAAGTTCAATTGCTTCTTCCATATTTGAAGCGACAATTATAACTCCTCGCTCATCTATTGATTTTTTAGCAATCTCATATCTGCTTAAATTTGCTAAAAAATTATCAACCTCTTTACTTGTATTTTTTGCCAAATTTTCACAAGTAGTTATCAAAATCGAACTAGCCATCTCATCGTGTTCTGCTTGAGAGAGTAAATCTATTGCTATATAATTTGCCTTTGCACTCTCATCTGCTAAAATCCCTATTTCACTAGGTCCCGCAATCATATCAATATTTACTTCACCAAAAACCATTTTTTTAGCAGTTGCTACAAAGATATTTCCAGGTCCCGTTATCACATCTACTTTAGGAATTGTTTTCGTTCCATATGCCATAGCAGCAATTGCACTTGCTCCTCCAACTTTATAAACCTTTGAAACACCACAAAGGTGACAAGCTGCAAGAAGTAGTTCATTTACCTCATTATTTGGAGTTGGTGTACAAACAACTATCTCTTTAACTCCTGCAACCTTTGCTGGAATTGCATTCATTAATAAAGAGCTTGGATATGCAGCTTTTCCACCTGGTATATAAAGCCCAGCTCTATCCACAGCAGTTACTTTTTGTCCCAAAATTGTTCCATTTTCTTCAAAATCAATCCATGATTTTGGAAGCTGTTTTTCGTGGTATGCTTTGATTCTTTCATATGCTATATGAAGTGATTTTTTTAAACTCTCATCAAGAGTTTCATAAGCTTTTTTCATACTATCTTGAGATATTAAAAGTTCATCATCACTTTTAACAATCCATTTGTCAAATTTTTCAATATGTCTTTTTAAAGCCTCATTTCCATCTTCAACAATCTCATCAATAATATTTTCAACTATTTTTGAAACACCTTTTATATCACTTTTTGCTCTTTTTAAAATATTTTCAAACTCTGTTTTAAACTCTTTATCTTTTGTATATATTATCTTCATTTTATCTGTCCTAAAATCTCTTTTACTATAAGTTTTAAATCTCTATTTTCAACATCAACAATAATATCTGCAACTCTTTCATACTCTTTAACTCTTGTATCATAAAGTTTCATAGCCTCTTTTTTATTTTGTAAAAGTGGTCGCTTTTTTAACTTATTTTTTGCATTTGGTGCTTTTTTTATTCTTTTTAATATTCCATCAAATGATGACTTAAGATATATTACAGTTCCTATATTTTTAAGATTCTCTTGTCTATAAAATCCACCACCAGTTGAAATAATTGTATTATCAACACTACTTTCAAGCCAAAGAGCTGTCTTTTTTTCTAAATTTCTAAAATAAGCTTCACCTTCAACGGCAAAGATCTTTTTTATAGCTCTATTTTCCATACTCTCTATTAAATCATCTGTATCTATCACATACTGGAAGTGGGAATTTATTCCCACC
>OCTV010000581.1_pt1 | contig 14436 bp, 13 predicted proteins | sample 1539101 | NCBI WGS metagenome assembly OCTV01 (sample SAMEA3991422, study PRJEB22521) | metagenome | biome: anthropogenic terrestrial biome; feature: sewage plant; material: sludge | place: Sweden | collected 2012-09-26 | reverse complement strand
TTACTATTGTTTTCAATAGTCTCTTTGTTTTGGGTTAATAACACGTAGTGCGTGTCGAATCACAGTTAAGTCGATCCCTGGTCCAGCTATCGGAAGAAGTAGTATACACGAGGGGGCACAAGGTTGCATCCAACACGTAAGCGCATCCAATGATAATTTTTTCACCTGATATACTGGGCTCCATTGCACCGGGTATTTTGAATTGGCAAGAAGATTTTTTGCTCCATAGGTCTGCGCTCAGATCAAAAGAATACCAATCATTTAAATCCGGAAGTGGTTGCGCCGTGCTCAATCCCATATACAAAAGGTTAGAATAAAATACCATCATGGGCGCTAACCGGTCAGCTCCGGGAAAATCAGCTTTAGGTATCCATTGAGTAATGGTACTATCATACAACCAAAAATCTGTAGGAAAGTTTGGATACACCGTATGACTAAAATAATGATACGATTTGGATTTGGATTTTAACTCTACGGACCCGACCCTGGTAATGTCTTCCTGCAGTGGGAGGGTATGATCATAAATCTCTATACCTGGTTCGTTTTTTGCACAAGACCCACAAAAAAGGATTAAAAGAAGAAAAACTAAAGATCTGATAGTCATGTCATAACGATTGAGTACATCAAAATTAACGAAATTAAGATTAAACTAGTTGTGCCTAATGTGCAGTGTCGAACCAAAATCGAATTGGAATCAGACCTCCGTAATACATGACCTTAGGGGTTGAAAAAAAGGTGAGTCCATACTTTTGATTAATATTTATCTTTCGCAAAAAATCAGGCAAATGTCTCCGAATCCAGTTTATTACTCAATTCCATCTCAACTGCGTCGTATGGAAAATATGCATATCCTTTTTTGGTTGCTCAAGGATATATCCTGGTGTCTCAATTTTAAAGTGTTGGGGGTACTCATGATCATACCGACGCTTTCTGTAGCTATCTATATTACCATTAAAAACAAAGAATACAAGTCTGAATTGGCCCATAACCTGGCAGTGATATTCTGGATAGCAGCCAATAGTACCTGGATGATCTGTGAGTTTACCGGCATCGATGAGACGCCAATCATTGGTGGCTTCGATGGCAGGCACCTGGCTTTGATACCCTTCAGTATAGGATTATTTATTTTATTGTATTACTATATTTTTCTACGGCACAAAGAAAAGAGTGAGGATCATCCACTCACTATGTGATTTTGCTTCATGGATTATTTTACGGCGAATGCAGTAAATGCTATCTCTCCATTTAAGGCTTTGACTGCAAATCCATCATAACCCCCATTGACGATCCACATCTCTATGCTGTGTTCACCACAGATACGGGCAGCTTCTATTTTTGACTTGATACCACCGGTCCCCAGCGAAGATACACTACTCCCGTTTTGAAGGTGTTCGATAGCCTGAATATCGGTCACAGTGTGGATGAGTTGAGCAGAGGCATTGGATTTTGGGTCAGCATCATACACTCCATCAATATCAGAAGCCAAAATCAATAGATCTGCTTTGAGCAAGACTGCTGTGAGTGCCCCAAGTTTGTCATTGTCCCCAAATTTGATTTCGTCGGTGGCAATGGTGTCGTTTTCATTGATGATAGGGATATATCCATTCTCCAGCAAGGTATTGATGGTGGCCAGGGTATTGGATCTCGATAGTTCGTTTTCAAAGTCCCGGTACGTGAGTAAGCACTGGCCTATCTTGATGCTATAGTCATTGAACACCTCCTGGTAAAATCGCATCAGCACCGGCTGACCTATGGCAGCCAGGGCTTGTTTGACCGCTACGGGATTGCCACGATTGAGCTCGATATAGTGTTTAGCGGCAGCAATGGCTCCAGAAGTGACGATCACAATCTCGTTTTGGTCATTGAGATCATTGATCTGCCTGGCGATATCTTCCAGTTTTCCCCTGGAGATCTTGTCAGTACCTCTAGTCAGTGTCGTACTGCCCAGTTTGATGACTATTCTTCTTTTTTTCATCTCCTTTTATATAATATTTTAGTCTCTGACCTGGCCCTGACCATAGACATACCATTTATTAGTCACCAGATGATCGAGTCCGAGCGGCCCCCGGTGGTGCAGTTTGTCAGTACTGATAGCGAGCTCTGCTCCAAGTCCAAACTGACCACCATCCGTATATCTGGAAGAAGCATTGTGTATGACAGAGGCAGCATCGATCGATTCCATAAATTTTGTAGCAACCTCACTGTCATTCGACACAATTACAGCAGTGTGTCCGCCGGAATAAGTATTGATTTTTGCTATGGCATCCTCCAGACCATCGATGAGCGAAAACATGATTTTTTTGGCCAAAAACTTCTCGTTCCATATATCTTCACCTTGTACGATAGTCAGATTGGATTGGAGCGCCTTATCTTCCAAAGTCTTATCGACCAGGACCTCACATTCAACTGCATGTAACTTGTCTATCAGGCGGGTGATAATAATACCGTGTTGCGGGTGATTTCGGTCAAACAAAACTTTATCAGTAGCATTGCATACACTGATTTTATGCATTTTGGAGTTAATTACAATCTCTATCGCCATATCGATGTCAGCATCTTCATGAATGTATACAAAGTTATTACCGCGTCCACTCACCAATACCGGTGCCGTGGAAAGTGACCGGACCATCTCTATCAGGGCATCTCCACCTCTTGGCACCACCAGATCTATCCTGGTCCCGGAGGTTTTGAGTAGTTCTGAAGTTTGCTCCCGGGTGTAGTCGAGGTATTGGATCTTATCCGTATTGATATCGTAGGCACTCAGCGATTCGTGCCACAGTGCGACCAGATATAGATTGGAGCTGCGGGCCTCTTTGCCTCCTTTGAGCAGGATCGTATTGTCTGCCTTAAATGCCAGGGCTGCTGCCTCAATCGTAACATCCGGCCTGGATTCGTAGATGATCAGGATCGTCCCGAAAGGCGCTGTCCTATTTACGATCCGCATACCTTGCGGATGATGAAACTCATACCTATCCCGGCCAATAGGGTCTGGCTGCATAATGGTATCCTGCAGCGACCTGATCATAGACTCGACCTTTTTATCATCTATTTTGAGGCGATCATACATGGCCAGGTCAGCTGGGTCCGCCTGAGCCAAGTCCTCGATATTGGAGGCTATAAGCTGTACTCGCCGCTGATCTATCAACCGCGCCATATGCGACAGTACTTTATTTTTTAAGTCAGTGGTCATTATTGTTTTTTCTATAGGGAGGGCAAAATTAATGGATCATACGGGTATTCTGAACACTATAATTGCTAAAACAATGCCATATTGTGCAGTTCATGATCATATAATTAATTATGGATATCATGATTTATTGCCTGCACAAAGGCAACGGTATCGAAATAAAACTGGCCGGTTTAACCTGACTTTTTAACATATTTGGTCAGTATGACGATATTCTGATCATTTACCCGACCTTCGATTTGTTCAGGATTGCCATTGACTAAGGTGATCCTTCGTACAGCAGTACCTCTTTTGGCAGTAAAATTGGCCCCTTTTACATTTAGGTCCTGGATGAGCACAACGGTATCTCCTTGTTGCAGTACCTGCCCATTGGCATCTTTGTGCACTTCATCTACTACTCCGGTATCAGTATCGTCAGCCCATTCAACGACCATAATATCCGGATCTATCATGCCCAGGGTGTCTTGTGCCCAGGCCTGATCAGTCAGTTTACGAAGTAATCTTAGTGATACGACCTGAACGGCGGGAGTCAGGCTCCAGATACTTTCATTGAGACATCGCCAGTGGATAGGATCCAGCTGATCCTGGTTTTCCAATTGGCCCAGGCAAGTCTCACAGACTACTACCTGGTGATCGGTTAGGGTGCCTGATTTAGGGGGCACGGTATAGGCAGAGAGAAAGGAGGTGCCACCACAGAGTTCACATGTAGATTCACTGCGGGTCGATAATTCGGTGGATAGTTGCATGGGGGCAAAGATAGGTTTTGGCGGTGGTTTATTGGAGGGCAACCACGGTTTATCTCAGTCGGAGTAAATCAGCTCCTGAACAGTACTCCCATCAGGCTGACCAAGTCGCGGTGAACCCGATCGAATAAAGACATGATGTAGAGAACCACAACTCCCAAAACTACAAATATGCATAACTTTCAACAATGAAATCATCTATCGTACAAATCACGCCCGTCCTTCCAAGCCAGAATATCGATCGCGATGTATTATGGTATCGTGATAGGGTAGGGTTTGACCTGATTTTTAAAGATACTATGTATGCAGTGCTGGTGAGAGACGGGATGCATATACACCTCCAGTGGCATGCCAATACTTTGGAAGACCCACTACTGGGTGGATCAGTGATCAGGATCTTCGTAAAAAATATCGAACCCATATTTGAAGAATTCGTATTAAGGAATACCGTGGGTCGGGATCGTCTTAGATTAGCTACTCCCTGGAATACCAATGAGTTTGGTTTTTATGATCTAAACAATAATGCAGTTTTCATCGTAGAGGATCTTTGACAAAGTTGATTTGATGTTGAAAATTTAAATCCATGGAAAAAATAGCCTGTATAAAAAAATCGTGAACTACTATCCGGACCTTGAGGTCAAAAGTGCTACGATGTCGTATACCGCTTTTCATGGCCATAAGTTTAGTTTTTATGCCCGGGACCTATTGCATCTCAGACTGTCACGATCGGACAAGACGCCTTCATCAAAAAACATAAAACTAATTTATCCGTACAGCATAGAGTTGTGATGAAAGAATATGTCATGTTGCCGGTCACTGTATTTACTAACGATATATTGATGGATTAGTAATAGGAGTGTCTATAACTTAAATCTATCGCCTTCAGTCAGAATACTTAAAGTTGCTTTTTCCATGCGCAATTTCTTGTCTTTGGAGTAGGTAGTCCCACGAGGATTTTTCATTACGATCACCTGGCTTTCACCATATACCCTGGCAGTATGGCCTTTGACCAAAATAGCGGTTTCCTCATCTATGCCAATACACGTTTTGCCAGGATATTGATTTAATACAGTGAGCAGGCGATTGTATCGGCTTCTTTTTACAAAATGTTGATCGATGATAGCGCTGGTTAGTAGACCCAATCCTTGTGCGATCTGTATATTGTCCCTGACCATACGATCGACAGCTCCGGAGTATAGCGTATCCGCTCTCCATTGTTCGCCGGTGATCATCTCCCGGCTCATCACAGCAGCTCCTGCACTCGTGCCTGCGATCATAGCACCCCGATCATAAGCTTCATGTATCGCAGTATATATCGGTGTATTCAGGACGACATCCATAAATCTGCTTTGTACACCTCCTGTGATAAAAATCAACTTTGCCGATCGGAGCGAATCCAACATGGTTTTGTCCTGGGCATTTTCCTTGGCAAACTGCAGTTTGGCGATCACTTGCTGACAAAATGGCTGTAGATCTTGCAGGATATAATAATACGAAGTATCGGGATCAGCACTGGACATCGTGAGAATAACAATATGATCCCGGGATGATAATTCAGCAGCATCTATCATGGTCCTCATCAGGGAAGGTGGCCTGTCTCCCCCACCGATAATAAAAAGGCTGCCATGCTGAGCCCACACTTCCATTTGTAAGAGAAGGAGGGTGTTTAAAATGAATATCGTTTTCAATTTCATAAAAATATTATTCTTCTTTTGACAGTCTGAGTTCTTGTATAAGCGGGGGATTCTCAGGGCTCAGGGTATAAAACACCAGGAGACTGCCTTGCTCACCATGGATCTTAAATGTACCCCTTAACTGATTTTCTGGAACTACCTCATCGATAGATTTTATCTGACCGATATCGTCAAACATAGATCGGTGGCTGGTCCTAAGCTGTTCCAATCCATAGTCGGGAAAAAAGTTTTCGGCAAAAATGTTCGTAGTGCCATGACCATATTTAGCAACCTTAGTATCCGTCCAATCCGGTATGATGTCCAGAATTTCTTTTTTTCGTTGCAGCAGGATATCAGAGGGAGGGATGGCAAAAGGTTTTAGACCAGCTCCCCTGATCAAAGTATCCAAAACTTGAAGATTTATGCCTCCCAGACCGGCATAAGTCAAATTGGCAAAGGAGATTACGCCCAGCCCATACTCCGGCAGCATGCGCCATTGACTGCCAAAACCGGGCAATCCACCACTGTGCCCGATATAAACTCTACCCTCACAATCCATCATCCATCCCAGGCCACAGAAATAGGTCGATACCACCGCACAGGGGCGTCCGCTGGCATATTTAAAATTTGGATTTAACCCACTAAAATTGCCAGGCATCTGCATCTCCCGAAGTGTACTCCTCCTGAGGACACTATGCTCGGGCCCGGATCTTGGCGGCCAGGCTGATTGGTGAAAAGCCACATATTTTGAAAAATCTTCAATAGAAGTGATCAATCCTCCCATAGCACCATACGAGCCGTGGTGCAAGAGTGGTTCCTCTGCCCACTGACCACCTGTGCTCCGATAACCGTGAGCCAATTTATCGGCGGGCACTTTGGTATACTCCCATTCCGTATGGGTCATGCCCAATGGCAGGAAGATTTTTTCTTTGGTATAGGCTTCGAGCGTTTTGCCAGACACTTTTTCTACGATCTGGCCCAGCAGGGCAAATCCGGTGTTGCTATACTCAAAAGTGACGCCGGGTACATTAGAAAAATACGTTCCCTGCTGGATCAAATCGACCAGGTCACTATTTTTATCCTCCAATTGACGATCACCCCAGGGATTGTCCTCCGGAAAGCCAGCTCCATGTGTCAACAGATGCCTGATCGTGATAGCTGGTGCATCGGTCGTGAGCAGCTTGTCCTGTTTGAGATAAGGCAGGTATTTTGAAGCAGGATCATCCAAATGAAGCGCTCCTGCATCCCTCAACTGCATGATAGCCATAGCGGTTATACTTTTACTCATGGACGCAATGCGATACATCGAGTGGATATCTGAGGGAATATTCTTGTCTAATTGTATACTGCCGACATGGCCAGAGGAGACTATTTTACCATCCAATAGAACACCATAGGAGAGTGATGGAAAATTTCTTGCCTTTGCGTAATTTTTGTAGAGGCTGTCTATCAGAGGTAGCATCTTCTGTATATGCGCCAGTCGATCTGCATCATTATATACAGGTACCTTGTAGGATTGATTAGTCTGAGCCTCAAGATTTGCGATCAAATATAAGAGGCTGAGCAAACTATAAACAAATTTTTTAAGCATAATCCCTTAATTTTAAATGAATGAAATTAGTCAAATCCTTTAAATCCCTTCACAGGACCCTTCTAATTAATAAAATTTATAAAGCCCGAAAATTTTGAATGCCATACTCGTTTAATTATCTTCGTCGTTTATAACATTAAAGCGATCGTCTGTGGAAGCAAGAGTAATGGACTACGAAGTGCAATATGATCATGGGTTCAAATACATTGAGACGAACCCTGGCAAGCCTGTATTGCTATTACTGCATGGGTTATTTGGAGCCTTGAGCAATTTCAAAGGCATCCTTCATCACTTTGATCAAAAACTCAATGTTGTAGTACCTATCCTGCCGATATTTGAATTACCCATCACAGAAGTGTCTCTCGAAGGCCTTGTACAGCATGTCAAAGAATTTACTGATTTTAAGGAATTTTTATCCGTAGATCTCCTGGGTAATTCCCTTGGAGGTCATCTTGCTATACTCTATACGCTGAAGTATCCTGAGCAGGTAAGATCTCTTACGCTCACCGGTAGTTCTGGGCTTTTCGAGTCCGCTATGGGTACTACTTTTCCTAAACGGGGCGATTACGAATTCATCAAAAACAAAACGGAGCTTACATTTTATGACCCCGCCAATGCTGACAAAGAATTGGTCGACGAGGTCTTTAATATCGTCAATGACCGTATGAAAGGTCTCCGCATCGTGCTCACTGCCAAAAGTGCTATGCGCAACAATGTAGAAGATAAAGTATCTAATATCACTATACCCACATTATTGGTGTGGGGCAAAGAGGACAATATCACTCCAGCTTTTGTAGGTGAGCGATTTAAAGAATTAATACCTAACTCGGAGCTGGTGGTGGTAGAAAAATGTGGCCATGCACCTATGATGGAGCATCCTGAGTTATTTAACCAGACTCTGGAAAAATTTCTCCACAAAGTGCATGAGGCTGCATATGGATGAGCTACTGCACCTCTCCTTGCCTTTTACTGATTGACTCTTCCTCTTTCTTCTTCAGATCCTGTCTTGCGGTCTCTTGAGGATTTGACCTGGCTTCTTCCAAAATTTCTGGAATAGGTTAGCGTGAAAGTTCGATTGCTAAAGTCAAAGCTATTATCGGTCTCAAATCCTTCTCCCTCGATATTGGTACCACCCTTAAATATGATAGATTCGAAGATATCATTGACAGAAAATTTCAGTGAGCCCCACTTATCACCTAAGGATTTTTGGACACCGGCATTGATGCCATAAAATCCTTTGTATCGGGCTATGCCAAAAAATCCGGGACTATTATAAAATCCGGAAAGTTCAGCATTGAATGAACTGGATAACTTAAAAGCATGTATAGAGTTTAATGAATAATTACCCAGAGATATTTGGAGCGGCTTTGCATCTCGTGTGGCACGGACAGTTTGATATACCAGGCTGAAGTTGTTTTGAGTTTTCCAGAAGGGTGCTATTTGAATAGGCATTCCTACAGTGGCCGAATAGGTCTTGGTATAGTCCAGGTTGGAGGCTTCAAAGATCAATCTCCCGGTAGCCTTATCAATGCGCTCTTGAAAGCTTGCTATCGGAGAGGATTGGTGAGTGTATTGAAGGGAGAGAAAATATGAAGCATAAGTAATATCATATTTAAAATTATTACTGATCGCCGGCTGCAGTGCAGCATTGCCTGCCAAAAAAGTAGTTGGGTCCAGCAATATCACGAAAGGCGCCAGGTCATTGAATGTCGGCCTAGTAATGCGCTTTGAATAGGACCAATTCATATTGACATTTTTATTGATTTTTCTATTCAAAAATATGGTGGGAAATATTTTTCCGTAATTGCGATCGACCACTTTCCCCTCTTTGTCTGTCTCCAACTCCGAATCAGTCTGTTCAAATCGCAGTCCTGCTTTTAAGGTGGTAGCGGCATCTAATGAAATATCCATAGCAGAATATATCGCGTAGATCTTTTCATCCAGGATACTGTTATTTGTAAGATCAATATCATTTACCCAGGTACCGTTTATAAAATTATTGACTTCTACATCATTATTAAAGGTAGATACAGTAGCCTTGACTCCAAGTTCGAGATTGACTTTGTCAGATAGTTTGTTGGCATAATCCCAATTACCCACAAAGGTGTTGATGGGAGTTAACTTGGTACTATTGGCCAGATCAGTTCTGATGAAGTTGTAGTGCTCATCAAAGATGCTATTGTTATAGTCATTGGGATTGTCATCTTTATAATATAGGTAATCCAGGTTGAGCGTCCAAAAAGCCGATTTAGAGACATTTTGTTTGACATTGATATTAGCACCCGCGTGTTGCCACAGATTTACTTCATCATTCATCAACTCTATAAATTGGGTTGATACATTATTTTTAGCAGCTGTATTTTGATTGAAGGCGTTCATGGACCATCGATTGTCGTAGGTATTGAACAGTACTCCAAGGATCGTTTTATCGGACAGTTCATAGTCCAGACCTATTCGGACATTGTGATTTCGTTGTACTGCATCGCGTTCTGTCGTAGTCAAATTTGAAAAGACATTCCCTCCACTGAATACTTTCCTGCTGGCCAAAAATTGCTGAATTTTATTATCGGTTAGAAAGGAATAGCTGCCAAACAGATTGACCTTATCCTTTCGGTAGTTAAAATTGATATTGTCTGAATTGATAAACCCAAGCCCATAACCAACAGAAAATGCGTACGAGCCATTGAGGCCTAAATCCATTCGTTTTTTCAATACTACATTAATAAAACCTGCATTGCCTTCGGCATCATAATTTGAGGGTGGTGTAGTCAGGAGTTCGATGGATTCAATACTGTTCCCCGCCATCCCCTGTAATAATTGTACCATGGCATTAGTTGGGATATTACTGTTTTTGCCATTGATGAGCAATACAACGCCTTCCTTACCTACAAGTGAGATGGTATTGTTTTGCCGGTTGATCACTACCCCGGGCGAGCGTTCTAATATTTCAAGTGCCGTACCCCCAACTGATACGATGCTGTTTTCAATATTGATGACCAACCGATCTACTTTATGGGTATAGAGTGGTTTTCGCTCTACGATGACTACTTCTGCAAGCGCTTCCTGTTCTGACATTTTTATTGGTTCTAGTTCGACATCTTTGGTCAATAGCAGGGGTTCACTGTAACTTGAAGCAAAACCTACCATGCTGGTCAACACTCTATAAGTGCCATGAGGAATATCAGAAAAAATAAATTTTCCGGAATCTTCTGATACGGCACCTTTGACAAAACTTGAATCAAGACTTTTGAGTAAAATGATACTGGCATAGCTGAGAGGCCCACCATCAGAGCCGCTTATTTGACCGCTGACACGATACAGGGATTGCCCTGTCAATGCAAATGAAAATGCAATTAAAAATAAGGGTAATACTAATTTCATATAAGTGGAGATTGAGGTTTAATAACAAATGAAGTGAGGATGCCCATTAAAGTGTACTGGCACGTACTCTAACAATTGATCAAAAGCTGTCCAGGCCTGGAGAGCCAATGAGAGATGTAGTAAAGTCTTTAAAAATTACTTTTCGATGAGAATAAACTGGAAAGTTAATAAAAAGGGATAAAAAGGCGTTCCCGTAGTGTCATACAATGGTTTTTGAGGTTAAAAAGGGTAATTTTAGGACAACTCACTATAGAAATAAAGTTGTTAAGATTATTAACCAAGTTGGTTAAATAAAAGTTTCCTAAAGAGAAAAATAGTGCTCAAAGACTTATTATTTATCCAATAAATTCATTTTTATGGCAGCCGTGTCGAAATTCTATTACTTTATGATAACCCAATGATATACTATAAAATATCACCTCAGGTATATCATCACATTATAAAATTCGGCACATGAGATGATCTACATGTAGATGAAATTCAATATCTTCAATAGTATAAATAGTGTCCACAATCATTTTAAAAAAGTGACTCGATGAATAATAACAGACGAAAGGTTTTAAAAAGCTTGATGACCTTGCCTGCATTAGGGTTGGTTTCAACAGAGTTGACTTCGGGTAATAAAATTTTAAATGCTTCGCATAGCGCTATGATGCATCAGCGGTTAAAGTCCAGCCTAAATGGATTTTCATTCAATGCCCCATTGATGGATGGTTCGATGGATATTATCGATATGCTGGAGTTTTGTGCAGAGGTTGGGTTTGACGGCGTCGACATCACCGGTTATTATTTTAAAGGATATCCACTGCCCCCTGAGAGGGATTATCTCTACTCCATCAAAAGAAAAGCCCATGCACTAGGCATAGAAATCAGTGGCACAGGCGTACGCAATGATTTTACGATCCCTGATAAAATACTTCGTGCCTCGGAGGTACAACGCGTACTCGCCTGGGTGGATGTAGCTGCCAGGCTTGGAGCCCCGGTGCTGCGAATATTCGGAGGACAAGAAAAACGCGAAGGCTATACACGTGCCCAGATCACCGAATGGATGCTGGAGGATATACGACGATGTGTGGAGTATGGCAAACAAAATGGGGTGATCATCGGATTACAAAATCACAATGATTTTATACTGACTTCTGACATCGTCAATGAATTTATGCAAGCTATTGTATCACCCTGGTTTGGATTGATTCTGGACACCGGAAGTTATCGCCAGGAAGATCCCTATAAAGCCATTGAAAAAAATATTGATCATGCTATCAACTGGCAGGTCAAAGAAAACATCTTCGTGAATGGCAAAGAAGTCGAAACCGATCTGCCAAGGCTATTTGCGATCATCAAAAAATCAAACTACCAGGGATACTTGCCCATCGAGACACTCGGAGCCGGCGATCCAAAAACAAAAATTACTGCCTTGTATAAAAAGGTAATGAAAGAAATGAATGCTTAATGGAAATGGATATTGTACAAGATCTCAAACTGAGCAAGTCACTGGTACTGCAACATTTTGACTTGCCCGCTACTGCGCTGCTATGGTCATATGGCGAAGGTAAATGGAATATCAGGCAATTATTGATCCATATCGTCGACGCTGAAACGGTATTGTATGACCGAATTCGAAGGATTATTTCAGAGCAACCTAATCCCCTGATATGGGCATTTGATCAGGATGCCTGGGCTGCTCATCTCGATTATCATACTTTTCCTTTGGAGATAAGCAAACAAATATTCACCGGAGTGCGGGAGGGCGTCATACACCTTGCAGAAAGATACTACGTATCCCATGGTGATCTGCCCTTCGTGCATAGTCAGACCGGGATCAGAACGCTGCGCGATGAAATGGATAAAGTCGCCTGGCATTGCAGGGGTCATTTGGCACAGATTGAAGTGGCTTTGGGGAGAGGCTTTTAATAATTGGTCATTGGGCACAATTTTACATGAACGATAAACCTTCTGCTTCTATCTTTCAACTTGCAGTCATCGTGAGTGCTTTGGGGTTTTTTGTCGATGTATATGATCTCCTGCTATTTGCTATTATCAGAAAACCTAGTCTGGCGGCCATCGGTCTCACTGAGTCCCAGGTGCTGACTGACGGTGAGTTTCTTCTCAGCCTGCAGATGGTGGGCATGTTGATCGGGGGTATCTTGTTTGGAATACTGGGAGATAAATTGGGTAGGCTTAGAGTACTTTTTGGATCCATCCTATTATATTCTTTGGCCAATATTGGAAATGGGATGGTCACCGATCTGTATCAATATTCGGTCCTACGTTTCTTAGCAGGAGTAGGTTTGGCGGGCGAACTGGGTGCAGGTGTGACCCTGGTCAGTGAACAATTGCCCAAAGAAAAAAGAAGCTTAGCCGCCGGATTCATTGCAGGGTTTGGGGTACTCGGTGCTGTGGCAGCTTTTGGTGTAAGCAAGTTATTTGATTGGCGAATATGCTATTTTATTGGAGGAGGTATGGGGATTGTTTTATTGTTGTTACGATTAAGAATTTCGGAAAGTACGATCTATCTCCAGGTAAAAAACACAGCGGTCCCACGGGGTAATTTTCTGATGTTCTTTAATAACAGGCATCGGTTTATACGGTATCTCCGATGTATCCTGATCGGCATTCCGGTATGGTACATCATTGGGATCCTGGTTACTTTTTCAGATCAGTTTGGCACCGCTTTTGGTGTGGAAGGTATAGAGCCGGGGCAGGCGATCATGTATTTCTACCTGGCTGTCGCTGCAGGCGATTATGTGGTCGGATGGATGAGCGAGCGGATCAAAAGCCGGAAGAGGACACTTTATATATTTTACTTGATCTGTCTTTTCTTCCTGATATTGTTTTTTACGCAGCACCATAATTCGGCAGCTTGGTTTTATACCTTGATTGCAGGCCTGGGATTTGGCGCCGGGCTCAATGTGATATATCTTACTATGGGTGTCGAACAATTTGGAACCAATCTCAGAGCTTCCGCTGCAATCAGCATTTCCAATATGGTGAGAGGATCCACCCCTTTACTCATTATATTATTTAAATTTTTTCGCAGTGCTACGGGAGACTATGTCCAGGGAGCTATCCTTACCGGAGTCCTGGTAATGGGTATTGCAATCTGGGCATCTTATGGCATAGAGGAGACTTATGGTCGTGAATTGGATTTCGTAGAAAAATGAGTTAAAAAGCAAGATTATTCCTTATTTGACTCATTCTATACTCCCTATGATACTTTCTCCAGCCCAATACCAACAGCCAACCCTTCTACCAATTCCGTCTTGTCCACGCCGGTCAACGGCTTCAACTTGATATCATCGGCAAGTACCTCGTTTTTGATATAGTCTGAAAACAGATTTAAAGCAGGCAGGATAGTCTCTGTATGTTCTAAATACAAATGTATTCTATCAGTCACTTGAAGGTCACTACTCTTCCGTAGATTCTGCACCCGGTTGACGATCTCGCGCGCGATGCCTTCTGCACGAAGATCATCATTCAACTCGGTGTCCAGGGCTACAGTCAAAGATCCATCGTTAGCCACAAACCAGCCTGGCAGATCTTCACTGCTGATCTCTACATCTTCCAGCGTGATAGGATAATTACTTTCCTTGATCTCCAGGATGAGGGAATTTGTTTTTTCGAGGGACCGGATCTGATCTTGCGAAAAGGTAGCAATGAGATCAGCGGCTGCCTTCATGTCTTTACCCAACCTTTTTCCTAAGGTCTTAAAATTGGCTTTTATTTTTTTACTGATCAAGCCACTGGTATCGGTGATATACTCCAGGTTTTTGACATTGACCTCGGAAAGGATGAGATCCTTGACCTGGTCGATCTGGGTGATAAATTTTTCATTCAGCACCGGCAGCAAGATGCGACTCA
>OCTV010000580.1_pt1 | contig 14447 bp, 12 predicted proteins | sample 1539101 | NCBI WGS metagenome assembly OCTV01 (sample SAMEA3991422, study PRJEB22521) | metagenome | biome: anthropogenic terrestrial biome; feature: sewage plant; material: sludge | place: Sweden | collected 2012-09-26 | reverse complement strand
CGATCTATCAGAATTTTTATTAATAAATAACATAAAATAATAATTGAAAGCTCACCAAGTTGTTTAAAATAAACAAATCAGTACTGATTATTAAGTTAGTTTTCTGTTTTGATATTTCAATGTAGTTGCTATACAATATAGTTGTTAACAAAATATAGGGGGAAAAATAGTGTACACAGTTCCAAAAGTAGCGGCAATTAACGATATGTCGGGAGTGGGACGCTGCTCTCTTACAATAGCCATTCCGGTTTTATCAGTAATGGGTGTTCAGTGCTGTCCATTGCCTACGGCAATTCTGTCACGCCATACGGGCTTTGAAAGCTTTTATTTCAAGGACCTTACTGAAATTCTCCCCCAGTATATTCAGAACTGGAAGGATAGCAAAGTTAAATTTGATGCAGTATACAGTGGCTTTCTTGGCTCTTTTGAACAGATAAGAATTACCGAGGAGCTTATTAAAGCATATGATAAAAAGCCTTTGTGTGTTATTGATACGGTTATGGGTGATAACGGACATATATACTCAACCTATTCCGAGAAAATGTGCAGCGAAATGAAAAGGCTTGTTTCACTCGCTGATGTAATTACCCCTAATGTTACTGAAGCTTGTTATCTCACAGACACTGAATACACAGGTGAAAATATATCGCTTGATATGGCAGAAATGCTTGCAAAAAAGCTTTGTGATATCGGAACAAAATCAGTTGTTATAACAGGTATTGATAATGGGGATACTCTTGTTAATCTTGTTTATGAGAACGGAAAAGCTATGCCTGTTTTCATTCCTAAAGCAAACAAGGTGTTTTCAGGTACTGGTGATATATTTGCATCAGTGCTTACAGGCTCGCTTGTAAAAGGCAATTCACTTATTTTGGCAACAAAAACCGCATCAGACTATATTTATAAATGTCTCGAATTCACAATAAAAAACAACGCTCCCGTTGCTGAAGGAGTGCTGTTTGAACCTTTATTATTTACGCTTGGAGGAACCCCAAATGAATAACAACTCAACAAAGATGATTAAAATAATAGTATTTTCAGGGCTTTTTATGGCACTGACAACAGTTATGACAGCGTTTTTCCACGTTCCTTCGCCTGGTGGTAATGGCTATATTCATTTAGGCGATTCAGTTATATACCTTTCATCAGTTTTATTGCCTTTCCCTTGTGGGATTTTAGTCGGTGGAATAGGTGGAGCACTTTCTGACCTTATTTCTGGTTTTGCTGCTTATGCAATTCCTACGTTAATAGTAAAAAGCATAAATGCAAGTTGCTTTTATCTTTTAAGAGCAAGAGGAGAAAAAATAGTTTCAAAACGTTCAATAATTGCACTTATTCTCTCATCAATAGTAACAGTTGTCGGCTATCTGATTGTTGATTTGATATTATATAAGGGCATAAGCTTCAAGACACAGCTGTTTGCTACTGTTCCAGGTAACCTGATTCAGGCTGTTGGAAGTGCAGTATTGTTTTTATTTATTGGAAGCGCTCTTGATAGAATCAACATAAAAGGAAAAATAAACTTAAAATAATGCCTCAAATTCATGCTTTTTTCATTTTGCAATTCAGTTCACAAAATATTTACATTTTTCTTTGTGCGAAAAGTCAGAACATACGTTTTATTTATTAGGTTTTAAGCTAATTTACATTAGTTTAAGACCTTTTTTTGTGCACTTTTCATAACCATATACTTTAAAAATTGTTAAGTTTCCATGTCCCCATATTTGGTACTAACTGTTGATTTTTTCAAATAAAGGTTGTATAATAATGACATGGTGGTGGAAAGTGGTTCAAAGTGGTGTCAAAACCCAAAAAAGGAGGTGGACAGATTGTCAAGTGGAATGTTAATGGGAACTTATACACATAATATGGATGTCAAGGGCAGAATGAATTTCTCAACAAAGCTCAGAGAAATCCTCGGCGATGTGTTCATCATTACAAAAGGGCTTGACGGCTGTCTTTTCGTTTACTCCACCGAAGGCTTTGAAGAACTTGCTAATAAAATAAGACAGGTTCCATTATCAAAGGGACGTGAGCTTCAGAGATTCTTTATGGCTGGTGCCTGCGAAGTTGAAGCTGATAAGCAGGGAAGAATTTTAATCCCTCAGACACTTCGTGATTATGCAGGGCTTGAAAAGGATATTATAGTAATAGGCGCTTCAACCAGAGCAGAAATCTGGGACAAGGCTAAATGGGATAAGTTCAATGAGGACTTCACTTCCAACAAGCTTGAAGAAGCAATGGAAGGTATAGATTTTTAAGCGAAAGGGAATTCAAAAGTGGAATTTAAACATATATCTGTTTTATTAAATGAGAGTATTGAAGGCTTAAATATAAATCCCGACGGAATATATGTTGACGCAACAGCTGGCGGAGCTGGCCATTCAAGAGAAATTGCCAAGCATCTTGATGGTGGAAGACTCATCGCTATTGACCGCGACCCTACAGCAGTAGAAGTAGCTAAAGGAAGGCTGCAGGAATTTAACGCAACAGTAGTAAAAAGCAATTACTCGGAAATTGATGAGGTCTTGAAAAATCTTGATATTGATAAGGTTGATGGCGTTCTTCTTGATTTAGGTGTATCCTCCTATCAGCTTGATACAGGGGAACGAGGTTTCTCGTATCACGTTGATGCACCGCTTGATATGAGAATGAGTCAGGAAGGCACATCAGCCTACGATATAATAAATAACTATTCTTATGAACAACTTTCACAAATTATTTTTGAGTTTGGTGAAGAGAAATTCTCAAGAAGCATTGCTTCAAGGATTGTAAAGCAAAGGGAAAATGCACCAATAAAAACAACGCTTGAGCTTGCAGAAATAATTAAAGAAAGTGTTCCGGCAAAAGTAAGAAGAGAAAAAAATCCTTGCAAAAAAACTTTTCAGGCAATAAGAATTGCAGTCAACAATGAATTTGAGCATCTGTCAACTGGGCTTGATAAAGCTTTTTCAGTATTAAAGCCAGGCGGAAGACTTGCAGTAATAACCTTCCATTCACTTGAAGACAGAATAGTAAAGCAAAGGTTTGCAGGATGGTGTAAGGGATGTATTTGTCCGCCGGATTTCCCACAGTGTATATGCGGGAAGAAGCCACAGGGACAATTAATAAATAAAAAGCCAATAGAAGCTACACAGGAAGAACTTGAAAATAACAACAGAAGCAGAAGTGCAAAATTAAGGGTTATAGAAAGAATAGGGGAGTGACAAAAATGGCAAAAGTAAATAATCTTGCGTATGATTATTCGATTTATGAAAATCTGCCACAGAAGCAACCTGAAAAGAAAATTCAGGTTAAAAAGAATACTGCAGATATCCACACGGTTTCAGCTACCAAATCATTTGTTACTGCCGTTGCTGCTCTTTGCCTTCTTTGTGCGATTCTTTACGGAAAGGTTCAGATAAGCCAGATGTATGGTGAGGCTTCGGATATGAACAAACAGCTTGATAATATCAACACTGCAAATGCTTCAATGGAAACTGAGCTGGAATCCAAAACTTCCATACAATCTATTGAAGATTATGCCGTTAATACATTGGGTTTAAAGAAGCTTGACAATAATCAGAAGGATTACGTCCAGGTTCAGAAGGAAAACAAAATCGAGGTTGTACAGGAAGATGACAACGCTTTTGTTTCAATAAAAAACTGGTTTAAAGGCGCTTTGGAATATATTGGAGCATAATGAATAAAATATATTGTTGAGAGAGTTAAGCTATTCCCACATATTTCACATCTTAAAATAGTGGGCAATTAGACTTAGCTTTCTTTGTATAAAAAGCTGATAAGGAGATTACTTATGTCGGAAAAATCAACAGCCAGTATGCGAAGAAGATTATTTGGCGTTATAGGTTTAGTGATTGTTTTGTTTACTGTAACAATTATATCAAATCTTATAGTGATTTCAATAAAAGATAACAACAAATATCAGAATCTTGCGAATAATCAGCAGTTTGCAAGCAGAACAATTCATGCAAACCGTGGAACCATAAAGGACACTAACGGACAGATCATTGCACAGAGTGCTACTGTATATAATGTCTTTATTGACCCTGTTACATATAAAAAATATGATACAAAGAAGCACGATTTAATTCTTAGTACCCTTTCAGAAACTCTTGAAGTAGATAAAGAAAAGATAGAAAAGTATCTTTCAAAGAACAGTGGGTATGAGGTCGTAAAGAGAAAAGTTGAAAAAAGCACAGCAGATAAAATCAGGGAATTCATTAAAAAAGAAAAAATCGCAAGTATCGGATGCGATCCTGATACTCTAAGATATTACCCACAGAACGATCTTGCCGCCAGTGTAATAGGTTTTACAAATTATGACGGAAATGGTATATATGGCATAGAAAAGCAATATGATGAATTTTTAACAGGAATAGATGGAAGAATAGTATCAGCAAAGGACGCTATGGGTCATCAGATGCCATATCGTTATGAGCAGAGCTTTGATGCACAGGACGGAAACTCACTCGTTCTTAACATTGATCTTGTTTTACAGCATTATGTAGAAAAGGAACTTAAAAAAGCAGTAACTTCAAATATGGCAAGAAACCGTGGCTGTGCAATCGTAATGAATTGTAAGACAGGACAGATTCTTGCAATGGCAACAGAACCTGACTTTGATCTGAATAATCCAAGAGAAATAACAGACCCGACAGTAAAAGCAGCTTTAAGCAAGCTGTCTGGTGATGAACTTACAAAGCAGACAAGTGCTGCATGGGATAAACAATGGAAAAATAAAGCTATTACAGAGCTTTATAACCCTGGTTCAGTTTTCAAGGTAGTAACAGGCTCAGCAGCTCTTGAAGAAAAAGTCATTGATCTAAACACAAAGTTCCATTGCTCTGGTGGTGTCACAATTGGCGGAAAGCATATAAGCTGTTGGAAGCCAGAGGGACACGGAACACAGAATTTTGTTAAGGCAATGACTAACTCCTGCAACCCAGCTTTTATGGATATCGGTCAGCGTCTTGGCGTGCACAAGTTCAGTCAGTACCTTAAGTCATATGGCATAACAGAGCCTTCAGGAATCGACCTTCCAGGAGAAGCTACCAGTATCGTACGTGGCGAAAATGTAATGACAACCCTTGACCTCGCAGTAAGCTCATTCGGTCAGTCATTGAAAATAACACCTTTGGAAATGATTACAGCATATGCTGCCGTTGTAAATGGTGGAAAGCTTGTTACTCCTTACGTAGTAAATCGTGTTGTTGACTCAAACAACAATGTTATAAAGCAATATGAGCCTGTTATCAAAAGACAGGTTATATCAGAAGAAACTTCAAAGACAATGAGGGAAACCCTTGAATCTGTTGTTATAACAAACGGTGGAAGCAACGCATACATTCAGGGTTATCGTATTGGCGGTAAATCAGGAACATCACAGAAAATTGATGAGTATGGACCTGTCGAAGGAAAAAATATTTATGTTTCTTCATATGTTGGTTTTGCACCTGCAAACGATCCTGAAATTATTATGCTTGTTATGGTTGATGAGCCAAAGGGAGGAAAATATTTCGGAAGCTTGGTTGCAGCGCCAGTTGTATCAACAGTATTTGAAGAAGCTCTCCCTTATCTTGGTTACTTTAAGGAATATACACAGGAGGAATACAGTAAACTTAATGTAGTAGTACCTAGTGTTATTGGAAAAGACACAGCAAAGGCTGTTGAAACTTTAAAATCACTGTATGTTAATCCACAGGTAGTAGGCAGTGGCACAAAGGTTGTTAAGCAGATTCCGGCAGCTGGTGCGAAAATGCCTAAGAACGGAAAAATATATCTGTTCACAGAGGAAAATCTCAATGAACAGCTTGCAAATGTACCTGATGTTACAAATATGAGTCTTCAGGATGCAAATAAAGCAATAACAAATGCAGGACTGAACTTTATGGCAACAGGTGGTGCGGCAAACAGCCCGGGTGCATTTGCTGTATCTCAGACAGGTAAAGGGCAGAAGTTGCCGAAGGGCTCTGTAGTAGAAGTAAAATTTGTTACCAACAACGAAACAGGCTGATTAACAGAAGGAGGCTTTCTGAATGAAGCTTCATACATTACTACATGGAATTGTACTTACAAATTTACCGGACATAGAAATCAGTTCTATAACATCAGATTCTCATAATGTCAGTGAGGGTTCATTGTTCGTCTGTATAAAAGGAAATAACTTTGACGGACATGATTTCGCACAGCAGATGATTGAAAATGGTGCTAAAGTAATAGTATGTGAAAGAGATTTAGGACTTGAAAATCAGGTGATTGTTCCAAACACAAGAATAGCTTATGTATATATCTGTGCAAACTGGTTTGATCATCCTGAAAAGAAGCTGAAAATCATTGGCGTTACCGGAACAAACGGAAAAACAACAATAACTACAGTTCTTCAGAAGGTTATTACAGCCTGCGGTAAGAAGACAGGCCTTATCGGCACAAGCCATAATGGTATCGGTGATAAGGTTATGCAGACAGAGAGAACGACTCCTGAATCATATGACCTTTTTAAATTGCTAAGGCAGATGGTTGATGAGGGGTGCGAGTATGTTTCTATGGAAGTTTCCTCTCAGGCACTTGAACAGCACAGAACAGATCCAATAAATTATGCAGCTACTATATTCACTAATTTAACACAGGATCATCTTGATGTTCACGGCACGATGGAGAATTATTATCAGGCAAAAAAGCTGATATTCAAATCCTGCAACTTTGCAATCATCAATGCTGATGACGAAGCAGGAAGAAGATATTTTGTAGAGATTAATTGCCCAAAATATTCATATACTATTGAAAATAAGGGCGATTATTATACAGATTGTGTAAAGCTTTCAGCAGACGGCAGTACATTCTGGTTTTCCGATGGTATCAGAACATTCCACGTGAGCCTGATCATGCCTGGCTATTTCAATGTTTCAAATATGGCAGCTGTAATAGCCTGCTGTGATAAGCTTGACTTTGATGTGAACAAGGTTATTGAAGTGATTTCTGCATATAAAGGCGTAAAGGGTAGAGCAGAAGTTCTTGAAACCAATACAGACTTCAAGATAATCTGTGATTATGCACATACACCTGATGCACTTGAAAAAATACTTACAAATATCAGAGCAGTAACAAAAGAAAGGCTTATATGTCTTTTTGGATGCGGTGGGAACAGGGACAGAAAGAAGCGTCCTATTATGGCCTCAATTGCCGCAAAAAACAGTGATTATGTTATTGTCACATCTGATAATCCAAGAAATGAAGACCCTGATGAGATAATAAAAGAAGTTGTAACAGGCTTTGAAAACACTGATACGCCATACTATACAGAAGCAGACAGACGACTGGCTATATACCACGCTTTGAAAATTTCACAGAAAGGTGATATAATATTACTTGCAGGAAAAGGTCACGAGGATTATCAGGTTCTTGCGAATGAAACAAAAATTCATTTTGATGAGCGGGAGGCTGTGGCAGAAGGACTTGAACTTCTGAAAAATGGGCAGTTGTAAATAAAGAAATGAGGATTTTATGGAAGATTTAACTTTATATGAGATAATAAAGGCTGTCGAGGGAAGCTATGGTTATCCAAGTACAGAAATTATATCTTCTGTTTCAACAGATACAAGAAAAATTACGAAGGGCTGTGTATTCATCGCCCTTCGTGGTGATAAATTTGATGGACATGATTTTGCAAAACAGGCTATGGAGCTTGGCGCAACAGCAGTAATTACAGAAAGACCAGTTGAAGGTGCAAGATGTATTATTGTTGATAATACAAAAAAGGCACTTGCTGATATTGCTGGATATTACAGAAGCAGATTCAGCCCTGTATTGGTTGGTATTACAGGAAGTGTAGGTAAGACAACAACAAAGGAAATGACTGCTCTTGTGCTGTCTGGAAAATATTTGACACTCAAGACAGAGGGTAACTTCAATAATGAAATTGGACTTCCTCATACTTTGCTTAAGCTTTCTTCAGATCACGAAGCTGCGGTTATTGAAATGGGTATGTCCGACTTTGGTGAGATTTCATTATTGTCGCAGATTTCACGCCCTACTATTGCGGTAATAACAAATATAGGCTATTCTCATATAGAGAACCTCGGTTCAAGAGAAGGAATTTTAAAAGCTAAGCTTGAAATTCTCGACGGAACATCTCATGATGCTCCACTTATTCTTAACGGCGATGATGACATGCTGTCAAAACTCAAGGATGAGCTTAACCGTGATATAGTTTATTATGGTATTGAAAATCCGAATGTTGACGTTAGAGCAACTGAAATTGAAACTAATGATGGCGTAACAACCTTTGTTATTAATTATTGGGGTAAGAAAATCAATGCAAAGCTTAATTGTGTTGGCATACACAATGTCCTCGATTCATTGGCAGCCTTTTCTGTCGGAATAATGGCAGAAATTGAACCTGAACAAATTATTGATTCTCTTGATGAATTTATACCATCAGGTTTAAGACAAAGCATTGTAAAAAAAGGTGAACAAACATTAATTATAGATTGCTATAATGCAGCACCTGATTCAATAAAAGCTTCACTTGCAATTCTTTCTCAGCTTACACCAATGCCAGGCGGAAGAAGAATAGCAGTGCTTGGCGATATGCTGGAGCTTGGCTCACTGTCACAGCAGCTTCACGAAGAAGTAGGAACATATGTAGCAGATTCAAAGACAGATATTCTTGTCTGTTATGGTAATGATTCAAAGTATATTGCTGAAAAAGCAAAAGAACTTGGTATTATCAATAGTAAATACTTTTCAGATAAATCTGAAATTGTCGGCTATTTAAAGGAAAATATAAGAAAAAATGACCTTCTGCTCTTTAAGGCAAGCCGTGGCTTGAAGCTTGAAGAAGTTATTGAAGAATTATATAAGTAAAATACACTACGAGGAGAGAAAACACAATGCCATTCTGGATAAATACAATTGTTGCTGTAATTTCTTTTGCTATAACAGCACTCAGCGGATTTTTCTTTATCCCATATTTAAGAAAGGTCAAGGTTGGGCAGACAATACTTGATATCGGACCTAACTGGCATAAATCGAAACAGGGAACCCCTACAATGGGTGGATTTATGTTCATAGCAGGAACACTGATAGCAACAGTGACAGGCTTTGTGTTATTAAGAGCATTTTACCAGACCAGTTATATCCACGGGGAGCAGGATACAGCGGGGCTTAAGCTTCTGACAGGCTTTATGATGGCGTTGCTCTTTATGCTTGTTGGCTTTTTAGACGACTATATAAAGGTTGTTAAAAAGCGTAACCTCGGACTTCGTGCAATGCAGAAAGTTGTATTGCAGGTAATTATAGCTGGCGGATATCTTTATGTAATGCGCTTACTCGGCGATACTTCAACATCAGTATGGTTCCCGATTTTCGGGGACGTTAATTTCAAAATTTTCTATTATCCGATAATGATTGTGTTTATTATCTTCATTGTTAATTCAGTAAATCTCACGGATGGTATCGACGGGCTATGTAGTTCAGTTACATTAGTGGCTTCACTTGCATTTCTTATGATATGCGTCCTTATGAAGAACAATGAGTTTGCAATATTCTCAATAGCACTTTCCGGTGGTTGCCTTGGCTTTTTAATGTGGAATCTGAACCCTGCAAAAGTATTTATGGGTGATACAGGTTCAATGTTCCTCGGCGGCGCAGTAGTAGCAATAGGTTTTGCAACAGGCTATCATCTTCTTATTGTGCTTATCGGACTGATTTATGTCTGTGAATCACTTTCTGTTATTCTTCAGGTAATAAGCTTTAAGACAACAGGAAAAAGAATATTTAAAATGAGCCCGATACATCATCACTTTGAAATGTCAGGCTGGAGCGAATATAAAATTGTTATTGTATTCTCAATTATTACCCTAATCGTTGGAATAGTCGGTGTTGTATCAATTTATTTTTCAACATCTTCATTAGTATCAGTCAAATAGTTTAAGGAGGATTTTTCTTGACACAAAAACAAACAAGAATAAATTCTGCCAGAACAAATATTACATCTTCACATCAGCAGAAGAAGATTCAAAAGCCTAAAATAAAAACCGGTGAATTTGATAAGCCGTTTTTCATACTAATAATGGCTCTTATGGTAATAGGGCTTGTAATGATGTTTTCAGCAAGCTACTACTGGGGAATTACTAAAAACGGTGACGGATTTTACTATGCAAAAAAACAAATTGGAATATCAGCCGCAGGCATCGCTGCAATGATATTTATTTCTTTTATTGATTATCATATCTTTTTCAATAAGAAAATGGTAACAATTATCTTTGTAGGAGCACTTGGATTGCTCGCTATTACGCCATTTGTTGGAATAGAACGAAATGATGCTAAAAGATGGATTAAAATCGGTATTGAATTCCAGCCGTCTGAAATTATGAAGTTTGCAGTAATCGTATTGTTTGCATATCTTATAGCGAAGAACTACAGGAAGATGAAAACCTTCAGATATGGTATTCTCCCATTCTTTGCAATTCTTGGTGTTATTGCTGGACTTATGATGCTCCAACCTCACTTGTCGGGAACATTACTTATATTTTCAATCGGACTTGTAATGATTTTTGTCGGTGGAGCAAAAATAAAGCATCTTGTTACTCTTGCTGCTGTTGGGCTTTCAGGGTTAGCGGCAACCGTATTGATGCTGATTGCAACTGGTAAGTCAACGTACTTCCTTGCTCGTTTCCAGTCCTGGCTCGATCCTTTCTCAGATCAAACGGGAAAAACGTGGCAGACCTGTCAGTCGCTTATAGCAATCGGTTCAGGCGGACTATTCGGTATGGGACTCGGCGAGTCAAGACAAAAATACCTTTACCTCCCTGAAGCGCAGAATGACTTCGTATTTTCAATCGTCTGTGAAGAGCTTGGATTAATCGGAGCAATACTTGTTATATTATTGTTCGTTATCTTCTCTTTCAGAGGGTTTTATATAGCATCTAAAGCACCGGATAAATTCGGAATGATGCTTGCTGTCGGTCTGACAGCACAAATCAGTATTCAGGCTATACTCAATATTGCCGTTGTAACAAACACTGTTCCTAATACAGGAATAAGCCTCCCGTTCTTTAGCTTTGGTGGTACTGCACTTGCGATGCAGCTTGCCCAGATGGGAGTAATACTGAATATATCGCGGCAATCGCTCGTAGAAGATTAAAGGAGAATAAATATGCTTAAGGTTTTATTCGCAGGTGGAGGAACAGCAGGTCACGTTAACCCTGCACTTGCTATTGCAGAAATTATCAAGGAAAAACATCCTGACACTGAATTTCTATTTGCAGGAACGCCTTTTGGAATTGAAGCAAAGCTTGTTGCGAACGCTGGATATAACTTTGCACCGATAAAGGTAAAAGGCTTTCAGAGGAAAATCACACCTAAAAATGTTGCAAGGAACTTTCAGGCATTATATTACCTTATGCTTTCATCACCACGAGCAAAACAGATTATTAATCAGTTCAAGCCTGACCTTGTTATCGGTACAGGCGGATATGTAAGCGGACCAATAGTTTTAAGAGCAGCTAAAATGGACATAAAAACTGCTATTCACGAGCAGAATGCATTTCCTGGCATTACAACAAAGCTTTTGTCAAAGCACGTTAACAGGGTAATGCTAACTGTTGAAGAGGCTAAAAAGCACCTTGACCCAAGCCTTAAATATAAGGTTACAGGACTTCCAATCAGGGGTAGCTTTAATAATATTACAAAAGAACAAGCAAGAAAAGAACTTGGCTTTGATGATGAAATATGTATACTTTCTACTGGCGGAAGTCTTGGCGCTGGTAGAATAAATGAAACCGTAGTCGATTTAATTGCCTGGTCAAGCGAAAAAATGACAATCAATCACATCCATAGTTATGGTAAAATGGGCAAAGATACTTTCGTCAGGGATCTTGAATCCAAAGGCGTTAAGATAGAGGGTAACAAGCGTCTTGTTATAAAAGAATATTTGAATAATATGTCAACCTGTATGGCTGCAGCAGACCTTGTTATCAGTCGTTGCGGAGCAAATGCACTTGTTGAACTTGAAAATATGGGAAGAGGTTCTATTCTTATTCCTTCACCTATTGTTGCAGAAAATCACCAGTATCATAATGGTATGGTTCTTCAGAATGCAGGTGCTGCAATAGTTATTGAGCAAAAGAATCTGACAAGCGAACTTCTCATTAAAACAGTCAAAGAGCTGTGTGACAACAGAAAAGAGCTTGAAGAGCTTTCAAAAAAAGCAAAAAAACTTGCTTTTCCAGATACAAATGAAAGAATTTATAAAATAATAGCAGATTTATTGAAAATTAAATAAAGTACATGCACTCTTAATAATTATTCACCACTTTTTCATCAACAGCATAATATAAAATGTAATGCTGAATGAAGGAGTGTATGCCATGCAAAGGTTGATAATAGAGGGTGGAACAAGAGTATCAGGAGAGATTGCAGTACACGGTGCAAAGAACAGTGCCTTGCCGCTTCTTGCAGCAACATTACTTGGGAAAACACCAACTGTGCTACATAATTGCCCGAAACTCTCGGACGTTTTTGCGGCGAGTAGAATCTTAACATACCTTGGATGTAAATGCACAAGAGAAAACGACAGTGTAATAGTAGATACTACTAATCTAACACATTTCGAAGTGTCTGATGAGCTGATGAGAGAAATGCGCTCATCAATTGTTTTTCTTGGAGCAATTTTAGGCAGACTTGGTCGTTGCAGACTTTCCTTCCCTGGTGGCTGTGAATTAGGACCAAGACCTATTGACCTGCATATTTCTGCTTTAAGACAGATGGGTGCAGTAATAAAAGAAGAATATGGTGTTCTCGACTGCTCTGTTCCAAAGGAGCTTAAGGGGGCAACTATTTCATTGTCATTCCCATCAGTCGGAGCAACAGAAAATATTATGCTTGCGGCTGTTCTGGCAAAAGGTGATACGGTTATCCGTAATGCAGCAAGAGAGCCTGAAATTGTTGATCTTGCAAATTTCCTTAACACCTGCGGAGCAAAAATTCGTGGTTATGGTGAAAGCACTATATATATTACAGGTGTTGACGAAATTTATGGCTGTGATTATACGGTTATGCCTGACAGAATTGTTGCCGCAACATATATCGGAGCCGCAGCAATAACAAACGGCGAGCTGTGTATTAATAATATATGTGAAAAGGATCTTGAATCCGTTATTCCTGTTTATGAGGAAATGGGCTGTTCTCTTTATGTATATAAAAACAAGCTGTTTGTTAATGCAGCAAGACCACTGAAACCAGTCAAAACAATCAGAACAATGCCGTACCCGGGCTTTCCAACAGATGTTCAGGCAATTATAATGGCTTGTCTTTGCAAGGCGAAGGGAACAAGTGTAATTGTTGAAACTATTTTTGAAAACAGATATAAACACGTTGGCGAACTTATGAGGATGGGCGCCGATATAAAAGTTGAGGGCAAGGTTGCAATTGTTCAGGGCGTTGACCAGCTTTATGGTGCTCAGGTGTGTGCAACAGATCTCCGTGGTGGAGCAGCATTGGTTCTTGCAGGGCTAAGTGCCGAAGGGCAGACAGTTATTGATGATATAAGGCATATCGATCGTGGCTATGAATCTATTGAAAAGAATTTTGGACTTATAGGTGCTTCAATAAAGAGAGAATAAAAATCGAAAGGTATTTATAAATGAGTGACGTAAGAAAGATTTCAACATCAAAAAGAAATATTTCTAAAAGCAATCAACGGGTACCACAAGCACGTAAAAAGAAAAAACGCAGGAAGAAAAATATGTCATTGTATTATTTGATGACATTTATTACTGTATCTTTCGCACTTGTGGTACTTTCGCTGACGGTTTTTTTCAGAATTGACACGATAAAAATAAATGGTTCATCAACATATTCCGCAGAACAGATTATTGCAGCAAGCGGAATAAGAAAAGGCGATAATCTAATCCGCCTCGACAAAGCAAAAGCACAGCAGTCGGTTCTTAAAAACCTTGTTAATGTTGATACAGTAAAAATAAGCAGAAAATTCCCTTCTGAAATTGTGATTTCAGTAACACCGTGCGAACCAATGGCTTCAATAGAATACAATGGTCAGTATTATGTCATCAGTAAGAACGGGAAAATAATTGAGGACAAGCTTTCTTCACCGAAGGAAAAATTAATTTTCATAAAAGGCTTTGACCCTGTTAAGGCTGAGCTTAATATTAAAATAAAATCAAAGGATCCTAATAAAGAAAAGATTATTAAAAATCTTATTGTTGAATTCAATAAATCAAAATTAAAGAATATAACAAAAATCGATATATCAGACAGGCTGAATATTAAATTTACTTATCAGGACCGTATTGATGTAGAAATCGGAAGCTCTTCAGATATGGAGTATAAGATCAGATTTATTGCAGCCACCATTGAGGATAAAACCGACGATAGCTTCACAGGAAGAATAATTATGCGTGGGAAAAACAGTGCGTCTGTCATAC
>OCTV010000577.1_pt1 | contig 14565 bp, 9 predicted proteins | sample 1539101 | NCBI WGS metagenome assembly OCTV01 (sample SAMEA3991422, study PRJEB22521) | metagenome | biome: anthropogenic terrestrial biome; feature: sewage plant; material: sludge | place: Sweden | collected 2012-09-26 | reverse complement strand
CGACAACAAATACTGTAATATTTACACAAAAAAACTTCAAATAGTTGCATGTATTTTAAATATTTATTATAATATCTTTAGTTGTAAAAAAATTGACATATTAATAATTGCGGGTTTATAAAGGTTGAATTTCAATAATTATTGTAGGAAACGGGGATATTTAAATGAATAACAGAAATGCACAGTTAATAAGAGAAAATATCAATTCAGTCATAAAAGGCAAGCCAGAGGTCGTAAAGCTCACTCTTACAGTACTCCTGGCTGAAGGTCATCTGCTTTTAGAGGATGTACCTGGAGTAGGGAAGACAACATTAGCAAATGCCATTGCAAAAAGCATAGACTGCAGTTTTTCAAGAATTCAGTTCACGCCTGATACACTGCCGAGTGATGTTACCGGATGTTCAATATATAATATGAAAACAGGTGAGTTTGATTTTGTACCTGGTGCTGTTATGAAGAATATTATTCTTGCTGATGAGATAAACAGAACCTCACCAAAAACGCAAGCCTGCCTTCTTGAAGTAATGCAGGAGCGTCAGGTTACTGTTGATTCAAAAACAATGCTTCTTGAAAGACCTTTTATGGTAATAGCAACACAAAATCCTTCTGATTTTCTTGGAACATACATATTACCTGAAGCACAGCTTGACCGTTTTATGTTAAGACTTTCTATCGGATATCCTTCATCAAGTGATGAAAGTATAATGCTTTCTGATATGCTCAAGGGTATCACAAACGAAAATCTTAAGGCAGTAGTAACAAAAGAAGATGTTATAAAAATGCAGGATGAAGCCAAAACAGTCAGTGTCTGCAAGGATATAAATGATTATGCGGTAGCAATAACAAGTGCAACCCGTGATAATGAAAACATCAGTCTTGGTGCAAGCCCTCGTGCAACAATTGCACTAATAAGAGCATCACAGGCAGCAGCTTTCATTGACGGACGAGATTATGTAATTCCTGATGATATTCAGTATCTTGCACCGTTTGCATTATCTCATAGAATTGTTCTCTCCACAAGTGCTAAGATAGCAAATATCACAGAAGAGTCAATTATTGAAGATATTATCAAGAATACAAAAGTCCCTGTATTAGAGTGTGCCGGTAAATAGCCATGAAGAGAAACAGAATCGTTCTGATTTTATCTGTAATCGGATCAATAGTCTTTATAAGTTTTAATGGAACATCCACTTCCTATGCAATTCTGTGGTTTGCTCTATTGTTCCCGGCAGTGCTTTTCGGGTATACATATTATGTATACCTTCACTTCAAGGTTTATCAGAATATTGAGAGAAAAACAGTAGTAAAGGGCGAGAGGATACCCTTCAATTTTATCCTTGCAAACGAAGATTATGTTACCTTTACAAATATCAGAGTTGCCTTTAAGTCGGATGTTGCAACAGTTGACGATGTTGACCCTGATGAAGAATACTGTCTTTTACCAGGTGAAAAAATCAGTAAAAGTACAACACTTTGCTGCAAGTACCGTGGCGAATACAAGGTCGGCGTACATTCAGTTACTGTAACCGACTTTTTAAAGGTATTCACAATAAGCTATCCGACACTAACTGTTATAAATATGCGTGTTTTTCCAAGAGTTGTTGATATTAATAATCCGTCATTTATTCCTGAAATCAATAATATAAAGAATATTTCCTGTGCACCACCACGGAAGCAGGATTATCTTGATATTGATATGCGAAAATACATATCAGGCGATTCTATGAGAATAATTCACTGGAAGACGTCAGCAAAAAGGAACGAGCTTATATCCAGAAAATACTCAGATGAGCTTAGAACAGAGGCTGTAATGATTCTTGACCTTAGCAAAAGCAAGGAAAAGGATGCAAGAAAGCTTGCTGTTGAAGATAAGGTTCTCGAAACTGTACTGTCAATTGTAAAGTATTATGTTAAGATAAAAGAACCGTTGCGTCTGATATATTTTGATGGCAAATTAAAAAATATTGTTATAAAAAACAAAGCTGATTTTGATTTATTCTATAACCGCTGTGTTGATATAAAATTCAGTTCATCTATTGCTCTTTCTGAAATTATAAGGGCAATACCGTCATATTTCAATTCCCAGGCCTTCACTATGATTGCAACCTGTAATTTTACTGAAGATATGTGCAATGTCTGTGCAACGCTTATTCAGGCTTACAGTGCTGTAACACTTCTCAATGTATGCGATAAATTTGATCCTGAGAAATATGATCTTAATCCAAAGGTAAACACAATACCAATTGATCTGAACGATGAAATTGACCAGGTTCTCAATAAGACGTAGGAGCTTGATATGAAAATTAATAAATTATTAGACAGTCTTTCGTATACCTTTATGACTGCATTACTGATGATATATATTGTAACAGGCTCAATAATCAGCATTTTTGAGTTTAATGTGAGTTCATTTGTACTGTTGCTTTTTATTATTTCTGAAGCTGTTATAGTAAAGGTAATAATTCAGTTCCGGAAAAAGCTTATAATGTATTTATCTCTTGTCGCAGCAATAATACTTGTGATTTTTCTGCTGTACAGGTTTAATATTTCGGTAACAGATTATCTTGGCAAGTTCTTTAATTGGATTTTTGTTGACTATATGGACAGGGAAGAAGCATACGAATCCTTTTATGTCGTATTAATGCTTTTTATAACCGTGATTACTTCTGTAATAGCGTTCATGTTACAGAAAAAATTTATTACAAGATTTGCTGTTGCCCTTTTGATTGGAGCAGGCACAATTGCAATGGCTGTATTGAATATCGGCATTTCAAAGCTTCAGATTATCTGTACTGTTGCCTATATATTCTTTGTAATTGTAGAAAGAGCATTTATTCAAAATGAACAGGATAACAATAAAAGAGCGCAGAAAATCAGCCAGCGTCTTATTCCATTTGTTGTTGTGTTTGGTTTGTGTGTTTCAATTTTCCCATCACAGCAGACATCTTTTCAATGGGGCTTTGTAAAAAAAGCTTATAAAAGCATGTATATTAAAATCAATAATACAATAAATGATTTTAAGGTCAATTATATGGGTAAGGATGATTATTACTCACTGAAAATGGTTAGCTATTCAAAGAGTGGTAATCTCGGCGGTGATTTAGCTGTTACGTCAAATGACAGAGCGTTGAATATAGAAACTGATTTTGAACCTACAAAAGCACTTTACATCACTGGCTCTATTATGAATAATTATCAGAAGAACAAGTGGACATCAGACAGGAATAAATCAACAAAAATTATGGAATCAGCTCTTGACTCTGACGAATTGATTTATGCAATTAACAGAAGTGGAGATAAGGTTGATTCAACAAAGCTTTTTGACATAAGAAAAATAACAATAAGCTATGATGGCATACATACAAAGACTATGTTCTTTCCGATAAAAACCAATTTCATTACTTCCACAGATAAATATAAAGCTGTCGGTGATGAGCTTCACTATAATAAGTCGATGGGTTATCCGACAAGCTATAGCGTTGACTACTATGATGTAAGGTATTCTAACTCAGAATTTGCAAAACTTGTCCATGATCAGGCAGGATATAAGTATGATGTAAACAACAACGGTAAGTATTCTTATTCACGAAAACTATTAGTATTAAAAGATGATCCTGAAGGAGTATTGAAAGAAAGAAGAAATGACATATATTCATCATACACAGATGTTCCTGACTGTATATCCGATAGAGTAAAGGAGCTTGCAAAGACTCTTACAGCAAATTGTAATAATGATTATAACAAGCTTAAAGCAATAGAGTACTATTTATCATCAAAATATACATATACAACCACTCCTGGTAAAATCCCGAAGGGTAAGGAGCTTGTTGATTATTTTCTTTTTGAATCTCAGAAGGGTTATTGTACATACTATGCAACATCAATGGCAATTCTTGCAAGATGTGCCGGTATTCCAACAAGATACGTTCAGGGCTTTATGTGCGAAGCTGATTACAGTGCATATTCATATAAAGCCAAAAACAGCTCAGCTCATGCCTGGGTGGAAGGTTATATAGAAGGAATCGGCTGGGTGCCATTTGAACCTACATCATCATTCACTGATAAAAGATATCCTCGGAACGATCAGGCGAGTGTGGAATCTGAGGAATCAGAAGATGAACATAATCCTGATATTGACAATAAAAAGATTAACGAGATTATGAATGGAGGTAAGAAGAATAACTCTGATATAATGGCTACAATAATAATTATATGTGTAGCTATAGTTGTTCTGCTTATGATATTCATTATTGCATCGTATTTTGTTGTGATGAAGCGCTTCAGGAAGAAGTATTCAAGAGGCAGCAATAATGAAAAGTATATGCAGATGTTTATGTATATGGTGAAGTTGCTTGAGCTTAACGGTTATTCTCCGTATGAGGCGGAAACTATCAGGCAGTTTGCTCTGAGAATTTCAAAAGAGTACAACACAAAAGAAATGGACATTCAGAAAATCGGTAAGGATTTCATGAAGATTCGTTATGGTGGTCATAAAATTACCGATAAACAGCTTGAATACATATCCTCATTCTGTGATACTCTTGTAAAAGAAAGAATTGAGCTTAAAGGCAAGTTCAGATTCAGTATAAAAGATTATTTTATAAAGAACAGGTTATTAAAATAAAAGCGATGAAACAGGGCGATAAAAATGTGCTATCAGTATAAATTCTTTTCTCATAAGAAATGTGAGTTTTTCCCTTGTCACAAGACTAATGATGCAGATAATTTTAACTGTCTGTTCTGTTATTGCCCGTTGTATTCTATTAAAGATTGTGGTGGGAATTATTCTATTCTTGATAATAAAATTAAGGATTGCTCAAAGTGTATGCTACCACATAAGCGGGGAAATTACGACTATATAATTTTAAAACTGAATAAAAATAATTAGACAGATAATTAATGACAGTATGAGGTGATTGTATGAAAAGGTGCCCTGTCTGCAACAGAGAATACAATGATAACGAAAAAATATGTGATGACTGTGGTGAAATACTTAAGGAATGTGAATCAGAGCAGATAACCGAGTGTGTACTTGTCCGTTGTGAAAGTCAGATACAATCACGAATTTATCAACAGATGCTCAAGAATAACAGTATCCCTTTTTATACTACATCAGGGCAATTCGGTGGCGTTTCATCATTGTATATGGGCTATTCTGTTTTTGGTGAAGATATTATAGTCAGTAGTGACGATTATGAAAGGGCATATATATTAATTTATAATGAGGATTTACCCAAGGACGATAATTCTTCAAGTGCTACACCGACTATTGAGAAAAATGAAGATGATGTATTATCTGATAAAGATTCTTCATCCTTCAATGGAAGAAAACAAGTATGCAAAATTGTAATATGGGTTGTTCTTGGTATTAATGCTCTTGCCTTATTCTTACTTTTGGTCAGTAATTTCCTAAGGTACTTTATATTGAGAAAAATCCTATAACAAGTACGCCTGCTTTTTGCAGGCGTTTGTTGTTTACAAAATAATGCATAAATGTTATGATAGTATTACTAAAACAACCGGAGGACAATATGAAGAAAATAATCACTCCTATTATATGCCTGTGTGTTATGCTTATGGTATGCAGTGTTTCTGCATTTTCACAGACCAATGCAACTGCACAGGATCTGACGAAAACAAACACAGTAAAATTATCAAACAATGCTAACGGAAAGCTTTTGTCTGACGAGAAACGCACAACAAAGCTAACATTAAAGGCTGGGACGAAAATAACAATATCAAATACTCAGCAGTTTTCAAGTATATATGTTGTATGGGATAAGCCACCTGGTGAATGGACATTGACAATCAACGGCGTTGACCAGACTTATGGGAAAAATGATTTTATCCACGAATACATAGACCTGCCGAATTTAACAAATGAGGTTACTATTACAATAAAATCAGAGAGCGTTATTCTTTGTGATGTTTATACTTTTACAAGTAATCAGACACCCGACTGGGTACAGAAGTGGACTGCTCCTTATGAAAATGCAGATATGCTTTTGATGCCGACACACGCTGATGATGAGCTTATCTTCTTTGGTGGTACAATCCCATATTATGCTGGAGAAAAGGGACTAAAGGTTCAGGTTGCATATATGACATACCATTGGGGAGAGCCTTATCGTCCTCACGAAGCACTTAATGCCCTGTGGGCATGCGGACTTACAGCATATCCTGTTATGGGTGCGTTCCCGGATATTTATTCCACCTCACTTGTCCATGCAAAAAAGGTATATAATTATAGCAAGATAGTCGATTATGAAATTGAACTTATAAGAAGATTCAAACCTGAAGTTATTATTGCACATGATTTAAAAGGCGAGTACGGACACGGCGGACATATGATAAATGCAAATGCCCTGACAGAAGCCTTGACAAAATCAAATGACAGCTCAATAAGTCCTGAATCAGCACAGAAATACGGTGTGTGGGACGTTCCTAAAACATATCTTCACCTTTATGGCGAAAACAAGGTGAAAATGAACTGGGATATTCCATTGAGTAAGTTTAATGGTAAGACAGCTTATGAAATGGCTGTGCACGGATTTTCATTTCATTCTTCACAGCAGCAATGGTATTCAGTAAAAAAGACACCAGGAGTTTATGATTGTCAGGCATTCGGCTTATATCGTACAACTGTTGGACCAGACATCGCTAAGAATGATTTTATGGAGAATATCAAGCTGGAGGAAGAAAAAAAGCCTGAGGAAAGTTCTGCTATCGACAGTTCCACAGACAGTCAGAGCTCATCTACAACTGATGAAAAGAAACCAAGCACCACAAAAAAGAATGACGATTTTAAAGCATATATATTTATTGCTGGAAGTGTGGTTGTTGTCGGAATAGTAATGATAATATTCCTGCAAAGTAAAAAGAAAAACAAAAAGTAAATAATAAAAGGCAACCGATAAGGTTGCCTTTTTTGTTATTTCTTAAAGTAATCGAATAGTTTGAATTTCCACTTGGTTATGCCTTTTTGTTTCCTTCTCTCATGTGCTGCCGCCATACAAAGCAGAATAATCCCAGCGGTAAGAAGGTAAACCCACCATTGAATTTCAATCCAGAAATCTCTTGTGAGGTAAAATGTCAGGAAAATCAATGTACAGGCTGACAGCAGGAACCATCGCATACTTTTATTTGTGAAGGATATTAAAAGTATTATCATCATCAGGCAGAGGATAATCAAAGCATCGGTAAGCTCTTCTGAAACCATTGCAGCTAATCCAAGATAAATGACTGAAAGCAGTGCAGTAATGAAAGCAATGTTCCAGGTAATTTCGCTTTTATCCTTCCAGAGCAATATAATAACTGCACATAGGATTGCAATAGGTATCAGGAATACCTCTGACTTGATAATATCAGGAATTTCAAAGAAATCCTGTGCCCAGAAGGCTAATGATAAGGATATGCTTGTAAAAAGTATTAAAAGCTTATCTGTTTGCGCTTTAAATCCTCTTTTGAAGTAGCCCATAATATAAAACGCTGACAATACAAATACAAAGAATACAAAGTGCTCATCATATGGGAGGAAAAATACAAATATAAAGCTTGTGATTGTGAGCCAGTCAATGGACTCAGTAACATTCTGTTGTAATAAAAAAGACTTGTGAATTAATCTTCCCAAAACTAAAAATGCGAAGAAGCATAAGAAGAGTACAGACATTATAACACTGTCGCTGTCTGTGAAGCATATACAGGTCTGTTTAATTGCAAATGGAAGATAAAGCAAAGGAAGAAATCTTGTTACATTTATCCTTACAAAGCTGAATGCATAGTATGACACTGCCGACATTGCAATTATAAACAGATAATATCCTATTGCGTTCTCATCGTTATAATTAAACAGGAGAATAACAAAGCTGAGAATTGCTAAGGAATATGAACAGAAAATAGGAAGAGCGAGATAATTCCTGCCCATATATTTCTTTGCGATGAGATATACTGCAAATATAATCAGTGGAAGCAATGAAACAATAACCCACGCATTAATATCGCTTATGTCATAATTCAGAATAGAAACTATCATAGCAAATACTGTTGTTGCTAATAAAGAAACAGTACTAATAACACAAGCTGTATTATTCAAGTTCTTTTTGAATTCAAAAGTCTTAAAGGCGATAATTATTACAGCAATCCACATATATGGCATACGGTGAGTGTCTACTGTAAGCTCACGGATAAATAATATGCTTATTAAAGAAAGTGAGGATATAAAGGATGGCAGTGAAATATTCTTTAATGTAATGCTGTCTTTTTTAAACAAGGACGACAGCACTGCTAATGCCCCTAGAATTAATGCACAAGGGAAGAAGCAGAGTGAAAAGCTTGTTGTTTCATTAATATCAATACAAGCACGCTGATATGCTGAAACTGCTATGAGTATCGGTACAACTGAAACAACGCAGCTGAATATTATTGAGATAACTTTGTTTTTGTCGGTTGCAAGAATCAACTGCGCAATAGCAAAGATAATTATACATATTAATGATGCTGTTGCAATATTAGCATCTGCACTCTGGTTTACTGAAATATACCAACAGACAAGCCCAGTTAATCCGAATATTAAATCAGAGGCAAGCGTTCTGATTTTCGGAATAGATCTGTAAGCAACCAATGCAACAAACGTAAGTGATGTGAACAACACAAGCTTACCCGGTGAATGTGGGGAGAAATAAGACGACAATCCCTCTAAAAGAATGAATAAAAGAACTGTCTGACCATAAAGAGCAAGTCGTATTTTATCCCTGAATGCGTGCCAGCTCATATCGAAAATCAGGATAGCTATCAGAATAAGAGTTGAAATATTCCATTTTGCCGAGAAAACCATTATACTGGTTGAAAAAAGGAAAACAAAAGGGACAGTAATAAGAGAAACATATTTTAGAATAATCTTGATAGGATCCTTTATAACAATTGTAATGGACAGAACTGTAGAAATTAATGCCAGCCCAACAAAAGGTAATAAGAATTCTGAAATACTGTCAGGCCTGATAAGCTTATATAATCCGACAAACATCAATACAGCATAAGGATATGCTCCGAAGCCGTGTTCTGAATGAATAAACAGTGGAGTCAAAAATACAAAAGCGAAGATAGCGAGCGGAATGAGTGATACTATTCCGTCGGTTGTAATGAACAGTGAAATAAGGCCGAGAACTCCCGTATTTATAATTGAAAATAACTTTAATATTTTCGAATACGGACTGTTGCCCTCGGTAATTTCAGAAAAATCAATAACAAGTATGAATACTGTTGAGTAAACAGCTATGCATATTGCGAAAATGTCACCAGGCATATTAAACTGATTTAACAGGCATAGGAAGGTTGCTGTAATGCATGTTAAAAACGTCCATGAGAAAAATGCAATATTATGTTTTATAGAGCCGATATAGCTGGTTATTCCAAGAGTAGCAAATGCTGTCATCAGGAGTATAGGTCGGCCTTCCCCTGTCAGTGACAGCCAGTCACCGAGAAGGTCAAAATACCCTGCGCATATAATCGTAAGCGGTAAGAATATACTACCAAGAATATAAAATGCTGTTGAGGTTTTATTAAGATGCATTACTTTTTCCGCTAGCGTAGAAACGCAGAAAAACAAAGCAGATACTGAAAAAATAATTATTGTTTTTGCAATATCGGATAATGATTCCCAAGTTGTTGTTGAGAAAATAATTCCGGCAAGAACAACAAATACAACACCAAGAATAAGTATAATGCTTGTTTTTATGGATTCATTTGATACAGAAGAAACAGGCTTCTGCGGTTGCATTGGTCTGTATGGAGGTGGTGCAAATGCTTGTTGCGGTGGTATCGGTCTGTATGGAGGTGGTGCAAATGCTTGTTGTGGTGGTATTGGCTGAACAGGTCGTGGCGGAGCCTGCTGATATTGTGGTTGCATAACAGGTGGCACATTTGGATTTGAAATTGGTGGAATATTCTGTTGAAATGGTTGTGGCATAGGTTGACGCATTTGTTGTGGATTAACAGGAGGGCGATAACCCTGCTGCTGATTTGGATACATAGGTGGCTGTTGCGGGTATTGAGGATACATATAAGGGTTGACCGGCGGTCTATTATATGTGTTTGTTGTATTAGGATTATTTATATACCATATGCAATTTCTATACTCTTCCTGCGAGATCTTTCCTGTTTTGAAAAGACGGTCAAGCTCATGCTTGTATTTTTGGATTGACTTTTTAAGTGCTGAATTTTTTACAGCGAAAATAATAAATAGTGGAGTAAAAACAAGTGCGCAAAGAACCATAAATGCCAAAAAAGAATCCATTCACGAATCACCTCCAGATGACAAAGTATATTATAGGTACATTTTACCACAAACCAGGTACTTTGTAAATAATAAACCGTACTATTTTCAAGTACGGTTTCTTATATAGGTGATTAAACAAACAATCTTGCTAATGTTGTGAATACCATACATATTACTATTCCGCAAATTGTCGGAACAAGGAAAGATACAGCAGTCCACTTAAGGCTTTGCGTTTCTTTTTTAATCGTGATGCAGGTAGTCGAGCAAGGCCAGTGCATAAGTGAGAAAAGCATTACTGATATTGCTGTCATCCACGTCCAGCCGTTGTCAACGAGAAGCTGTTTTAACTGGCTTAAATTATCAAGCTCAATGATTTTTCCTGTTGCCATATAAGCCATAATAATTATTGGTATGACAATTTCATTGGCAGGGAAGCCGAGTATGAACGCAAGAAGTATTACTCCGTCAAGTCCCATTAGATTAGCAAAAGGGTCAAGGAAGTTGGCACAATGAATAAGTAGCGTTGCGTTGCCTATGTGTATGTTTGCCATAAGCCATATAACAAGCCCGGCTGGTGCCGCCACAGTAACAGCTCTTCCAAGAACAAAAAGAGTTCTGTCAAAGATTGAGCGTACAAGTACCTTTAAAATTTGTGGCTTTCTATACGGCGGTAGCTCAAGCGTGAACGAAGAAGGCATTCCCTTCAGCATTGTTTTTGACAAAAGCTTTGATACAGTAAAGGTCATAAAAACGCCAAGAAGAATTACAAGAGTAAGCAGACACGCTGATACAAGTGATGTGAACTGTGCGGCAATGCCACTTACAAAGAACATTGTGAGTATTGCTATAAGTGTCGGGAATCTTCCGTTGCAAGGAACAAAATTGTTTGTAATCATTGCAATAAGCCGTTCACGAGGGGAGTCGATAATTCTGCATCCGATTATTCCGGCAGCGTTGCATCCAAATCCCATAGACACCCTTGGTTGATATCTGGTTTTTTAAAGCGATAAAATATTTTTATTCTTTGTTTTTTATATCTCCCGTTTTCAGCCTTAACATATTCACCCTGATATATTTCAATATGGTCGATAAATCTAAAAAGAATATCCTGAGAAAGTTCTTTAATATCAGCATAATTTTCAAGTACCTGTTTAAGCTTTGAATATGTAATTTCAGAATTCTTATTAGCTTTTTTATTTTGATTTTGCAACTGTTGATTTATTAATGAGCTTTCAACTTCATACTTATCCATAAGCTTCTGAAATCTCTCAGCAGTAATAATTCCCGTTACATAATCTTCATATAGCTTTCCGATGATTGAATCTATATCATTCTGCTTTTTTTCAAGATTAGAGATATCTTTTTTGTTGTTGTTTGATGATAACTGTTTTAAAAAGTGTTCCTGTGCTTTTTTTATAATTCTTTCTTTTGTATCACTTGAAATATTTAGTTGCTTTTTTATTTCATTCATTACAATTGTGCATAATATATCATAATCAATGAAATGATTTGAGCATTCATTTTTCCCATAAAGCTTATACCCACCGCACACAAGATTATATCGTGCGCCTTTTTTTCTGCTTTTTGACGTTGACATATTCTTACCACAGTCAGCACACCGAACAATGCCCGAAAAGATATTATGGAACAGATTATTCCGTTCACATCTGCGAAGCTGACTTCTTTTTGAAGCAATATTGAAAATTTCTTCACTGACTATCGGTTCGTGAGTATTCCTCACAAGATACCAGCCATCCTTTTTATTTGAAACAGATGTTTTACTCTTAAAAGAAACCTTTGTAGTCTTGCCCTGAGCCATATGCCCTATGTAAACGACATTGTGAAGCATTTTTGTAATTGTTGAGGATGTCCATTCCTTTCTCTTTGAGTAGTTCTGAATATTAAGTGCAGAATTGTTCTCACACCTGTACATTGACGGAGTTATAATTCTACGGGCATTAAGTGAGCGTGCAATTTCAATGGGAGTAACCCCCTGCGAAGCTTTTATGAAAATCTCCCTGACAATTTCAGCAGAAGGTGAGTCGATAATAAGCTGATACTTGTTTTCTATGTTACGCTTATAACCATATGGAGCAAATGCACCGATAAAATCGCCATTCTGCATGTGGGTTATAAAAGCCGAACGGATTTTTTTGCTGATATCCCTTGCGTACATTTCGTTGATGACATTTTTAAAAGGTGCAATATCAGTATATGGGCTATCTGAATCATAACCGTCATTTATAGCAATATAGCGTACTTTTTTTTCAGGGAAGTATATCTCGGTATATTGACCAGCCTGAATGTATTCACGGCCAAGACGGGATAAATCTTTAGTGATAACAAGATTAATTTTCTTAGCTTCAATATCACAAAGCATCCGCTTGAAGCCAGCACGGTCAAAGGTTGTGCCGGAAACTCCGTCATCAATATACTCATCGAAAACTTCAAAGCTGTTTTCCATTGCATAAGCACGTAGCATTTTGCGTTGAGTTGTGATACTTGAACTTTCAGATACGCCATCATCATCCTTTGACAATCTCATATAAAGTGCAGTACTATACTTGATTCTTTCGAGAGCTTTTTTATCAGTCATATATCCTCCTTTCGATAATTTTATTCTGCTGGATCATTCATATCTTCATAGCAGCTTATCATCATATTTAGGAGAATATCTTCCACAGTCAGCTCGTTGCTGTATTCAGCTGAAACATCATACATATCTTCATTATCATGCATTGCTCTCACCCTTTCATAAAATCTATATAGAATTTTATGAAAGCTGATTGCACAGTATGAAAAAAACAAAATAAAAAGCTCCACTGATTTCAGTGGAGCAATTTATTATTCATTATTATTGTTTTCCAATACTTCTTTATTATTGATTTGAGCAACTGATTTATCAAAACCTTCAGTGCTTTCCTTTATAAAGAGTATTTTAATTGTTGAAAGTATCAGCTTTAAATCAAGCAAGAATGAGTAATTCTGAATATACATCAGGTCAAGTCTTAATTTATCGTAAGCTGTGGTATTATATTTTCCGTAAACCTGAGCATAACCTGTAAGTCCACCCTTGACTTTCAATCTGAACTTGAATTCAGGAATTTCCCTGCTGAATTCTTCAATATGTTCAACTCTTTCAGGTCTTGGTCCGATAATACTCATATCACCCTTAAGAATATTTATAAGTTGTGGAAGCTCATCAAATCTTATTGCTCTGATGAATCTGCCGACAGGAGTTATTCTTGGATCGTGATCAGTTGCAGGAATTGATTTGTTATCTTTTTCCGCATCAACAATCATACTTCTGAATTTTAGAATGTCAAATCCCTTATTGTTAATTGTGGCTCTTTTTTGCTTATAAAAAACAGGACCTTTGTCGTAAAACTTTATTGCTAATGCAATTATAAGCATAAATGGTGAGAAAACTGCAAGAGCAATAAGCGATAGGAGAATATCAAAGAAACGTTTAACAAATTTTTGTAACAGATTCAGACCGGTATTCTTACAAACCAGAAGTGGAGTATCAAACAAGTCAATATTCTCTGCACTTCGAACAATGATATCTGATATTTTAGGGGTAACATATGTTCTGATTGAATTCTCATAACAATATTTTAAAATATCATTTCGGATTTTACTTGGAACATCACATATAATTACTCCCTCAAAAGAAGGAATGCTTTCAAGAATGGCATCCAATCCACAGTCAATATTCATAGAATAGCAGATACGATATCTGTCATATCTTGAACTCATTTTATATACAAGCTCGGTAGCAAGTGCACTACCATAAATAATAATAAGCTTTCTTGGTGGGAATAGTTTAGTGTATAAGGTTGAAGTCAGATAAGCCCAAAGAGCAACAACAGCAATATCAATTACTGTTAATGCAAGCATTGGCTGAACCTTAACCAGCTTTCTTGCAACCAGGTTGATCTGAATGTATGTGATAGCATTAACAGTCAATATTGTAAGTACCTGAGAATAAATAATGTTTATTCTTTTCAAGTATCCAACCTTTAATGCCCCATATATTTTTAAAAAAATAGCCAAAATGGCAAGATACAATGCAATGGTAAGCCAGTTACCACGGCGTTGAAAGATAAATTGTCCCATGTTTTTATTGTAATAGTTATACCATGTATAGGTATAACTTATTAAAATAATAGCAATAATCAATAGTGAATTAAAAAAATTAAAAACCTTTTTAAATCTGAATTTTTTATCCATCTTCCTACCTTCTAATATAATAATATAATATAGTTTAGCATAAGATCGGAAGAGCACAC
>OCTV010000574.1_pt1 | contig 14629 bp, 9 predicted proteins | sample 1539101 | NCBI WGS metagenome assembly OCTV01 (sample SAMEA3991422, study PRJEB22521) | metagenome | biome: anthropogenic terrestrial biome; feature: sewage plant; material: sludge | place: Sweden | collected 2012-09-26 | reverse complement strand
TCAGACGTGTGCTCTTCCGATCTCCTGCATAATTTACATAAATTGCAATTCAAAACCATAATCATATGATCAAAAAAATCTGGATGGTGATAGGCATCTTGTCCATCGCCTGTCTTCCTGCTATCAGTCAGAAAAAAAAGAAAACCATGCCCGTGGTCGTAGCGCCACCCTCTTATGAAATCCTTAAGACGCAGGCTGCTCAGGGCATTCAATCATCTTATAATGCGTATAAAGATATTGCTCTCCAGATCTGGAATTATGCGGAACTTGGCTACAAAGAGACCCAAAGCACAGCCTTATTGCAAGCTATACTCAAAAACGAAGGGTTTGTTGTTCAGGCGGGGATCGCTGATATTCCTACTGCCTTTGTAGCTACCTATGGCAGTGGCTCGCCCGTCATCGCCATCCTGGCGGAGTACGATGCGCTACCCGGACTTGCACAACGAGCGGTACCCGAAAAATCTGCGATCGAAGGTCAGGCGGGTGGTCATGGTTGTGGCCATCATCTGTTTGGAACTGCCTCTGTGGCTGCTGGCATAGCCATCAAAAAGCTGCTCGAAGAAAAGAAAATATCCGGTACGGTAAAAGTATTTGGCTGTCCTGCAGAAGAAGGAGGTTCTGGCAAAGTATACCTGGTGCGGGCAGGTTTATTCGATGATGTCGATGTAGCAGTACACTGGCACCCAGGCAATGCCAACAGTGTGACTATGACCAGTGCGCTGGCCAATAGCTCTGCTAAGTTTAGATTTTATGGACTTTCTGCACATGCTGCCGGGGCACCGGACAAAGGCAGATCGGCATTGGATGCAGTAGAGGCCATGGACTATATGGTCAATATGATGAGAGAACATGTACCGCAGGAGACCAGGATTCATTATGTGATTACCTCCGGGGGCAAAGCGCCCAATGTAGTCCCTGATTTTGCGGAAGTATATTATTATGTCAGGCATCCTAAACGCGACCAGGTAAAACTCATATTTGAAAGAGTGGTCAATACAGCCAAAGCGGCCGCACTAGGCACCGATACCCGCATGGAATATGAGGTCATTGGAGGTACTCACGACCTATTAATAAACAAAACGCTGGGCGAAGCCATGCAAAAGAATCTGGAGAAAGTAGGCGGAGTAAGTTATACCGAAGAAGAAAAAGTCTTTGCACAAAAAATCCAATCCACCTTTAATTATACGGTACCAGCTATCGAATCAGCGGGACAAGTCTCTCCACTCAAAATCGAAATGGATTCAGGTGGTGGCTCGACTGATGTAGGTGATGTGAGTTATGCAGTACCTACGGTAGGGATGCGCGCAGCGACCTGGGCACCCGGTACTCCTGCTCACAGCTGGCAGGCGGTAGCTTGCGGCGGTACAGAGATGGGCACCAAAGGAATGATGGTAGCTGCCAAGACCATGGCCATGACTGCTATAGACCTGTTTACTGATCCAATGTTGATTCAGAAAGCCAAAGCAGAGTTTAAATTAATGAAAGGGGACTATCATTATGAAGCCTTGTTGGGGGATAGGAAGCCTGCCTTGAATTATAGGGATTGATTTCCGTGCTTCCCCGTGTCTTCCGTGGCTATCAAAGTTGCGTAGCAACGTTTCAAATGCCCGGTTTCACCGATCTTCCACCCCTAAAGACGCTGCCACCAACTGAATATCCCCATACGTATACTTATCTCCAAAGGTCTCCTTCAATTCTTTATGGGTCAGGGAGGGATGAAGGCTCATATACGCGCTGAGTGTTTCTGCTTTTTCTGATGGCATGATATCCGTGAGCTTGATCAATCCCTTTGAGATGTATCGCGCAAGATGACCTTCAATAGTAGAAATACCAAGGCCTCTTTCCTTCGATATTTCCTCTATGGTTTTACCAGACTTAAACATATCATAGGTGGCTTGCTGGGTAGCACCTTTGACAAATTTTGGTTTTTCCACCACGACATCATGAACCTCTGTAGTTTGAAGTCCCTTGCTGTCACCGTAATCATGGATGATGCGAAGCAACTGGTCCCCATATAAATCTAACTTTACTTTTCCCAGGCCATTGATCTTAGACAAAGCGGCTATATTGCCCGGCAGCTCATCGCAGAGATATTTTATAGTCTTTTGCGGAAGCACCATATACTGTGGTACATTTTTTTCATTGGCGATCTGATCCCGCCATTGTTTGATGATTTCATACAGATCGGGATTACCCTCTGCAGTTCGATTTACAGCATAGCTCACTCCTTTCGGTTTTTTCGGGATCACTAGGGTGTCAGCATCTATAGATATATTGGCTTTGGTCTGTAAGTATTTTATAGAATCAAATCCATCCTGGCAAATTTCAAGGAGCTTTTGCTTTTCTATCAAAGATCTAAGCGTAACTTCATAAGATTTTGAAATCAGTTTTTGAGTCTCTTTGTTATCACACTCCAGGTCCAGAGATCTTAAAGGAGTATATACCAGCTCCGTCAATTTTTGATAAAGAAAACTACTACCTTTCTTGATTCTCTCTTGCAGTGCAGCATGCTCCTCAGGCAGTTCGTCCAGGTTAAAATAACTATCCAGTTGAAATAAAAATTTGTCAGCTATGATTTTGACATCGGATTCCAGTAACGGTCCCAGTTTATTTAATTGGATGGTGGCCTCACCTTTTAATTGATCGGCAAATGGCTCTACGGTTCGCGTAAGATAATATAGATTTTTTTGACAGGTTCGGAAGTCAAACAATTCTTTGATCCACTCTGCTTGTGATTGTTTTTTGGCCTGTTTCAGAGATTTTTCGGAAAGGTCCTGCAGTGAAGTCTGATCGTTGAAAGTAGTGATGAGTCCGTCTGATTTGACACTCCTCGCCCCAATAGGAGTACTGAGCACCAGGCCCTCAAAAGACTTGCATCGGCTGAGCGCCACATAGACCTGCCCATGTGCAAAAGATGATTGAGCATCGATGATGGCACGCTCAAAGGTAAGTCCCTGACTTTTATGTATCGTGATAGCCCAGGCGGTTTTGATCGGAAACTGAGTAAAGGAGCCTATGAGCTTTTCCTGCAGCATTTTGTTTTCATCCAGGACATATTTGATATTATTCCAGGTCACTCTGCTGGTGACTATCGTAGCGGTATCATCCTGGCAGCGAACATGGATGTTTTGCTCCTCGATTTTAGTGATGACCCCTAGTTTACCATTATAAAATAATTTTTCTCTATTGCTATCATTTTTGACAAACATGACCTGGGCGCCTACTTTCAGATCCAGTTTAAATTCATTGGGGTACATGTGCTCGGGAAAGTCATCGACTACCTCTGCCTTGAATGAATGCAACTTGCCCTCCAGCTCCATCAACCGGGTTTGATTGATCGATTGGGCAGCATGGTTATGGGTAGTCAGCGTGATGTATTCAGGACCTTCTGCAGGGTTAAAATCAGGTTGGTACCGACTATTTAATTGATCTATACTTTCAGTGTCCAGTTGATTATCCCTGACCTTATTGAGCAGTCGGATGAATATTTCGTCCTCCTGGCGGTAAATTTTGGTCAGCTCAATGGTCATCAGTTGGCTCCGTTTTAATGCGATACTTTCAAAAAAGTAGATGCTGGCATAGTGATCCTTGATCAGATTCCATTCGTCGTCTTTAATGACCGGAGCCAACTGGTGCAGATCGCCGATCATCAATAACTGTACCCCGCCAAAAGGCTTATTTCGCACCCGGTATCGTCGCAGTACCTCATCGATGGCGTCCAGTAGATCCGCCCGGACCATACTGATTTCGTCGATGACCAGCAGATCCATTGCTTTGATAGCCTTGATTTTTTCTTTACTGAATTTATGTTCAAATCTTTTTTCAGCAGTGCCATTCGCAGCCGGTATGAATGGACCAAAAGGCAATTGAAAAAAGGAATGGATGGTCACTCCCTCTGCATTGATAGCCGCTACACCTGTGGGTGCTACAATCACCATCCGTTTCGGTGAGGACTTTTTTAAGTTTTTCAGAAAAGTAGTTTTACCTGTACCCGCCTTCCCTGTGAGAAATACATGGCGGTTGGTATAGCGTACATATTGATCTGCGAGTTCGAGCCTGGGATTCGTGTGAAGCATAAAAAATGTAAAAGTAATGAATGTGTGTTTGATAAAATGAACGACACAAACATACTGGCAGGCACTTATGTTTAGCAAGGAATAATCGATTGCTTTCGATTACAATCGTTTGTAACTGTTTGCATATTTAAAACAGGGAGCCATCGTGTACTAAAATTGAATCCCTTTTTCCCTCATTGTATTTTTTAACTTTTCAGGAATATCCCTGCAGCTGCAATGCTGTCGATGTTGCAAATGCCATTCGATCCTTTGATCCAGACTTGCATTTTTGGGCATTACATGGGCCTGGTGCCACTCCTTATTTAATTTTGAGACAGCTGGTTTCATATTTGATGACTGATCTTTTAATAAAAATTGGTTGATTCCCGAATTAATGATACACCTTCTGATAAATTAGAAGAATGATCAATACAACTAACAGACCTGTATAAATTAATTTATTATATTTTGCCAGCCATTCGGGCAGATAGATATCAAAATTGTCTTTCGTAGAATCTGAGTATTTTCTGGCTACCAAAGTCAATGGGCATTTCATCCCATATAGCAGCAAGATCACCCCTTCCAATACAAAAGATCCAAGACCCAACCATACATAGATACCTATTCTGTTCGTGATGACAGCATAATATAAATAGATCATCACCAGGTTAAAAAGTATCCAGATCAGGGTGTGTACCAATTTGATCCGGATGAGGTTTTTTGAATGAAGATCCACCATTCCTTTTTTTACCAATTTAAACCAACTTCAACTTTTCTTCAGCACCTATTATTTTTCAATTCAATCCTGAAGCTCACGCACATTATATTCGATGTTTTTTAAATAAAATTTTCCATAAACAAACTCCCCTTCCGGATAGTGCCATACCGCCTGTCCATAGGCGACTACATTTCTACCATCGATCGATTTGTAATCCATGACCGGAGTTGAAAACCGATATCGCTTTGTATCTGAGATATCATAGCGATCATCAGAGACAAAATTGATCAGTTGTCCCGTTTCATTAAAATATAAAATGGCGCTAATCTGATGTCCTCTGTTGGTAAAGACAACTTTGGTCGTGAGGTCATCGATCTCCACCCACCGGATCCTGTCATCGATCAGAGCGGCCGGTGCCATCAGACAAAGGTCATTCAATACAGTGACTGTCTCAGCCTGATCCATCTCAGTACCATTTTTATTGACGACATTCCATAAGCCCCCCAGTTTGACTTGCATGCTGGCAGCACCATTAAGATATTTGTGATATCCCGGTACATACATCCCAAATATTTTTGCTTTCATATAAAACAATCTGGTCGGTTCTTTCATAAAATTATATTGGACCGTATTAAATTTAAACCAATTCATTTTTTTGCTGCGCATCTCCCCTTCAAATGCGATTCTGACATTTTTCACTTTATCTTTTCCGATGGCTCCCGTATATCGGATATATTTTTGAACAGGTGCAGGCAAAGATGCCAGATCTTGCTCTGTCAATAGATCAGGGATATCATTATGGGTTTGAATTAAGTTAGTCCTCACATCCTCCCTGAATCGTGCCTCAAAGAGCTGACTTGCACGGCTCGTCATGGCCATCATCAGAATGATCACATTGGCTATCGTTCCAAATTTTGCATCCTGCCAGCTCAGGATGATGAGTATCTGTGAAACCACTACGCCAAAAGCAGCGACTACAGGCCACCATTCTTTTTTAAACAAATACCCTGTGCCGGCTATCAGGAATAAGAGGGCAGCCAACAACCATATGGCGCCGGTTTGTTTTGAAATATCCCTGGTCAATGAAGTGATCTGCCCTACACCGAAGGCTTTGGAAAACCCCATTAAATGGATGAGCCCATGCACCAACACAATAAAAGCAAATACATATTTCATATTAAAATTATTTTTTTACCGGATGACTGGATTGTTTTTTCCATAGATAATTGCCATCATCCTGCCGCAGGACCAACCAAACTGCGAAGGATACCGTGATGGAAAAAGGGAATGCCGAGCCCACCATCAAAGGTGCTATACTCAGCAAAAACAGGATGCTGCCTATACATGCTCCCCGCATCAACCAACCTCTTAAACTCATCCCTATAGCTATCAGAGCCTGGCCTGCTGCGATCGCCAGGACTATTTCAATAGGGTGTTGACTAAACCAGCCGTGGATAAAATCGCTATAAACCGGGATAGCCTGATCAGCATACTCCAGGTAGGCATTCGGATGTTTGATCGCCGTAAGGGTATTGACCACGAAAGCAGCAAAAAACACGACACTCAGCATTCCCCTGGCTATTCTGGTGTTTTTCCAGGCGAAATACAACAGGATTAAACTGGCTATTTGTGAAAAAACATAAGGCTGCCAATACAGTTTAATATCACTGATAAATTCACTCATAGCATTACTTAAACAATGAATTATACATCATTTTTCAAGTACCGCAAAGAAAGCATAATACCGCTCTACCCGCATTGATCCTGATCACCCTGGATGATGATACTCAATAGAATGGATGCTACAGAGCCCTTGCCGAAAGCCCCAAATCATTATCTCAGGTTCCATATATATTTAATACTTTTGGCCCTTCACATTTCAAAAAAAACCTTACATGAAATATTCAATTTTTCTATTCCTATTCGTTATCGCGCTTTTTTCCTGTAAATCCAAAGAGAAGGCTGCTCCTGTAGTTGAAGCACCTACTGCTGCCCCTGTGGTAGATCCCAATCTCCCGGTCCTTACTGATGAAGAAAAAGCCAATGGCTGGAAGCTGTTGTTTGATGGCACCTCTACCGCCGGATGGCACCGATACGGAGGAGCTCCTATAGGTCCCGCCTGGAAAGCCAGCGATGGTAGCCTCATGCTCGATGCCAGCAATAAAGAAGGCTGGCAGTCCAATGGAGGCGGTGATATCGTGACCAATGAAGAGTATGAAAACTACCACCTCAAAATAGAGTGGAAAATAGATACTTGTGGCAATAGCGGTATCATCTTTGGAGTACACGAAGACACGGTCAAGTATGATTATGTTTGGCATACCGGTCCGGAAATGCAAGTGCTCGACAATGCCTGCCATCCTGATGCCAAAATCATCAAACACCGTGCAGGAGACCTGTATGACCTGATCTCTTCCTCTGTAGAAACTGTCAGACCAGCCTTAGAGTGGAACCAGGCAGAGATCGTCAGCAATGCCGGTGCACTTGATTTATATCTCAATGGCCAAAAAGTAGTCAGCACACATACCAATGATGCCGCCTGGAAGAAGTTGATCGCCGGCAGCAAATTTAAATCGATGAAAGACTTCGGTTCTTTTGCCAAAGGTGGGATTTCACTTCAGGATCATGGCCATACCGTTTGGTTCAGGAATATTAAGATTAAGAGCCTTTAGTTTTTGATCAGTTAAGCTTACCGTTTTATTTGTTTTGTTTCCCAGCAGATATTGATGACAGTATCTGCTGGGATTACTGTATGCGCAAACGAATTTTTATTTAATGGTTTTTGCCAAAAGATGATGGGTGGTATACTGCTCAATCTTATAACTTTGCACCTATTATGAAGTCAAAATATTTTGCGCTATTCATTATTGGATTAGCCTCCTTCTCCGTCAGTTTTGCAGCAGTAAGATTACCCGCTTTATTTGGGGATCATATGGTTCTCCAACAAAATGCAGATGCCCCTTTTTGGGGATGGTCAGAGCCCAACGCCACCATCACGATATCTTGTAGCTGGGATCAGGAACTGCACATCACCAAAGCTGACCGCTGGGCCAAATGGAAGACTTCCATCAAAACACCACCCGCTGGAGGGCCTTTTACCATCACGATCTCCGAGCGCAATACCATTATATTACATCATGTCATGGTCGGCGAAGTCTGGCTATGTTCTGGCCAGTCTAATATGGAATGGACTCTGGGTAGCGGTATTGACAATAAGGAATCAGAGATCGCCAATGCCAATCATCCCCTCATCCATCATATCCGTATCCCTAAAGGCTCTTCTGACTATCCGCAGGAAAACATAGAAGCCGGCTGGGAAGTGTGTAGCCCGGAGAGTGTAGCAGGGTTTAGTGCTGTCGCCTATTTTTTCGCACGTGAATTGACAGAGCAGTTGCACATCCCGGTAGGCCTTATCCATACCAGTTGGGGTGGCTCGGCAGCAGAAGCCTGGACACCTAAAAACATCATCGAAGCAGATCCTGAATATTCGCAATGGCGCACCCTTTATCCGGAAACCTACCAATGGCCTTATCAGCCTGGCAGCACGTATAATGCGATGATCTATCCCCTGGCTCCGTATAAGATAGCTGGTGCACTTTGGTATCAGGGCGAGTCCAATACCGGCAATGCCCTGGTATATCGAAGGCTTTTTCCTGATATGATCAAAAGTTGGCGGGATTTATGGGGTTATGAGTTTCCGTTTTATTATGTGCAGATAGCCCCCTTCAATTACGGCCGCCCCTTACAAGGAGCGCTGGTGCAGGAAGCCCAAAGACTCACCCTTCAAGCCTCTCCTTCCACAGGAATGGCAGTGACTACCGATATAGGCAATGTGCAGGACATCCACCCAAAGAACAAACAGGATGTGGGAAAAAGACTTGCTTTATGGGCTTTGGCCAAAAATTATCATGAAAACATTCCATACAGCGGTCCTTTGTATAAAGAAATAGCCCGGGAAGGAAATAAAATAAAAGTATTTTTTGACCATATGGAAGGTGGTCTCGAGCTTAAGGACACCAAACCCGACCTGTATAAAATAGCTGGTGACAATCGCCAATTTGTAGAGGCTAAAGTCGAAGTGGAAAAAGATGGTTTGCTCCTGTCCAGCGAATTAATACCTGACCCGGTAGCAGTACGTTATGCTTTTACCAATGTCGCAGAAGGCAATCTGTATAATAAAACCGGCTTGCCGGCCACCCCATTCCGCTCCGATGATTGGCCTGTCATATATAATAATGTATCGATCAAGTCAGTCTATGACCCCGCCCAACAAGGTTTCATCATCAGTATGGAAGGGGATGGCAGTGACAAAATCGTCTATAGCCTGGATGGCAATGAACCCGGCTTAAACTCCACCATCTACGAAGGCCCGTTTGTAGTCAAAGAAAAGACCAATATCACCGCTAAAGGAATATTACAAAACCAACTTTCTGAAAATTCAACCACCAAAGATGTACTCCTCAGCAAAGCCACTTATCGCCCACTGACCGTCCTAACCCCCAGCAGTGAAAAATATAGCAAAGGAGGAAACTACACCCTCATCAACGGTCAAAAAGGCAATATCAACAATGTCAACGATCCGGAATGGCAAGGATGGGAAGGGGATAATATGGAGGTCGTGGTGGATCTTGGCGTCAGTCAAAAAGCTAAGAAAATATCTATCGAATTTCTTCAAAATCAAAACGCCTGGGTATTCCTGCCCAGCCAGGTTATTATCAGCACCTCGACCAATAATAGAAATTTCACTGATGTGCTCAAACAAGCTGAGCCTACCACCAACAATCGGGTCCCCCAAACTAAGAACTATACCGCCGACATCAATGTCAATGTGCGTTTTGTCCGCATTAAAGCTGTCAATATCGGTACCTGCCCACCCTGGCATCAGGGTGCCGGAAGCAAAGCTTTGATATTGGCGGATGAGATTATGGTAGAGTAGAGGTTCTGCCGGCTCCCCCCTGCCTACCGGACAGGCAGGCTTCGGAGGGGGCTGGGAGTGGAATAACAAGCAGATTTTGGCTTACCAAACAAACGCCCGTCTCCCAAGATTCACAATAAAACCCATGCACAACCTTCTCCCCCCTGCCTACCGGACAGGCAGGCTTCGGAGGGGGCTGGGGGGTGGAATAAAAAACCATAGACCACTTTTTCCTCACCTCTGCAAGTCTGGGTCTCCTCCCACACCACCACCAACCCACTCTCCCACACCCCCGAATACAAATGTTAAATTCACCATCCGTATTCCTAAACAAAAACCAAAAGAATTATCCACCCTCACCCCCCACTTAGCCTCTTGACATCTAACATATTAAACTGTACCTTGCACGGTTTGTATTCAAGCTTACCTTATTAAACTTATAGCATATGTCAGGACAAGACAATTATAGCCTATTGCTCGCTAAGCTCGATCAGTTTATCCGCAAGTATTATACCAACCAAATCATCCGTGGGGTCCTCTTTACGATGGGATCCGTGTTATTGGTTTTTTTGGCGTATAACCTGTTGGAACATGAGTTTTATTTTAGCAAAGGCGTCCGCAAAGTCTTGTTCTATTCATTTAATGCCATCACCCTCGCAGCCGTAGCCTATTGGGTCGCCTTGCCGGTGTTAAACTATTTTCACCTGGGCTCTACCATCTCTCACGAACAAGCAGCCAGGATCATCGGGGATCACTTTGCAGATGTCAAAGACAAATTACTCAATATCCTCCAGCTCAAATCTCAGTCTACTGATCGCGAACAGGTGCAACTCATCGAAGCCAGCGTACAACAAAAAAGTGCACAGATACAACTGGTGCCTTTCAAAAACGCGATCGATCTGAGCAAAAATAAAAAACACTTGCGCTTTGCACTACCGCCCCTGCTCCTGTTGCTGGCCTTATTAGTCGGTGCTCCCAGCCTCATCAAAGAAAGCTCGAGCCGAATCATCCATAACGACGAAGAGTTTGAAAAAGCAGCACCTTTCCATTTTAAAATTCAGGACGAAACCCCTGCAGTGGTTCAATTTGACAATTATACCCTCGATATGGAAGTGGATGGTTCTATCCTGCCATCAGAGGTATTTATCGAAGTCGATCAGTATCCCTATCGCATGAACAAAGTAGACGCTACTCACTATACTTATACTTTCAACAATGTGCAGAAGAATACGGGCTTTAAAATGTTCAGCGGCAAGGTCAACTCCAGACCTTACGAACTGGCAGTATTGAAAAAACCCAATCTCAGTGAGTTTTCTATCAAATTAGACTATCCGGCCTACACCGGTCGCAAAGACGAATCCGTCCAAAATATTGGCGATGTGCTGGTACCACAGGGCACCAAACTATCCTGGCAGATAGATGCAGAGAATACCGATCACGTGATGATGTCCTTTGGGGGTAACCAACCTAAAGAAATCAATCGCAATGGCTCACAATATTTTACCAATAGCCATCAGGCCCTCAGTGACCAGGATTATAAAATCTATATCTCCAATGCCGCCATCCCTGACCCTGATTCGATCCAGTATCACCTGAGAGTCATCGCCGATCAGCACCCCACGATCCAACTCGAACAGTTCATCGACAGCGCAGTAGATACCAGGATGATTTATTTTGCCGGCAACGGGTCCGATGATTATGGTTTGACAAAGCTCGCATTTAACTATGCTATCATCCATCCTAATGGCAAACAGGAATCTGCTGCCCCCAAAGCTATCCCCATCAAAAACTCCAACAAAACTCCTTATGAATATCAGTGGGATACCAAAGAAATCGATCTGCAGCCGGGTGATCAGCTCAGCTATTATTTTGAGCTGTATGACAATGATGGCATTCATGGACCCAAATCAGTAAAATCCAATGTGCTCAGCCTGCGCCTGGCCTCCAAAGAAGAACTGGAAGATCAAAACAGCAAAAACAGTGAAGACATCAAAGATGAATTAAAAGAGGCCATCGAGCAAAACCGCAAACTGCAGGAGCAAATGAATCAGCTCCGCGAGAAAATGATCCAGGAAAAACAAGCCAACTGGCAGGATAAAAAAGAATTGGAGCGACTGATGGAGCTGCAGAAAGAAATTCAAAAAAAGATAGACAGCGCCAAAAACAAATTCCAGGAAAACCTCCGCAACCAGGAAAAATTTGAAAAGACCAATGATCGTATCCTGGAGAAACAGGAACAGATAGAAAAAATGTTTGACCAACTGCAGGATCCTAAACTGCAGGAACTCATGGACAAGATCCAGGAACTCATGCAGAAACTGGAAAAAGATCAGTCCCTCCCCATGATGGACGAGATGAAAATGGAAAACAAAGAGCTGGAGAAAGAACTGGATCGCATGATGGAGCTGTTCAAGACCCTGGAAGTCGAGCATCAAATGCAGCAGGCCATAGACAAACTCAAAGAGATGGCCAAAGAAGAAGAACAGATCAGCGATAAGACCAAAGACCTGGACCCTAAAGAAAAGACTGACCAGCAAAATAAAGATCAGCAAAACAAAGACAAAGCCGATCAGGACAAAGCCGACAAGGAAAAGAAAGACAAGGCAGATCAGAATAAAGCTGACGATCAGAATAAAGACAAAACAGATCAGCAAAAAGCCGACGATCAAAACAAAGATCAGGCAGACAAAGACAAAGCCGACCAACAAAAAGAAGCCCCTGCCACCAAAGAAGAACTCGAAAAGCAACAGGAAGAGCTCAATAAAAAAATGGAAAAACTCGAGGAAAGCCTGGAAGATCTGAAAAAGAAAAATGAAGCGCTGGAGCGACCTAAAAAGATGGAGGACAACAAAGAGAAGGCTGATGATATCAAAAAAGATATGGAGAAAAGCTCTCAGGAGATGAAGCAAAGCCAAAACAGCAAAGCGTCCAAATCCCAAAAGAGTGCAGCCAATAAAATGAAAGACATGGCCCAGTCCATGGAAAACCAGATGCAGCAACAAGAGCAGGAGCAGGCAGAAGAAGATGTCAAAGCACTCCGACAGCTGCTCGAAAACCTGGTCGATATGTCTTTTGATCAGGAAAATCTCATCAAAGAGGTGAGCACCACCATGGTCAATACCCCAAAATATACCGACCTCTTACAGCAGCAGTTTAAGATCAAAGACGACTTTAAGATGATCGAAGACAGCCTGCAGGAGCTCAGCAAAAGAGTATTCCAGTTGGAGGCTTTTATCACAGAAAAAGTCAATGAGATCAATACCCAGATGGCCTCCTCACTGGACGAACTCGAGCAAAGAAACAAACCCAAAGCCGGCGACAATCAGCAGAGAGTCATGAAAAATGTCAACGATCTCGCCCTCATGCTCTCCGAAGCGATGCAAAACATGCAGCAGCAGATGTCGGGTGCCGCCTGCGCCAATCCTAAAAAATCCGGCAAAGGAGAAGGCCAGAAGCCCATGGATAAGATCTCCGAAGGCCAAAAAGGCATGAAAGAGCAGCTCGAGCAAATGAAAAAATCGATGGAGGGTAAAAGCGGCGAAGGCGCCGGCAGCAAAGAGTTTGCCAAGGCTGCAGCCAGGCAGGCAGCGCTCAGAGAAGCACTCAAAGAAATGCAAAAAGAAAGACAACAGCGCGGCGAAAAGACCCAGGACCTCCAGCAGATCATCGATGGCATGGACAAAACCGAGACCGAACTCGTCAACAAACAGCTCACCAATGAGATGATGCAGCGGCAAAATGAGATCATGACCCGACTGCTCGAAGCGGAGAATGCAGAGCGTGAAAGAAAGCAGGACGAAAAAAGAAAATCAGAGACCGCGCAGGAATTGGAACGAAAATTGCCTCCATCCTTGCAGGAGTATCTAAAAAAACGCGAAGCCGAGATCGATCTGTACAAAACAGTATCCCCCGATGTTACACCTTATTACCGATCCCTGGTCGAAGAGTATATGCGGACGCTCCGGACTGAAAATGGAAATACAAACAAGAAATAACAGGCCATCGCCGCTTCTAATGACTAACTACTGGCGATTTCCTTCCACCCCCGGATGCATCTCCGAGCTGGAGCAATTGGTAGATCATCTGGCATCTAAATACCATATCTCCCAGGACAAATATCCCAATATCCTGATCAGCCTCACCGAAGCAGTCAATAATGCCATCATCCATGGCAATCACTGCGATGAGTGCAAGTGCGTACACGTACAGATCGAAGAACAACTACACGGCCTCACCCTCACCGTCAGAGACGAAGGCTGTGGCTTTGACCCCAATGATGTAGATGATCCTACCCTCCCTGAGAATATCGCCAAGACCGGAGGGCGGGGGATCTTCCTCATCAAGCAATTATGTGATGGGGTGAAGTATGAGGCTAATGGGACGGAGGTGAGGATGAGTTTTGATTTTTGAAGTGAGGGGGACTGCTCCTTAACTTATTCGCTGTGAATTTTACTGTAATAAATCTGAGAAAAATCCAGGTAGGAAATTATGCTTAATTTCTATTTCAAAGATTCGATAGAGTCTTTTCTTAACAAGAGTGTTGAGGAAATTATTGGAACAATTACTATTTCAAATCCATTCGATTCAAAACTTTTTCAAAATAAATCATGGGAACTTCAAATTCCTGTTTTAAAAAATGCTCTTGCTGATTATTCGGGAACAATTTTTTTTGAATTCTCAATTCCAAGAATGGGAAAAAGGGTTGATTCGCTTATAATAATTAATGATGTTGTTTTTATAGTTGAATTCAAAGTGGGGGAAACAAAATTTCTTCGACAACATGTTGAACAAGTTTGGGATTATGCACTTGACTTAAAAAATTTTCATAAGCCCAGTCATACTGCAATCCTCGCTCCAATATTGATTTCGACTGAAGCAAGAAAATCATTTTTTGAAATTGGAACAACTACTCACAATGACAATCTACTACTTCCTATTAAA
>OCTV010000572.1_pt1 | contig 14646 bp, 14 predicted proteins | sample 1539101 | NCBI WGS metagenome assembly OCTV01 (sample SAMEA3991422, study PRJEB22521) | metagenome | biome: anthropogenic terrestrial biome; feature: sewage plant; material: sludge | place: Sweden | collected 2012-09-26 | reverse complement strand
GCATCACGGTCAATGCCGTGGCGCCGGGCATCATCGCCACCGACATGATCGAAGGTAGCTTCGACCCCGAGGCGATCAAGAACCTGGTGCCGATGAAGCGCGCCGGCAAGCCGGAAGAAGTCGCCGACCTCGTCGCTTTTCTAGCCTCGGAAAGCGCTGCCTATATTTCCGGGCAGGTCATTTCGATCAACGGCGGGATGATCTGACGGCAGCCTGCTGGCTTGGCAAATAATTCAACTTGCATGAACCGATGCCTTGCCGGATGATCGGCTTCAAAGCCATGCACAGGAGAATCCGCCATGCCGAATTTCTATCCTCGCGTCACTCCGAAAACGCCGTCTGAAACAAAAGCCAAAGCACCGGTCGATGTTTTCCATAACCCTTTATCCGCCTGGCAGCGCTTTTCAATGCCGCTTTCCGGCGACGTAACGCAGGCGATCAATCCGTGGTCATGGACCTTTGGCTCGGCGACCAGCCAGCTCGGGCTGGTCAATATCAACCTCGGCCATAGCCGCGATCCGGAAGTCGAACAGGAAGTGCTCGACGAGGTTGGCAGCTACGGCAAGCAACTCGGTTGCATTGGCGATGCGCTGGCAGTCTTGATCAAGCACGTGAAGCTCGACGAATTGGAACCCGCCGAGCGCGATGCGATTACCAAGCTGCGCTTTCAGCTTGAGGCTGTGGACCGCATCAAGACCGGCCACCGGACGACAAAGCGGGTGACGAAACCCAGCTGATCACCCATTGGCAGGGCTAGAATGAAGCTGCCAAAAACGCTGAAGGAGGGTGCCCATGAATCCGCCAAAAGACAGTTGCCTGAGCCTGCACGACGCCGCGCAAACACTGGCCACCGGCCCGGATGGTCAACACGAACTTGAGGTCGCCCTGGCCCATGCCATCGAACACGGCGACCTCCACGCCAACGTGAAGCGATGGGCAACCGAACAATGGGAAGGTCGGCAGTTACCAGGCAATATCAACCGGCTGGAAACCTTCATTGAACGTACCGACCTGGACGCCTGGCAACAAAACCGCCAGCCGGCTTGAATCAATCAGTCAGCAAGCAGCTTGCTAACTTCCTGGGTGCTTGAAGGGCGAACGACACGCCCGATTTCCTGACCGTCGCGCATGAGGATCAGCGTCGGCCATAATTTCACGCGAAAAGTACGCCCGAGCCGACGGCCCGGGCCATCCTCGACCTTGATGTGGCGAAGCGCCGGCGTCGCCTGCAGGGCGGCCTCGATGAAAGGCTGCGCGCCCTGACAATGCGGACACCAGTCGACACCGAATTCGATCAGGGTCGCGCCCGGCAGGGCATCGACCTCGGCCCGGTCCGGTGCTGCTTCGGTGTATTTGGCCACGTAGCTCATGCTTTTCTCCTCAGGCGGAACGCTGGATCAGCGACTTCAGTTGGGCCAGCTTCGGGGCGACCATGGGTACGGTGAGCATGGTGCTGACCACCGCCATCAGCAGCAGGGCGGTGAAGGTTTCGCTGGTGATGATCTGCTTGTCGAGCAGGATGTTGGCGAAAATGATCATGATCAGGGCCTTGGTTTGCAATAGCCAGCCGATGATGCTGGCTTCGCCCGGCGCCCAGTTCAGGATTTTGCCGGCAATTCGCACGCCAAGCAGCTTGCCGGCCACCGAGGCGACGAGCAGCAGGGCGGCGGCAATGAACACGGCGGCACCGCCGACATCCCAGTTGGTACGCAGGCCGGTCGACAGGAAGAAGACGGGCATGATGACCAGCAGTACATGGTGGCGCAGCAGATCCATTTTTTCCTGATCGAACCAGTCGGCCTCCATGCTCGCCCCGGCCAGGAAAGCGCCGACCATGAAGTGCAGTCCGGCCCAATCGGCGCCGAAGGAAACCACGGCCAGCCAGATCAGCGCGACATACCAGCGGTCACGTTCGGGTATGCGCACCATGAGCCGGTGGAACAGCCACGCAGCAATAGCGAAGGCGACGAGAAAGGCGCCCTGGCGGCCGATGCGTTCCCAGTCCATGAGAATGAGCGCCAGCACACCCCAGATGGCGATGTCGTCGAGGCTGGCGTAGCGCAGGATGCGCTGGCCGATGGGTTGGCGCAGGACATCCAGCTTTTCCATGAGCAGGATGAGGATGGGCAACGCCGTCACGGCACAGGCCATACCAACGCCGACGACGAATTGCCAGGTTTGCGCTTTTGGCCCCACCCAGCCGTCGACCGTGAGCATCAGCACCGCTGCGCCACATCCGAACAGCAGCGGCATACCGAGCGCCAGGCCGGCGGTGATACCGCTCTCGCGGCGATGTTCCCAGGCTTTCCGCAGGTCGAGTTCGATGCCGGCGATCATGACGAAAAGCATGACCGCCCACCAGGCGATGCCGTTCAGCGACTGGATGACCGTCGGATTGAAGACGAACTGATAGTACTCGGGGAAGGCCTTGCCGAGGATGCCGGGCCCGATCAGGATGCCGGTGATGATCTGGACGACGACGAGCGGCGCGAAATAGTCGGTCTTGCCGAGCCGCCAGATCAGGTAGGGCACGGTGAAAATGATCGCCATGGCGATCAGGAAAATTTCGGTCGTGTTCATTTGGCTGATGATCTGCTGCGGTCAACCGTCAATTTTTCATGAATTCAAGGCAGCTCAGGGCTTGCGACCAAGGTACTCGCGAAAGACGCCCAAGGTGACCGAGCACGACACATCGACAAAACCGGCCCGCCGCATTGAATCTAGAATTTGCTCCGATTCAAGGGCGAGCTCGATGGTGTCGCCGTAATATTCCCAGAGTCGCTTGACGTCGGCCTGACTGCGCATGAGGCGAGCCAGGAAAGGCACCACGCCGCGGATATAGGCACGCAGCATCAGTTGCCCAAAACGACTATCCGGCCGGCTGATTTCCATGATGCAGGCGCGCCCACCGGGGCGCAGCACGCGGCAATATTCACTGAAGGCCAGATCGAGGTCGCCGACATGGCGGAGCGCGTAGCCCATGGACACGAAGTCGACATGGTTGTCCGGCAGGGGTATCGATTCGGCGTAGGCCTCGATGGTTTCGACGTTGAGCTTCTTGCGCAACTCGGCCAGCATGCCGGGTGAAGGATCGAGCGCCAGCAGTCGGCCAGACGGTCCGATCAACTGCAGCCCTTCGGCGGACACCAGGCCGGTGCCGGCCGCAACATCGAGCAGCGTCATGCCTTCCGCCAACCCGTTGCGGCGCAGGACATCGCGCCGATACCAGGCGCCGCTGCCCAGAGCGGTGATGCGTTCGGCCTGATCATAGCCGCCAGCGGCCTGATCAAACATCGCTCGCGTCGCCGCACGGCGCTCGCTTTCGCCATCAAAATAGGTCTGCAGGCGAGGATTGGACTTCAGGGCTGCATTCGGCGTGTTGGATTGGGTCATGGAGAGTATCGATCAGGATGAGGGGTGCAGCCGACGCCACGCCAGCAGCGGCAGACGAATGACAAAACCCAGAAAAAGCCGGGTATGCATCCAGGTCAGCAGCGTGTTGTCGCGCAGATATTTGAAATGGGAAACACCGCCCTCGTCAGCCCGGAAATAGCGCACCGGAGCGTCGATATTGATCGGCCGGACACCCGCCCAGCATAGCCGGACGACAGCTTCGGGGTCGAAATCGAAACGTCGCATGAAACGGTTGGCGCGCATGATCTTGATGAGCGGCATGACGGGATAGACGCGAAACCCGTACAGCGAGTCGCCGATGCCCATCCACAGCGTTTCGAGATTGGCCCAGCCATTCGAGACTTTGCGGCCATTGACGCGCAGGGCCGGCGCATCGGCATCGAAAACCGGTTTGCCGAGCACCATTTTGTCGGGTTCGGCCTGCGACGCAGCCATGAAGGAAGGAATCAGGTCAGCCGGGTGCTGGCCGTCGGAGTCCATGGTCAGCGCATGTGAGAAGCCAGCGGCGGCAGCGAGCATGATGCCTTCGAGCACGGCCGATCCCTTGCCCCGATTTTCCGGCAGGATAATGACTTCCAGACCGTCATCGCTGGCGGCCAGTGCCTGCAGCTTTTCCGTGCTGCCGTCGGTACTGCCATCGACCACGACCCACACCGGCGTCCATTGCGCGCGGGCGGCGCGCACGGTGTCGAGCACCTTGGGGCCGGGGTTGTAGCTGGGAATCAGCACGAGGTGGGAGGAAGAGGCGACGGACATGGGGAAAGAGGCTTGGTTGGGCACTCAGGCGGCAAATGCTACGGTCGACCGGGTTTTTTGGCCAAATTCGAAACGAAAATAGCCATCGAGCTCGGCAGTAAAGGCCTGGATATTGGTCGGCGGTGAAAAACGGCGGCCAAGGCGAACCCGGCAGGTGAGCGGTAGCGCGGGGCGACGGAAGAGCGGCCAGACCTTGCCAAGATAGGGCGTCGAAAATTCGATGAGCAAGGTCTGGACATCAACCTTGCTCCGGCTGGCAATCAGCCCGACGCTCGGTGAGCAGGCATCCACCGGAAAATTCAGCGTGCGCGAACCCTCGGGAAAGATGATCAGGTGAGCGCCTTGCTGCAACTCGTCACGCGCCCCGAGAATCACGTCAAGTGCTGCGTCATTGCGGATGTAGCGGGCCAGCCGGGCAGCAGCGCCGAACAGCAGGTTATCCATGAGCGCCGCCTTCATGACGCAAACGGCGTTGGGCAGCCGGGACACGATCATCACCGCGTCGAGCAGGGAAGGGTGGTTGGCGGCAACGATGAGCGGCCCCTGGTCACGCAGGCGATCGATCTCGTCGACATCGAACCGGCAGGCGCAGAAGACGGTGAGAATGCGCAGATAAAACCGGAAGCCCCATGAAATCACGGCGCGGCCTAGCGGTTGGCCGAGGCGGCGGGGCACTAGAAAATTCAGGATCAGCGCGCAGGGCAACCAGATTAGGCAAAGCACGGCCAGCGAGCCGAGACCAACGACCATGGCAAGGTACTCGTAGGCCGCCCACAAGGGGTTGCCCGCGCGCGAACGATCAGTCATCGACCTTGACGCGGGTCGACGACTCTCCGAATACCCAGGTGAAGGCGATGCCAGCGGCAAAGTAGTCTTTCTGGCGAACCAGCGGACTGTTCTCGAACGTGGCGCCGCTCAGGTTGTCGTAACGCACAAAGCCGCCCACCCAGTATTTCGGGAAGCGCTTGGAGAGTGCGACGAGGTATTGCGTGCCGGCGTAGCCCGACCCGGCCTCATAGGCCGGGCGGTCGGCGGTCGCATATTGCGGCGCCACCGTGTAGTAATACGCGTGCTGGCGCTTGTCGCCGAACAGCGGACCGGCCAGCATGCCGAGATTCCAGCCGGCCATGCCGGGAATGTCGGTGATGTCCATGTTGAGCTTGGGATGGAAGACCCAGCCGATGCTCTTGGGCGAGCCTTCGACCGTAATGGCGGTGCGAAGAGGCAGCAGCAGCTTGACGAAGCGGGCACGGTTCTCGGAACGCCAGAAGGTGACGTCCATTTGTGGCCCGATCTCGAAGGTGCCCTTGAGGTCGGGCATGCCGGTCCGTGCCGTGATGTCGTCGCTGCTCACCGGCGGCGAGAGCGCCAGGCTGACGGTCAGGTCGACCCGGTCCGAATCGAAGAAACTGCCGCGGATACCCTGGCGGTCAGCCTTGAAAAAATCACCGTGGTAAGTGAAATGCGGCACCGGCAGAAGGAAATTGTGCGTCTGGTCCGAGCCGCGATAGGACGGAAAACTGAAGGCCGCCAAGCCGGCGCCGAGTTCCCACAGCGGCTGGTCGCCGGCTGCCTGCACGCCGCTCGCCATGGAAACCAGCCCCAGTATGGCCAGCCCACCCTTGCTCAGTATTTTCGACATGGCCATCATGCTTCCTCCAGGGAATGTGAGGCCATCGCCTCGATTTCAAGCAACAGATCATGCCGGCAGATATCGGCCTGCACGTAGACGATATTCGCCTTGCCGATCAGCGGCGCCAGGGTTTCGCGGATGACCCGAAAATCGGTAGCCTGGCGCACATAGACGCGGTAGGAAAGTTCGCCCAGCGAGAACGGGCCAGAACGGCACAGTCGGTTCGCTTCGACCACCACAGCGTCGATATTGGCCATGGACTCGCGGCACTGCCCGGCGACATCCCCCGGCGATACGGTCTCGTGACCGATGATGCTCGCCGTGCCCGAGATGAACAGAATTTCCTGCCCCTCCGGATAAACCAGCGCGCCACGAGAGAAAGTCGGGCTGCGCGGGCCGTAGTCTGGCGGGTAGTTGTAGGCGCTGACCTGGCGCGGGTTTTCGAGCGGTACAGCTGGCGTCGTTCCGGCCATGAAGGCAATGCTGAGCGGACCACCGGCCAGACCGATGGCACAAGCCGCCGGCACGTTACCCGTCGCGCCGCGATGGCACTTGAGAAACGCTTCCTGCCGACCGACATTGAATTGCCGGTAACGCTCAAGTCCATGTATTTCCAGATTGATCGCCGCCAGATAGTTCCACACGCGCCACAAATGCGGCACCCGTTCCGCATCGAGCAGTCTGAATATTCGGCGATAGGCTTCTTCGCTGGCTGCCTGCAAGCGCGTACAGCCGCGCGTCGCATCGAAATCAGCCTCGTCGAGCTGAAGAACGCCGTAGAGCAAACCATCTGTCCGGCGCCAGGAAATACCTTCCCTGAAGCCGGAAGTAACGGCTTGATCCGTCAGCCAGGTTTCATTGATGGCGGCTGACGTTGCCCCAAGCAGGGGGGCAAAAACCCGTTGCACCGGCCAGGCCGGAAGAGCACCGCTGGCTGGCTCGCCAACCAGCGCACCACCGAGTTCACTGCCGGTTTCACGTGAAACCACAGATGGCGAAGAAACGAAACTGAGCGCCACTATGCGTTGTAAACGACGTTGTCGTCGACCTTGCGAATGTTGAAACGCCGACGTTTCCAGCCCATGAATGCTTTTCTCGGCTGCAAGATATTGGCAAGGTAATAAATGATCTTGAACATCCGTATCGATGACCAGATTGGCGTCTTACCGAAAATGTCACCGGCCAGCATGGAAAGTACGGCTTCCTTGGTGCGGAAGTAGTTGCGCGGCCCCATGAAGAACTCGCGCATGATCGGATTGGTCACGCGGTAGATGAACCAGGAGAATTCCTTCGGCCCGTGTTTCATGAGCGCATCGAATTTCTTGAGCGCCGCCGGTGCCTTGGCTGGGTCTTTCAGACAGGTATCGATCGCTTCGGCGGCGACCACGCCGCTGTTCATGGCGAGGAGCACGCCCGACGAAAACACAGGGTCGATGAAGGCATAGGCGTCGCCGAGCATGACGTAGTTGTTGCCGTGGTTGCGTTCGGAGACATAGGAGAAGTTCCCCGTGGCCTCGACTTCATTGACCAGCACGGCTTCCTTCATGCGCATGGTGAGCTTCGGGCATTGGGCAATGCCATCCATCAGAAATTGCTGAAGGCTGCGCTGCCCCTTCGTCTTCATGTAGTACGGCCAGGTCACCATGCCGATACTGGTGACGCCGTTCTGCATTGGAATGAACCAGAACCAGCCATGCTCGAACCAGAAAATGGTGATGTTGCCCTCGCACTGCCCTTCGTGCCGCTGGGCGCCGGTGAAGTGACCGTAGATGGCTGAACTGTTGTGCTTGGGGTTGCGGTGCTTGATCTGGAAACGGTTGGCCAAGAAGGTGTCGCGACCTGAGGCATCGACGACGAAGCGGGCTTGCCACTCGGTTTCACGACCGTCGTCATGCATGGCGCGGACGGTTGCCGTATTGTCCGGCAGAAAATCGACGGCCTTGGCCTTGCAGCCTTCATGGACCTCGACACCTTTCTTCGCCGCGTTGCGGATCAGGATGGTATCGAACTGATCGCGCTTGACCTGATAGGCGTGGGGCATGGACTTGTCCCACGCCTCGGCAAAGACGAAAACTGAAGACTCTTCATGATTCGGTGAAACAAACTCGGCGCCCGGCTTGTACATGCCGATGGCCTTCACTTCCTCGGCAATGCCCATGCGCTCGAATAGCGGCAGATTGGCCGGCAGCAGGGATTCGCCGATATGAAAACGCGGGTGGTGGGCCTTTTCGAGCATCACCACCTTGTAGCCCTTCTCAGCCAGCATGGGCGCCACAGTACAACCGGCCGGTCCACCGCCTATGACCAGCACGTCACACTGTTTTCGTTCCGCTCCCTGCGTTTGTTCCATCCTGAAAACCCTTATTTGTTCTCTGTGGCCACGACGAATTATTTGCCCTTGTAGGTCATGTAGCCCACGGTCTCGGAATGGCCGTCGATCTTACTAACGCTTCCCTTGGCCCAATACACGTAGTAGGGGCCGAAGCTCGACCACCAGTACCGCCAGTAGGGGCCATCCAGCTTGGGATTTTCGTTGGTCTGCGGATGGCCGACCGCCATGATGACCTGTTCCCTGGTCATGCCTTTCATGAGTTGGCCCTTGGCAATGGCAGCGCGCACGGCGGGCGAAAACTTGGCCATCTTGGCCTTTGGATCTTCTAGAACAACCAGCTTGTTGACCCACTGTTCAGTCGTTTCGTCAGCCCGGCCATAGTCGTGACCAAGCCGGTAGGCCTTGCCCTCGACGTCTATGTTGGCGCGATAGCCGTCGATCTTCAGCACGCGAATCGGCGTACCAGCCGGGATGAACGGCAACTGGGCCAGGTTCGAATCACTGATCCAGTCGCCCGAGTAATGCAGGTTGCAGCAGGCATAACCACTGCGGACCGCTGCGTCTTTCTTGACCTCGGCTGTCGGTTTACCGTCTTCCGGCTTGGCTTCATTGCCCTTGCAGGCACCCAAAGCCACGACGACACAGGCTGCTGCGGTCAACCGGAAAAAACGGCCAAAAATGAAATCTTCTTTCATGTCGGTGCCTCCCCGATGCCCATGACGAAAAAAGGGATTATACCGCTGCCTGCGCGGCTGGCGGCGTACAGCATGCCGATGCCTCATAGACAACAGGAATGATCTGCTTGGCTGCATCGCGCCGGGTCAGCTTGACCGGCGACAGGGAGACGATGTTGTCGATCAGCAGCTCGGTCGATAGTTGCGGCCTCAGGCCAAGTGGCTGGCGTGGATGCAGCTTGAATTCGCGTGCAGCTTTTTCGAGCTGCTCCTTGTTTGAGCTGAAGTAGCGCGCGGCAGCGATGGTTTCGGGCAGATGCTTGAGCACATGCCAGAGACTCCAGCGGTGCTGCCACAAACGCTTGGCGAAACGACGCTGATAGCCCTTGCTGTCGTAGAAACGCTTGATGTGCCAGTTGTAAAGGGCATCCATCTCCTCTCGGGATTCGAAACCTTCTGGCAGATACACGAAATTCAGGCAGTTCATGAGGCGCCAGTCTTCGACAAAATCGCCGGTCGGGTCGTTGATGCACTCGTCCCAGATAGGGGCCCCATGCAGCGGGCTGAACTTGGTCATGTTCATTTCATCGAGTTCAAGTGACAGGATGAAATCGCTGGTCGTCCGCACGGTTTCCGGGGTTTCGCCAGGCATGCCGAAAATGAACAGGCCCTTTGCACGCAAACCGGCGGCATGGATGGAACGCACCGTTTCGCGCACGGCTTCCAGGGTTACGCCGGCCTTGTGCCGCTCCATCATTTCCGGGTCGGCCGATTCGATGCCGATCGATACCATGAGCGCGCCCGCTTTTTTGAGCTTGACGAGCATTTCATCCGACGTATGGCCGGCGCGAATGGCGCAGTTGAACTGCATGCCGAGCGGATTTGCAATCAACAGTTCACACAGATCGAGAACACGCTGTTTCTTGGCGGTGAACAGATCGTCGTACATGTTGATGTGCCAGACACCGAAGTTGTCCCGCAAATACTTCATGTGATCGTAGATGTACTGCGGCGAATTGGTCTTGTAGGCGCGCTCGAACACCGTGCGGTCGCAAAACGAGCAGGTATAGGGGCAGCCACGCGACGTGATCATCGTCGCGCCGTGGCGTTTTTCGTAGGCAAACAGCGGCAAATGGTAGGCGTGAGGAAAACCAGCCAGCTTTTCATAGGCGGGGAAGGGCAGTTCATCGAGGCTGGTAATGCGATCGCGACGCGGATTGGCGACGATACGGTCGGCCTCGTTACGCCAGATCAGGTTACCAATCGACGCCAGCGGCTTGCCATCCGCCAGTTCCAGCATGGCGCCTTCGCCTTCACCCATGACCAGATAATCGATTTCGGGGAATTTTTCGAGAATGGGTGCGCCGAGCGACGACACATGGACGTTGCCAAAAACGATCTTGATTTCGGGCCGACGCTCGCGAATATAGGCAGCGATTTCGAAGGCATCCATGAAGCCGGAGGTGGTAGCCGAAAATCCGACCATTTCCGGGTCGGTAGCCAACACAATTTCAGCATTTTCTGCCGTCGTGGGGGGTGCATAGGGCCCGAGGCAGTCGTGCAATTGCACGCTGTGACCAAATTTTTCCAGCCAACTTCCAAGCTGCATGATGCCAATGGGCGGCATGCGATTGGCCAGCACCGAAAAATCGGGTTGGCCAGGCACAAAATTGAAGCCAGCGGGGTGAACAAGCGTGATGCGCATCTGGATTCCTCAAACGTAGTGGCTGGATTTTATTGGAAAAGACTGAAGCGCATCAGTTCCGGAAAAAGTATTACAAAACACTGAACGTATCCCATGAAAATTTCACAATCAAGACAGCAACCATGACGAGGAACAACTGGCGAATGAAGCCGCTGCCATACTTCAGCGCCAGACGCGTACCGAGCATTGAACCACTCACATTGGCGACAGCCATGGCAGCCGCCACGAGCGGCAAAATGTAGCCATGAGGCAGAAAATAGCCGAGCGCAGCCAGGTTGGTCGCCACATTGACCACCTTTGCCCCAGCCGAGGCATGCAGGAAGTCAAATCCAAAAAATCGGACGAATAGAAAAATCAAAAAACTGCCGGTACCTGGCCCGAAAAATCCATCGTAGAACCCGATGAGCGCGCCAAGCAGAATGGCGTAAATCAACTCACGATGACCCGCATGAGCAGGGCGGTGATGCAAGCCGAATTCCTTGCGTTTCAGGGTGTATACCGCAGCAACGACAAGCAAAAAAAGGATCAGTGGCCTGACCACATCCTTTGGCAACCAGGCAACGGTAGCCGCACCGATATACGAAAAGATAAAAGCAGCCAGCGCAGCCGGCAATATGGTTCGCCACGGCATCACAACTTGCCGAGAATAACGCCAGGTGGCGTTGGCTGTGCCGACCACACTGGCGCATTTGTTGGTGCCAAACAGGGTTGCTGCTGATTCGGTTGGATAAACCGCAAACAAAGTCGGTATCTGAATCAAACCACCACCGCCAACAACTGCATCTACCGCACCGGCCATCAGAGCGGCTGTCAATAAAACCAATATTTCCGGGGTCAGAAAGTCCAAGTTCTAGATCCAGATTTCAAGTTGGCGCGGTGTACAGGGTTTTTAATAATAATTATATGTAAACCAACTAATGAGAATAACTCAGCAATAGATCTGTGGATAAAACAAATTAACACAATTAATTCAGTTGTTTATGGTCAATTGTTGGTGCTTGGTAACTTGCTGACTTGCCTGTGGATGAATTCGGGATAGTTTTTCCTTTTTTGAAAATACCCGACTTGCCCACAATTCTCGGACAGCTTGTACACAGGCTTATGTACACCCTGCCAACAACTTATTTTCCGATGCAGAATCGACTGAAAATGACGCCGAGAAGATCGTCGGCGGTGAACTCACCGGTGATCTGACCAAGCGATTGCTGAGCCAACCTGAGTTCTTCGGCAAAAAGTTCGAGGGCGGGAAACTTGGTTTCGACCACATTTCGCGCTGCGGCGATGTGTTCCTGCGCATCGGACAGGGCGCGAAGATGGCGCTCGCGAGCGATGAAAACGTCTTCAGTCTGATGCCAGCCGGCAATGCGCAGCAACTCCTGGCGCAGTAGGTCTATGCCTTCGCCAGAGCGTGCAGACAATGAGATTGCTATGGTGTCTGGCTCATCATGGCGCTCGGCCTGAGCGCCTGACAGGTCGATCTTGTTGTAGATGGTGACCCGCTTAAGGCGCTCCGGAAGTCTGGCGAGAATTTCGCTATCGGCAGCGCTGACACCGGTTCTGGCATCAACGAGCAGAAGGACCGCATCGGCCCGTTCAATTTCCTGCCAGCTGCGGGCAATGCCGATCTTTTCAACCTCGTCTTCGGTTTCCCGAAGGCCGGCGGTATCGATGATGTGGAGCGGAATTCCCTCGATCTGGATGGTCGACCGCAGCGCATCGCGTGTCGTGCCGGCAATGGGCGTCACGATGGCCAGATCGTCGCCAGCAAGCCGGTTGAGCAGTGAGGACTTGCCGACATTGGGCTGCCCGGCCAGAACGACGTGCAGGCCCGACTGCAGCAGTTTTCCCTGACCGGCTCGATCGAATATCAGCGCCAGTTTGAGTTGCAGCGTTTCAAGACGACCAAAGGCATTCGCCGCCTTGAGGAAATCGATGTCTTCTTCCGGAAAATCCAGCGTCGCCTCAACCAGCATGCGCAGGTTGATCAGTTCGTCATTGAGTTCGCCAATTGCCCGTGAGAACTCGCCTTGCAATGAACGGACGGCAGAACGCGCTGCGCTGCTCGTGGCTGCATCAATCAGGTCGGCGACGGCCTCGGCCTGAGCCAGATCCATTTTGCCGTTGAGGAAGGCCCTACGGCTGAATTCACCGGGTTCGGCCAGCCTTGCACCAAGATCAAGGCAACGGGCGAGCAGCATCTGCATGACTACGGGACCGCCATGGCCTTGCAGTTCGAGAACATCCTCGCCGGTAAAGGAGAGGGGATTCGGGAAAAACAGCAGAATTCCGCTGTCGACCGTAGCACCATCGGCCGCCTTGAAATCGGCCAGCGTTGCGTAACGCGGCTTGGGTGTCTTGCCCGTCAGCGCAAAAGCAAAGGGCAGCAAATTGCTGCCCGAAATGCGGATGACGCCGACACCACCACGGCCCGGGGCCGTAGCGATGGCGGCGATGGTGTCAGATTTCACACCTTAGGCTTTGGCGTCGTTGGCAGCCTTGCCGCCAGCGTCGATCACCCGTGTGATCTGCCACTGCTGGGCAATGGAGAGCACGTTGTTGACCACCCAGTAAAGCACCAGACCGGCCGGGAACCAGAAGAACATGAAGCCGAAAATCAGCGGCATGGCCATCATGACTTTAGCCTGGATCGGATCCGGCGGTGTCGGGTTGAGCTTGGTCTGGACGAACATCGACACCATCATGATGACGGGCAGGATGTAATAGGGGTCAGGCGATGCCAGATCCTTGATCCACAGTGTCCATGGTGCGTCGCGCATTTCGACGGCACCGAGCAACACCCAGTAAAGGGCGATGAAAACGGGAATCTGAACCAGGATCGGCAGGCATCCGCCGAGCGGATTGACCTTCTCGGTCTGGTACATCTTCATCATTTCCTGATTCATGCGCTGCTTGTCATCGCCAAAACGCTCTTTCAATTGCGTCAGGCGCGGCGTTAGCACCTTCATCTTGGCCATCGAGCGATACGATGCTGCGGACAGCGGGAAGAAAATGGCCTTGATGATGATGGTCAGAATGACGATGGCCCAGCCCCAGTTGCCAACCAGCTTGTGGATGGCTTCCAGCGCCCAGAAAATCGGCGCGGCAACCACCGTCAGCCAGCCGTAGTCGACAACCAGGTCGAGACCTTCGGCTATCTGCTTGAGCGCGGATTGTTCCTGCGGACCGGCATAAAGGCTGACGGAGGTTTCACCCTTGGCGCCCGGCGCAATTTCGCCAATTGGGACGATCACACCGGTCAGGAAGACATTGCTGCCTTCGACCTTGTGCATGTAGAACTCGCGCTGCGTCTTTTCCTTGGGAACCCAGGCTGCGACAAAGTAGTGCTGGACCATGGCCAGCCAGCCGTTATCGGCCGTCTTGGCAAACTTGGCCTTGTTGTCGGCAATCGCGCTGAAATCGATCTTCTGGTACTTTTCCGCGTCGGTAAACACGGCCGGGCCGGTGAAGGTCGAGACCATGGCCGTTTCGCCGGCCGGCGCGACATCATCGCGCTGCAACTGGAAGTACGCATGCGGCGTAATGGCCTTGTCGTTGCCGTTGAAAATTTCCCAGGCGACATCAATCTGATACGAACCACGTTTGAAGGTGAGGATCTTGGCAACCTTGAAACCGTTCTCTTCAGGCGCTTCGAGGCGAATCTTCAGTTCATTGGCGTTTTCGGTTAGCGAGGACTCACCAGCGACGCGCTTAAAGACCGTGCGGTGGAATGGCAAGCCATTTGTTAGGCCGGCTTGGGCCAGATACTTGTGCTTGGCATCAAACAGGACAAAAGTCTTGTCCTTGTTGTCGTGTTCCTTGTACCGGAGCAGTTCGAGGGCAACCACATCGCCGCCTTGGGCGGAAATGGTGGCCTTCAGCAGATCGGTCGTGACCGTGAACGTCTCGGCTGTAGAAACCGGCGCAGCGACAACAGGCGCAACGGGAGATCCCTTGGGCTGCAGCGAAGTAGACGGGACCGGCGCGGCGCTGCCGGCGGGGGTTGTAGCCACCGCATCGGCGGCTGGCTTTGGCTGGTTGTACTTCTGCCAGTTTTCCCACAGCATGAAGCTGGAGAAAGTGAAGATCAAAACCAGTATCAGGCGTCGAGTATCCATGAACAGCCTACAAAAGA
>OCTV010000571.1_pt1 | contig 14694 bp, 12 predicted proteins | sample 1539101 | NCBI WGS metagenome assembly OCTV01 (sample SAMEA3991422, study PRJEB22521) | metagenome | biome: anthropogenic terrestrial biome; feature: sewage plant; material: sludge | place: Sweden | collected 2012-09-26 | reverse complement strand
TATTATAAATGAAAAACAAGAGAGGTGAGGAAGATGGATAATATTATCACTATCGGAAGACAATATGGCAGCGGCGGACGTGTAATCGGGGAAAAAGTTGCTGAGGCTTTGAATATTCCTTTTTATGATAAGGATTTGATTGCACTTGCAGCAAAACAAAGCGGAATCAGTGAAGATTTATTTTATCAGAATGACGAAACCCAGCCAGGAAGTTTTATATATTCACTTGTAATGGGAACATATCCGTTGGTTGAGGGTAACACTATATATCCAAATCTTCCGATGAATCATAAAGTATTTCTTGCACAGTTTGATGCAATAAAGGAAATTGCAAAACAAGGACCTTGTGTTATTGTAGGAAGATGTGCAGATTATGTATTACATGAACATAAAAATGTTATAAATGTCTTTATTTCAGCAGATATTGATTTCCGTATCAAGAGAATATCTGAAACTGAAGATCTCAATGTTAAAAAAGTTGAGGATTACATTAAAAAGGTCGATAAGAAAAGGTCAAACCACTATAAGTACTATACAAACAGAAAATGGGGCGATGCTACAAATTACGATCTTTGTATCAACAGCAGTAAGCTTGGCGTTGATAAAACAGCAGAGCTGATTATTAATTATGTCAAGATAAAAGAAGTCAGATAAATTATTGATTTTTAAGAAAAGGAAGCAACGTGGGGTGGCTTCCTTTTTTCATATTAATTGTTTATAATATAAAAAAACGAGCAGTTAAAACTGCTCGTTTGTGTTTGTTTATTAGATTTGTTCAAGTGCCTGCTTGATATCAGCAATAATATCATTGACATTTTCAAGTCCGACTGAGAATCTGATAAGACCAGCATTAATGCCACATGCAATAAGCTGTTCATCTGTGAGCTGACGGTGTGTTGCACTTGCTGGGTGAAGAACACAGGTTCTTATATCAGCAACGTGAACGACCTTTGAAGCAAGCTTCAAGCCGTCCATAAATTTAACAGCAGTTTCACGTCCGCCCTTGATAACAAATGAAATTACACCACTTGTTCCGTCTGGAAGATATTTAGCAACAAGCTCTTTCTGTGGGCTGTCCTTAAGTCCAGGATATTTGACACTTTCAATTTTATCAGAAGTGCAAAGGAACTGTGCAACCTGTGTTGCGTTATCGCAGTACTGCTTCATTCTGAGTGGCAATGTTTCAAGACCAAGATTTAAAAGGAATGCTGAATGAGCAGCAGGATAGCATCCTAAATCCCTCATTAACTGCATTCTTGCCTTGATGATATAAGCAAGCTTGCCAAATTCTTTTGTATAAACAACACCATGATAGCTGTCATCTGGTGTAGTGAATTCAGGGAAATCTCCATTTGTCCAGTCAAAGTTACCGCTGTCAACGATAACACCGCCGACCTGAAGTGCGTGACCGTCCATATATTTTGTTGTTGAGTGAACTACAATGTCAGCACCCCATTCAAAAGGTCTGCAAAGAATTGGTGTGGCAAATGTATTGTCAACAATCAAAGGAACCTTATTCTTGTGTGCAAACTTTGCGAATTTTTCAATATCAAAAACAGTTAAAGCCGGGTTTGCAATAGTTTCACCGAATACAGCCTTAGTGTTTGGCTTGAAAGCCTTCTGAAGCTCCTCTTCACAAGCATCCGGGTTAACAAAAATGCATTCAATACCGAATCTTTTAAGTGTAACAGCAAAAAGGTTTACTGTTCCACCGTAGATTGTTGATGCTGAAATAAAGCTGTCGCCTGCTTTACATATATTAAGGATTGAAAGAAGTGAAGCAGCCTGACCACTTGATGTTGCCAAAGCGCCGACTCCGCCTTCAAGTGCAGCAATTTTCTTTTCAACAGCGTCAACCGTAGGGTTGGCAAAACGTGAATACATGAATTCAGTTGGCATATCAAAAAGTGCCGCAATATGTTCAGTTGAGTCAAAGCAGTACGTAGTGCTTTGTACTATAGGTACAACACGTGGTTCACCGTTTTTTGGGGTGTAACCTTCGTGAAGGCATTGTGTTTCAATCTTCATGTGAATCCTCTTCTCCTTAAATTAATTGTTTAAAATTATATCATATAAAGTATATAGTGTCAAATAAGCGCCTGCTATTTTTTAAAAAAGTATTACTAAAGCAATAAGATACTAATTATACGAAATAAATTAACATTTTATTTATAATTATACATACTTATTATGGTAAAATTAAATCTATAAATTTGTAAAAAATAAAGGGTGATTGTATTGGATCAACTTGGCATAAGCAAGCTCGACCTGAAACGTCAGAATCGAATGCAAATTCTGAAAATAATTAAGCAAAAAGGCCCTACTTCTAGAATTGATATTGCAAACACTTTAGAATTGACAAGAGCCGCAGTAACAATCATTACAAATGAAATGATCGATCAGGGAGTAATTGTTGAAAAAGGTGAATTTAAGCAGACAACTGAAAGAGCTCATAGAGGAAGAAAAAAGATTCTTCTTGATATTAACCACAACTATAAATTTGCTGTAGGTATTATTGTAGAAAAAGCTTATGTAAGTATCGGATTATCAACACTTGCTGGTGAAGTACTAGACAAGCGCAATATGACAATTAATGATGCTTCTACATTTAAGGATATTTTACGTTTTATTGAAAAATCCTTAGGTGAGATAATGGATTATAACTGTCTGAAAACAGACAATATTCTTGGAATCGGTGTCGGCATTTATCCGACTATGTATGAAAAAATGCATATTATTGTTGAGAATAAGTCAACAGTTTTCACCGGACTTAAAGAAGCTTTTGAAAGCTTCACACATTTACCGGTTGTTGTAGATAATTATATTAAAGGTGCTGCAATGGCAAACATAGACTTCCTTAAGGAAAAGGACCCAAACCGCCACAACATTGCATTTTTATCTTATGGTGAAATCTTTAATTTTGTCGTAACAAACCTTTACGACCCGATAGTATCTTATGATAACAGAACTAACTTTGTTGACAAAATGATAATTAATCCATATTCAGATTATGATAATGGTTCAGGGGTACGTCGCGGATGTGTAAAATACGAAATAACGCCATCTGCTCTTGTCAAAAAGCTTTCAAAGGTGTTTGGCAAGGATGACACACCTTATCTTTATAAGCTCTGCAATGGCGATATAAGTAAGGTTACACGTTCAATGATGTTTGATGCATTGCAGAATGGCGACGATAATCTAATGAAAACGTATACAGATGCTGTTGCTCTTACTGCAGTTCTCGTAAATAATCTTGTTTTCTCAACAAACCCACAGAAATTCGTAATGCACGATTTTAAGTTCAACACAAAGGAATTTACATACTTTAAAAATACTCTTGAGAGTATAGCAGGCGGTGAAATTTCAAAAATGATTGACCTAAGCATTATTGAAGATAAGAACAGATTCCTCGCAGGTTCTGCAATAGCAATCCGTGAGCTGTTTTTCTTAAAGGGTGGCTTTAACACAACAGTTGTATAAGATAAAACCGTTTTGACTTTCGTTAAAACGGTTTTTGTTTTATCTGTTTTCAAGATATTTTGAATAAATATCTCCCTTGCTGAAATCTGTTATCTTTGCAATTTCCTTGCAGGCATCAGCAACACGCATACCTTTATCAACAAGTGCCTGAACTTTTGATACTGCGCCGTCAAGAGTGAGGCCTTCTTCACTATCTTCTGAAGTTGCTCCCTCGATAACAAGCACAAATTCGCCCCTCGGTGTGTTTTCGGTGTAATGCTCAACAGCTTTACACAGGGTTGTCCTGGACACAGTTTCATGGATTTTCGTCAGTTCACGACATAAAGAGATTTTTCTGTCACCGAAATAAGTGAGCATATCTTTTAATGTTGAAAGAAGCTTGTGCGGAGCTTCGTAGAAAATCAGAGTATTTGTCGAATTAGCAACAGAAGCAAGATGTTCAAAACGGCTACGCTTTGTTGTTGACAAAAACCCTTCGAAAGAAAATCTTGAGGTGTTGAGTCCGCTTATTGCAAGAGCAGATATTACCGCACTCGGACCAGGAACAACAAGCACAGGAATATTATTTTCATTACAGGATTTCACGAGATCTTCACCAGGGTCAGAAATACAAGGCATTCCAGCATCAGTGATAACCGCACAGCTTTCCCCAGCAAGAAGTTTTGAAATTATATGCTCGCCACTTGATTTTGCGTTATGTTCGTAATAGCTTACAAGCGGTTTTTTTATTTCAAAATAATTGAGAAGCTTTGCTGAAACTCTTGTATCCTCACAGGCGACAAAGTCAACCTCCTTCAAGGTTTCAATTGCTCTGAAGGTCATATCTGAAAGGTTGCCGATAGGGGTTCCCACAACATAAAGCTTTCCGCTCATTATTCCACAACCTTTCCATAAATATTTAAAAGCTCATCTGAAAAACCATTTTCACCCTGAGTATAAAGCTGAGGCTCAACCTTCATATATGGCTTTGAACCTTTTTTTCCTTCAATTAGGAATAGCCAGGGTGCAGTGTCAGGATTCTTGCTCACAAATCTTAATCTTTTTGGCTCAATATCATTTTTTTTCATAGCAGTGATTACATCACCGAGTCTTTCAGGACGATTGCAGATGCAGAGTCTTCCACCGAATTTTAAAAGTCTTGAAGCACTTTCACAAACATCCTCAATATTGCACAAGACCTCGTGCCTTGCTATTGTAGCAGCGTCAAGGTCGTTTTTTGCGCCAGTGTTATTAATCTTGTATGGTGGGTTACAGGTGACAACATCAAGCGTTCTGTCGGGTGCATTTTCCCAAAGTTTTTTTAAATCAGCACAAATTGGCTTAACATTATCAAGTTTTGATTTTTTAACTGACATTTCAAGCTGTTCAATGGCTTGTGCTTGTATATCAACAGCAATAATATGCTTTGGATTAAAGTTCTTCTTCATAAGTAAAGCTATAATACCACTACCAGTGCAAAGGTCACACACAAGGTCTTTTTTTCTTGGTGAAGCAAAATCAGCAAGAAGAAAAGCATCAGTTCCGAAACGATGCTCGTCACTTATGCATATTTCAATAGTATCACTAAGCTTTTCAAATGTATAGTTAGGCACAGTGTATCCTCCGTTTAAGGTTTTATTACTAAAGTTGTCATACCATTATTAAGACTCAGAATTCTCTTGACAAGTCTTGGATGGGAAAATTCACGTCTGACGAAATTCAGAAGAGCAGTTCCACCGTGACAGCCGTGAATAACGTCAATTTCATGGGTTGCCTTGTCGCATTTTGTAAGAAGACTTGCAAGTTCTTTTTTAGCCTCCGCAACAGTCATACCGTGAATATCAACCTCAAGATTATATCCGAATTTTTTAACTGTCATGCTTAGTCCACTCCATTTCTGATTTTATGACTTTTTCCGCAAGTGCCTCAACCTCTGTAAAGGTTGATAGCTTGCCACATTCATTCCTGAAGCTTGCTGCGTTGTGTAGTCCTTTTATATACCACGCAACGTGACTTCTTGCTTCTTTCATTCCCATTCGCTCACCCTTGTTGTCAACAATCATCTTAACGTGGTGAAGCAAAATCTTCATCTTTTCTTCAAGTGTAGGCTCGGGAACAATTCTTCCTGAATTGTAATACTCGTATATCTGCTCAAATATCCACGGACGTCCATAGCTACCACGCCCTATCATTACAAGGTCACAGCCTGTCTGCTCGTACATTTTTACGCAATCTTCAACGCAAGCAACATCACCATTACCGATGACAGGAATGTTCAAAGCCTCTTTAACCATTCTTATAATATCCCAGTCAGCTTTTCCACTGTACATCTGTGCTTTTGTTCGTCCATGAACAGCTACCGCCGACGCACCGCTGTCCTCAAGCATTTTTGCAAATTCAACAGCATTTATATTTTCGGGATCCCAACCGGCACGGATTTTCACAGTAACAGGCACGTCTGAAACAGAAACCACAGCCTTAACAATTTCTGACGCAAGCTTTGGATTTTTCATCAAAGCACTGCCGCTACCATTTCCAGCAATTTTAGGAACAGGGCAACCCATATTAATATCTATTATACAAGGTGTATATTTCTTTAACAATTCGACAGCTTGTTTCATAAATTCAGGTTCTTCGCCAAAAAGCTGCAAAGCCATTGGCCTTTCAAAATCTGTTACTGTGCAAAGTTCGTTGGTCTTTCTGTCGCTGTAACATAGCCCCTTTGCTGAAATCATTTCGCTGACAAGATAGCTAGCGTGGAATTCCTTGCAAAGTGTTCTGTACGCTCTGTCAGCAACTGATGCCATTGGAGCAAGACAGGCTGTCTGTTCTATTTTAACATTACCGATTTTTATAGTTTTCATTATAAATCTCCAGAGTGTTTTTAACACTAATAAGTTTACCATAAAATCTGAAAAAAATATAGGGTTTTCCACTAAATTGTGATATAATAGAATATAACTGAAGACAATCTATGCTAATTATATAGCAATTAATAAAAAGATCGAAGTACGAATTGAAATTAAATTTCTAATTTTGTAATGCGAAGGGGTGTGGGGGCGACCGCAAAGCCACCACATAATAATTATTGAAGTTTTATGTTACTTTCTGTCTTGATACAGAAAGTAACCCAAGAAATCAAGAAAAATCCTCAGACAAGCGAACCGCTTGCGCTCTCGCGACTCGGATTTTTCCTTGCCAGTCTATCATTACAATGCGCACGAGCGACAAAATTACCTTGTCATAAATGGACAAATGATATACTTTTGTTCGGCAATTTTGTGATCGCTCTTTTGAAAATATTAACGAAGTTCTTAATAAAGGAGAATTATATGAAACTGCTTGCAATTGACGGTAACAGTATAATGAACAGAGCCTTCTACGGAATTAAAATGCTTACAAATTCCAAAGGCTTTTTCACAAATGCCATAACAGGCTTTATGAATATCTATCTCAAGGAACTGGATATTGTAAAACCTGATTGCGTTGCAGTCGCATTTGACTTGAAGGCACCAACCTTCAGGCATAAAAAGGTTGATACCTATAAGGCAAACCGAAAGGGTATGCCTGCTGAACTTTATCAGCAGATGCCTGTTATCAAGACAATTCTTACTTCTATGGGAATAAAAATCCTCGAGGTTGAGGGGTATGAGGCTGATGATATTTTAGGAACATTATCGAGAATCTATACCGAAAGTGGAGATGAGTGTTATATCCTCACTGGTGACCGTGACAGCCTTCAGCTTGTTAACAATAATGTAACTGTCCGCCTTGCAACCACAAGGGAAACTATAATATATACACCAGAAAAAATTAAAGAAGTTTATGGTCTTGACCCTATCCAGCTTATCGAAGTAAAAGCATTAATGGGCGATAGTTCTGATAATATTTCAGGAGTTGCAGGAATCGGTGAAAAAACTGCACTTGCGCTCATAAGTGAACACGGCAGCGTTGAAAAGCTATACGAGAATCTTGAAACTGCAAAGCTGACTCCATCAGTCAGAACTAAGCTTGAAAACGGAAAAGATGCTGCTTTTCAGAGCAAGTGGCTTGCTACAATATGCAAGGATGTCCCTATTGAGCAGGAAGCCTGCTGTTATAAAATCTTCGAAAAAGACAACAAAGCATTGTCAGAAATCCTTACTGACCTTGAAATGTTCAAGCTTTTAGAAAAAGTCGGTGGCAGCACTTCAGAAAAGACATCAGAAGAAGTCGAAATTGAGGATAAAGCACCGAAGATAAAATACATCATAAAAGAACTTGATGATGCTGACCTTGACAAGATTATTGAAGAAAAGACAGAAGTATTTTTCATATATACAAGCTGTAAAGCACAGATACTTGTCGGGAATATCATATATACAACTGACGAAAAAGAGTTTATTTTAAAGCTTTTTGAAAGTACAAACGATAAGAAAACCTTTGAGGGTAAATCGGCATATAAGTTTGCTTTTGAAAATAAAAAGGAACTTAAAAACCTGAGTTTTATCTGTGACCTTGCCGGATATATCCTCAATTCAATGGCGAGTGAATATACTGTTGAAAATCTGTGCAAGACTTATAAGGTAAGCTACCGTAATGATATGGGGGATTACTCTGACATTGCTTCACTCCCTGCCTTGTGCGAAAGATTAAAGGCAGAGGTTGAACTCACAGAAATGTCCGACCTTTTATATAATATTGAACAGCCTCTTTGCGAGGTTTTAGCTTCAATGGAAGTTGACGGAGTCAAGGTCGACATTGACGGAGTAAAAGAATTCGGTTCTTCGCTTTCTACCGACATAAAGCGCCTTGAGAATGAAATTTATGAACTTGTCGGTCACGAGTTCAATATCGGCTCACCAAAACAGCTTGGAGTAGTGCTTTTTGAGGAGCTTGGGCTCCCTGCAAAGAAAAAGACTAAAACAGGCTACTCAACCAATGTTGATGTGCTTGAGTCATTAATGGACAAGCACCCAATCATTCCGCTGATTTTTGAATACAGAACACTTACAAAGCTTAATTCAACCTACGTTGAGGGCTTGCTGAAGGTTGTGCGTGAGGACGGCCGTGTTCATTCAGTTTTCAAGCAGACGGAAACAAGAACAGGCAGAATTTCCTCAACGGAACCTAACGTTCAGAATATTCCTGTCAGAAAAGAAATCGGCAGAAATATGCGGAAATTCTTTGTTGCTGAAAAAGGCTATACTTTGCTTGATTCCGACTATAGTCAGATTGAACTTCGTGTTCTTTCACATGCTTGTGGCGACAAGAATATGCAAAAGGCGTTCCTTGAAAATAAGGATATTCACACCACAACCGCAGCACAGGTTTTTGGTGTGCCAGAGGATTTTGTTGCACCGGAAATGCGAAGTGCCGCAAAAGCCGTAAACTTCGGAATAATCTATGGGATCGGTGCATTTTCACTTTCACAGGATATCGGCGTTTCTGTTTCAGAAGCTGATAAATATATAAAGCAATACCTTGCAAACTACCCTAATGTAAAAGAATTTATGGATAAGACTGTTGAGGGTGGTATGAATGATGGCTATGTAACAACAATTTTTGGCAGAAGAAGATATATTCCTGAGCTTTTATCTTCAAATAAAATCCTCCAGGCTTTCGGTAAAAGAGCGGCAATGAATGCCCCGATTCAGGGTGCTGCCGCTGACATAATAAAGATTGCAATGGTCAGGGTTTATAATAAGCTTAAGGAAGAAAAGCTTGACGCGAAGCTTATACTTCAAGTCCACGATGAACTTATTATTGAAGTTTCACTTAAGGATAAGGACAGAGCTTCAAAAATTCTCCACGATGAAATGGAGAACGCTGTAAAGCTTGATGTTCCTATGACTGCTGACGTTAATGAGGGAGAAAGCTGGTATGTTGCAAAAGGATAAGCTTGAAATAAGGCATCTTACCATTGATGATATAGAAGCTGTCGCGAAGATTGAAGCGGAATGCTTTTCTATGCCATGGTCTCAGCAGGCTTTTGAAGAAGAACTTCATCTTGATACCGCAATATGCTTTGTTGCTCATTATAATAATGAAATAGCGGGCTTTGTCAACGGAAGAATTGTTCTTGATGAATTTTATATCAACAATGTTGCGGTTGCTTCACGCTTTCGCAAAAAGGGAATAGGCGAAACTCTTATAAATGACCTTTGCGATTATCTGAATAATATTGCATCTTTTATTACACTTGAAGTGAGGGAATCCAATACCCCCGCACAGAATTTATATACAAAATGTGGCTTTAAAACTGTTGGAAAAAGGAAAGACTTCTATGAAAAGCCGACGGAAAATGCTGTGCTGATGACAAAATATTTTTAATGTCGATTTATTATACAAATTGTAATATTTATTATAAAATTAACAAAAGAGGTTGATGACTTGAAAATTTTAGCGATAGAAAGCTCCTGCGATGAAACTGCCGCTGCAATAGTCGAAGACGGCACAAAGGTTTTATCCTCTATAATTTCATCACAGATTGAAGAACATAAGCTATACGGCGGGGTAGTTCCTGAAATAGCCTCAAGACGCCATTGTGAGAATATACTTGATGTTGTAACACGCTCACTTGACGAGGCTAAATGTACTCTTGATGATATTGAAGCAATAGCAGTAACATATGCGCCTGGTCTTATCGGTGCATTGCTTGTTGGTGTTAATTTTGCAAAAGGACTTGCCCTTGCAAGCAATAAGCCACTTATTCCTGTTCATCATATTGCTGGGCATATTGCCGCAAACTATATAGCTCACCCTGATTTAAAGCCACCATACTTATGCTTGGTTGTAAGTGGTGGACACAGCCATATTGTTGAGGTTAAAACCCATACCGAATTCAGAGTTATCGGGAGAACGCATGATGACGCCGCTGGTGAATGTTTTGATAAGGTAGCAAGGGTTCTCGGCTTCCCATATCCGGGTGGAGTCCATATTGATAAATCAGCAAAGCTCGGTAATCCTGGAACATACCAGCTCCCGCACCCTAAGGTAACAGGCTGTGAGTATGATTTCAGTTTTTCAGGCTTGAAAACTGCTGTAATAAATTTAGTCCATAATTCCGAGCAAAAGGGCATTGAAATTAACAAGAATGATTTAGCAGCAGCCTTTCAGAAAACTGTTTGCGAGATTGTAGTGAGCAAGACAATGAGTGCCGCAAAGGAGTTTGGCTATAAGAAAATTGCAGTAGCAGGTGGCGTAAGCGCAAACAGTGGTATCCGTAATGCTATGAAAAAAGCGTGCAATGAACACGGTGCAACTCTATTCATTCCTCCACTTTCATTGTGCGGAGATAATGCCGCAATGATTGGCTGTCAGGGCTATTATGATTACCTTGCCGGAAAGCGAGCTGGATCTGATTTAAATGCAATTGCAACATTATCACTTGAAAATATATAAAATAAAGGCGGGAACTATCCCGCCTTTTATGTTTTATGAGTATTAAAAAAGCCCTCACTTTTGTGAGGGCTTGAATATATTAATTGCGTTTTTTTATAATTGCTGGTAGTACTTTTGCGAAAGCAACAGCAATTAAAATAGCTAAAATTGATTCTATTAATCCATTTGTTCCTAATGTCACTAATAAGAAGTAGAAAAAGCCTTTTGCTAAATCATTACCATAAAGTGCAGATATTGCGTCAGCTCCAAAAAAGACGTATATTCCTGTCATTACGAGAATTGTATGCATAATTGTTGCAATAAAAGCTGCAAGTGGGATAGCTATTAGACCTTTCTTTTTGTCGAACTTCATAAAAGCTTTTACAAGTAATCCACAAATGACTCCAAGCAAAATTCTTGGAACAAAGCAAATTAAAATACTATAGAAATTGCCACCGTCATGGACTGGGGTAAAGATGAAAGATACAGGTAAATAGTTAATTGACCACCAGATAAAACTTAAAAGTCCGAAAACAAATCCCATTATAGCACCGCCGTCAGTTCCAATAATGACTGCTGCTAAAATAACAGGAATATGAGCCAGTGTTGCTGGAATTGGATTTAATCCAGTAGGAAGTGATCCTAACGGAGTAAAAGCAATAATGAGTTCAATTGCAATTAATATTGCCAGTTGAACGAGCTTCAAAGTATTTTGCTTTCTTCTTGCCTGTGGTGATTGATTTGCCATAAAATTTCCTCCTTGCTATTGTTCGGATAAACCGATACAATGCATAAAATTCAAGCATTCTTAATCAGCGTTTTTCTTATAGAGTGCGTATAATCCGTCACTTAAAAGGTCAGGTGCTATGATAAGTTCACGTCTGCAATGCTTTGCAATGCTTGGGGCAAGCCCGCCTGTTGCAAGAACGACAGATTCTTCACCGAGAACTTCCTTATACCTGTCAATCATACCGTCCATCATTGAGGCAGTGCCGAGTATTATTCCCGATTTCATTGCGTCGATGGTGTTTCCACCGATTAAAACATCGTTTTCAAGTTCAGTGTTAATGTATGGGAGCTGTGCAGTTGCTCCTGACAATGCATTGAGTGAAACCTTTACACCAGGGATAATTGAGCCACCAAGAAGTGCTCCTGTCTTGTCAACAGCAGTAATTGTTGTTGCTGTACCAAGATCAAAAATAATAAAAGGTGGTTTGTACGTTAGCATTGCTCCGACAGCACCGCAAACAACGTCACTTCCAAGGATGGCAGGGTTATCGATACGAATGTTGAGTCCTGTTTTTACTCCAGGTCCAACAACAATAACCTTGCACTTGAAAAGCTTTTTGATTGCTGCTTTAAGGACAGTAATAAGTGGTGGAACAACAGTAGAGATAATCGCTCCGTTGAAATCTTCCGGAGAATATCCGTAAAGCTTAATAATATCAGCAAATACAATAGCATACTGATCCTCCATTTTTGAGGCTTCAGTTGAGATTCTTGATGTAAATACAAGCTTGTCATCCTTGTAACCACCAAGTACAATATTTGTGTTACCAACGTCAACAGTTATAACCACATTAATTCCTCCATCTGAAAAACTATGTAAAAAATCGCCTGTATGAATATTATAGCCTTAAAAGCTTCAATAAGCAACAAAAAGCAATTTTTTTGTAATTTTATACTTTTTTACTTTTCTTATTAAAAAGATTTTTTACTTTTGCTACAAGTCTGACTGGTTTTTTTGTGCTGATTTCATTTGCCTGAACAGCCAGAGCATTCTCATAAGCCTGCTTTGAGAAGTAACATTGTGAGTCAAGCTTTGGTTCTGTCAGCTCTTTTTTAACATAACTTCCGTCACTGAGTTGTATTCTCGCCTTGACATTATCATTCTTCATAGTGGAGAATATATCAAGTATTCTCTGCTTTATTTTTGGGTCAAGGATAGGTGTAGCTACCTCAACACGCCTTACCGTATTCCTTGTCATAAAATCAGCAGATGATATATAAACCTTTTGGCGTTCACCAAGTCCGAAAATATAAATACGGGAATGTTCAAGGAATCTTCCGACAATACTTGTTATCAATATATTATGAGTATAGCCTTCAACTCCAGCAACAAGACAGCATATGCCTCTTATGATAAGTTCTATTTTTACGCCAGCCTGTGACGCTTCAATAAGCTTATCAATGATAACCTTATCGCTCAGTGAATTAAGCTTTGCACCGAAGTAAGCTGGCTCACCTGCTTTAGCAAAGCTTATTTCAATATCAAGCATTTCTATTATTCTGTTCTGTAAGCAAAGCGGAGCAATAAGCAGGTTATTTGAATGCTCAACAAGACTCCCGAGGGATAGCGCATTGAATACAGCAGAAGCTTCTGCTGCAATATCCTTGTTAGCAGTCATAAGTGACAGGTCTGTATAAAGTCTTGAGGTCTTTTCGTTGTAATTTCCTGTGCCTATCTGTGTTATATATTCAACCTTATTGCCGTTTTTTCTTGTAATAAGTAAAAGCTTTGAGTGTACCTTTATGTTTTCAGGACCATACATAACACGACAGCCGGCGCTTTCAAGGCGCTTTGACCAGTCAATGTTATTCTCCTCGTCAAATCTTGCACGGAGTTCAACAAGTACAAGCACTTCCTTGCCATTTTCAGCAGCGTCAATAAGTGCTTCAATAACCTTACTGTTCTTTGCAACACGATACAAGGTGATTTTTATTGAATAAACCTGTGGGTCGTCAGCAGCCTCCTGAAGAAGCTTTAAGAACGGTTTAATACTTTCATAAGGATATGAAAGAAGAATATCATTTCGTTGAATCTGTTTTATCATCAGCTCAGTTGTGTTGACTGACGGTGATTTCTGCGGCTCAATCTTATTATAGAAAAGCTCTGTCCTGAATGAAAGCTTATCCTCAAGTGCAAAAACATATGACATATCAAGCGGGGATTTTGTGAGAAAGACATCCTTTTGATTAATCTCAAGTCTTTCACAAAGGTCCTTCAAGGTCGTTGAGGAAAGATTACGGCTTGTTTCAAGTCTTACAGGGGAGAGCTTCTTGCGTTTTTTTAGAAGTTCTGTCATAACAGAACGGAAGTCGAGATCGTAATCCACAAGTCCCTCTTCTGCATTGATATCGGCATTTCTTGTAATTCTTATAAGAGCTTTTTCAAGAATTTTGTAGTTCTGAAAAATCTTTGGTACAAAATGAAGAATCAGATCTTCAATCAACATAAATCTTGATGTGTCACCAGGTAGAAAAACAATTCTTTCAAAAGCTCCGCTTGCACGAACAATACCAAGCTTTGAATTTGATTTTCCTTCAACTCTTGCAACAACATAAACTTCCTTATTATTTAAAAACGGGAACATATGTCTTTTGTCAATAATCTGTGGTGAAAGAAGCGGAAGTATCTCACGGTTAAAATACACCTCAAAGAATTCAGTCTCATCCTTTGACATATCTTTGAACTGAAGCTGTTTTATGCCTTCTTTCTTGAGTGCAAGCATAATATCAGAAAAAATCTGATCCTTAAGTGGTATAAGCTCCTTGACCTTCTGTGCAACAGCATCTAGCTGCTGAGTGACAGTCATATTTGTCTTGTTTTCCTTTGCTTCACTGTCAACAAGAAGCTGGTCACGTAGTGAGCCCACACGAACCATAAAGAATTCATCAAGATTGCTTGAAAAAATAGATGCAAATGTCAGCCTTTCAAAAACAGGAACATTAATATCCTGCGCTTCTTCAAGAACACGCTTGTTGAACTTGAGCCAGGATAATTCTCTGTTGTCATTTACCTGAAAAGTCATATTTCCCCTCCAGAAATGTATTTGTGATAATGTAATAAAGAGAACATTTGTAACTAAATTA
>OCTV010000567.1_pt1 | contig 14728 bp, 13 predicted proteins | sample 1539101 | NCBI WGS metagenome assembly OCTV01 (sample SAMEA3991422, study PRJEB22521) | metagenome | biome: anthropogenic terrestrial biome; feature: sewage plant; material: sludge | place: Sweden | collected 2012-09-26 | reverse complement strand
TTTCTCAAAATTAGAAATTATTTACACAGCTATGGCGCTTGGTGAATAATTCAGGATAAGTTATGATATAATTCAGATAGACTCCTACTTTTTTCGTTCGGACGATGTGCTATTACTGAACATAACCATTAAATCTATTGTCTCAGAGGAATTATGACACCCCATATAAGTTATAAAAACCATATTGGAATGTAAATACATTATGTTAAAAATAGCAAATTAAATAATCTTACCATATTGGAAACACTTTAAAAGGAGCTGTAAAAAAACAACTCAAAAAAACGAAACCACATTCTCATTTATTTTGAGACTGTGGTTTCGTTTTTTTATTACGTAAGCACCTTAAGATTAAATACTTCGGTTCATTCTAAGCAATGATCCATGAACGCAAACAGTATTACTTTTAGACTCTCCCCCTTGACATCCCCTCCCACAAGGTCTATAATAATAAACAGAACAGACAGGGGAGTCATACTCAGACTGAGAGGAAGCATAAATTGCTTCGACCCTTAAACCTGATGCGGATTATACCGACGTAGGGAGCTTTGCTGTGTAATATTGCATATGTGATAATACGGAACAAATCATGCTACGGTTTGTTCCGATATTTTTTTGAGAGGACTTGAGTTTTAATGAATTACAAAACACAAATGGAAGCAGCAAAAAAAAATATAATCACAAAGGAAATGGAGATAGTAGCAAAGAAAGAATACATGGATCCTGAAAAGCTCCGTGCACTTGTTGAATGCGGTCAGGTAGCCATTCCTGCAAATATCAATCACAAATCCCTGTCACCTGAAGGAATAGGCACAGGCCTTAGAACAAAGATAAATGTAAACCTTGGTATTTCGGGAGATGCAAAAAACTATGATATGGAATTTGACAAAGTAAGAACCTCAATCAAATTCGGTGCTGAAGCAATAATGGACCTGAGTAACTACGGCAAAACAAATAAGTTCAGAAAAGAGCTTATAGAAATGTCTCCTGCAATGATTGGAACAGTTCCTATGTATGATGCTATCGGCTATCTTGAAAAGGATCTTCTTGAAATATCAGCAAAGGATTTTTTAAAGGTTGTTGAAGCACATGCCAGAGAAGGCGTTGACTTTATGACTATTCATGCCGGAATAAACAGACGCTGCGTTGAAGCTTTCAAGAGAGACAAGCGTAAGATGAATATAGTTTCAAGAGGCGGTTCTCTGTTGTTTGCATGGATGGAGATGACAGGAAATGAAAATCCTTTCTTTGAATACTATGATGAGGTTCTAGAAATACTCCATGAATATGATGTAACTATAAGCCTAGGTGACGCACTTCGTCCAGGATGTATCGATGACAGCTCAGACGCAGGACAGATTTCAGAGCTTATAGAGCTTGGTGCACTTACAGAAAGAGCATGGGCAAAAAATGTTCAGGTCATGATAGAAGGACCGGGACATATGGCAATGAATGAAATCGCCGCTAATATGCAGATGGAAAAACGTATCTGTCACAATGCTCCGTTCTATGTTCTCGGACCACTGGTAACAGATATATTCCCGGGCTACGATCATATCACATCAGCTATAGGCGGTGCTATTGCTGCTGCAAACGGTGCCGACTTCCTGTGCTATGTTACACCTGCAGAGCATTTAAGACTTCCTGACAACGACGATGTTAAGGAAGGAATAATCGCAAGCAAGATTGCAGCTCATGCCGCAGATATTGCAAAAGGTATTCCTCACGCAAGAGATTTAGACAACAAAATGGCTGAAGCAAGACATAATCTTGACTGGGAAGAAATGTTCAAGATAGCTTTTGACGGTGAAAAAGCAAGAAAATTCTTTGAACAGACTCCTCCGTCAGACAGACATTCCTGCTCAATGTGTGGAAAAATGTGTGCAGTAAGGACAACAAATATGATTCTTGAAGGAAAGAAAGTTGAATTCTGTTCTGAAAAGTAATAAATAAAAATATTATACCAAAAAATCCTGGTTCAAGTAGGTAGCATATAAAAGTTTTGAAAAATTTAATATGCAAGCCTATATGGCAAGGTACGAAAAAATCCCGGCAATGCTTGAAAAACAGCTTTGCTGGGATTTATTTCTTCCAGAGTCTTTTTATAATTTAATAAATTTCTTCAAACATAATTAAATTTATACTTTCCATCACTTTATCACATCATTGACCTTATATATTGTAACATCACTGAATCCCTGTGCACGCCATAGGCTTTCATCAAACAATGCCTCATTTATCCCGATTGAGTGTCCTGAAAGATAGACTTTACCGTCATCTGTTATATTTGTTATTATCATTACATGAAATATTGTTTTTTCGATTCCCAGATAAACAAGATCTCCTACCTGAACATTATTTTTGTGTATGTAATCAACTACATTATTAACATTTTTCTTTACATCATCCTTTGAAACAACAGGAATTTCTATGCCCTGTGAATCTGAGAAAAAATGATCTTTACCATATGCGATCTGCCACTCTGCGCTTGACCATGAGTTGCACCAGACATAGCCATCGTTAGCATTCATAGGCTGGATGGTATCTATGTGTATTGACGATACACCGTCTGAATATATATGTCCCATTGAAAAGACTGTCTCTGTAACCCGAATTTCTTCATCTTCCCCCATAATGCCGGCAACTTTGTTGAAAATATTATTTTCAGCTAATACTATACCCTTATCAAGCTTTCCTGAAAATTTGTCAAGCTCTTTCCTTATCCATGGTACATCATCCGAATATCTGTGCATATACCAGTTATCATTCATCTCGTATCCACCTGAACGAATACACTGTGATACAAAATTCGCACAATCTGTTATTCCTTCGCTCAGATATGGATAAACATCAGTATTATCCCTGTTATCTGCACATGATGCAGCATATTTTCTTACAGCCTGTCTGTCGTAAAATACGTTAAACTCGTCTGGAAATGGATCATCGTTATCACATCGCCCATCACCGTCTGAATCAGGGAATTCAGATGATACCTTATTTGTCTGACTTGTATCATTTTTCGCAGATGCTTTGTTATCATTAATTATTTCGTTATGAAGAGTCTGACTGCATGATGCTGATGAAAATGCAAAAAATATACACATCAGAACAATTACATATTTTTTAAGAAATTTTGTCACATACTCAAATGTCTTATTTTCTGTCAACTTTAATACTCCTCCCTGTATAAATTTATACTTGTCACTTAATACCGTCAACTCCTGATTGCTTACGGAATATATCTACACCAGCAATAATATAAGCTGAATATACATAAATTGAAAATACAAATGCTGACTGTTAAAAAGTCAGCATTCTGCATTTCTTACTTTATTTCTGATATACTTAACTTATCGCCACGCCCTATCAATTCAACAAAAACAGAACCTGTCATACGAAAATTACAACATCTACAATACTATTTCTTCCTGTGAAAGAGAGCCTTTAAGCATATCAATTTCCTCTGCATTCATCATCTTTTCAGCATTCAGAAGCATGATTATTTTTGAATTTGCCTTGCCCACGCCATCAATATATTTTCTTGATTTTGAATTTTTACTTACAACTGGAACAGGAGAAATATTTTTTTCATCTATATCCACAACTTCATCTACTGTATCTACAATAAATCCTACTTCAAGATCATGTATATCCAGTATAATGATACATGTTCTTTCATTATATTCTAATAACGGTTTTGAAAGACTTGTACGTACATCAATTACCGGAATAACAATTCCACGAAGATTAATAATTCCTTTTGCATAATCAGGGAATTCAGGAACTGGCACGATTTCCTGTATCTCAATAATTTCTCTGACCTGTTTAATAGGATAAGCATAATATTGATTATCAATAAAAAAAGTAAGATAACTTTCAATATTGCTCTGCTCTTCTAATTCTTCTGTTTCCTTTACATCCCAATGGTTTTCCATAACGTCACTCCCATTTATTAATATCATAATTTATCTTTCTGATATATACCTGCATATTTCAGCACTTATTCTGTCAAGAGGAGCCTGAATAGTACATGCACCAAGCTTATTGGCAACCATAGGCATACCATAAACAACACATGTCTCTTTGTCCTGACCGATCGTATATGCACCTGCATCATGCATTTTCAAAAGTCCCTCAGCACCATCAGCGCCCATTCCGGTCATAATTACACCTACTGCATTTTCTTTTGCTGTCAGAGCAACACTTGAAAAAAGAACATCTACTGACGGACAATGTCCGGATACCTTTTCACCGTGCGCGACCTTTACATAATAACCTGATGAATCACTCGCCAGTGTCATATGAAAATCTCCCGGTGCAATCAGAACATGTCCTCTCTTTAATCTGTCCCTGTCTTTTGCTTCTGTGATATTTAATGCACAGATCTTATTAAGACGCTCTGCAAACATCTGCGTAAATACAGGCGGCATATGCTGTACAATAACAATCGGAGGTGAATTTTCAGGCATCTGTGTCAGAACTGTCTGTAAAGCCTCTGTTCCACCAGTAGAAGCACCAAGTGCAATAACGATATTATGATCAATATTGGCAGATATCTTTGACTTTTGGCTTACTATACCTGGTTTAATTATAGTTTTCTTAACTTTTGCATGAGATGCAGTAATTATTTTTCCTCTGAGTTCTATTGCAAATTCCTGAATGTCTTTCGGCGTTTTAACAGATGGCTTTCTGACAAATTCAACTGCCCCCGCCTCAAGAGCCTCAAATGCCATTATTGGTGCAGACGATACAATAACTGTCGGCAGTGGATACTGAGGCATAAGTTTTTTTAAAAATTGTATCCCGTTCATCTTAGGCATTTCCACATCCAAAGATAGCACATCAGGTCTTAGCTGAATTATTTTGTCCCTTGCTTCATATGCATCACCGGCAGAACCAACAACGTCAATAAATTTTTCATCTGCCAGAAATCTGGTTAGCGTTGTCCTGAACAGTAATGAATCATCTACTACCAGTACACGTATTTTCCTTGTTGGCATAAGACCCCCCCTTAAATTATTTTGATCTCAATCCACAGAATTCACGCAAAAAATAAAATAACAGTTTTTCTGATACTATTTCTTATGATATATTGCAGGCTGTACATAGCTGTATCTTGTTGTTTTTGATATATTTTCAGCATGTCCGATAAACAAGTACGCACCATTTTTTGATACATCATAAAATCTTTCTATCAATGAGTCTTTTGTTTTTACATCAAAATATATCATGACATTGCGGCATAAAATCAGATCATATGGTTTTTTGTATATGATTTTATCCATAAGATTAAACTGTTTAAACACCACTTCTTTTCGTATTTTATCGCATACCTGATAGTTTCCGTCAGGAAGCTTTATAAAATAATTTTTTATCCATCTTTCAGGCAATGACTTGACAGAATCCTCTGAATATATTGCCTTTGCTCCCTTTTCCAGAACATCAGTATCTATGTCTGTGGCAAGTATTCTTAAATCCCATCCTGCCTTTCTGATTCCAAAGTACTCATCTATAATCATAGCCAATGTATACGGTTCTTCACCTGTTGAACATGCAGCACTCCATATTCTCACATCATGATCCTTTGATGTTGATTCAAGATGGGGCAGGATAACTGATTTAACATATTCAAAATGTTTCGGCTCTCTCATAAAAAAAGTATGGTTTGTTGTAAGTTTATTTATAAGAAGAGCCAATTCTTTGCTGCTCGGATCAGAAAACATACTGTTAACATATGATGAATAATCCGAAAATCCTTTACTTGATACAATGTTTGCAAGTCTTCCCTCAACAAGTATACGCTTATTAGATAATACTATTCCATAATTATTATATATATACCTAACGAGTCTGTCGAAATCTTCATCTTTTAATCTATCATCCATACAAGTTCACTCATTCCATAACAAATTTACGGATATTAAGAATTTGCTTTATTTCTCCATCTGAGTCAACTATATTCTGTACATACTGATTTATTTTTATTTTCTTATAGTCAACTGTAGAACAGATTGATTCGGGGCTTACTTGCTCCACTGCTCTTACCCTATCGACAATTATACCTACTGTTATTTCATCTATATCAACAACTATGATGCATGTACGATCATCATATGATATTTCAGGGCGTCTCATTTTTTTTCGTGCACTTATAACAGGGACTACCTTTCCTCTGATATTGATAACTCCCTTTATAAAGTCAGCAACTTTTGGTATTACAGTCACCGGCTGTATACCTATAATTTCAGTTATATACTGAATTTCTATGCCGTAAACAAGATTTTCAATACAGAATAAAAGTATTTCTCCACCATCTGAATTGAACTTTTTTATATGCTCTATATCATAAATTTCTTCGTTCATACATTTCACCCCTTATAAAACTATTCCTTAATAAGACCCGCTATATCGAGAATTATTGTGATACTTCCATCACCGAGTATTGTACAGCCTGCCATTCCCTTTTCTTTAATATCATATTTGTTGAGCATTGGTGAAAACGGCTTGACAACCACCTGCTGTTCACCGATAAGTTTATCAACAAGAATACACCCGCATTTTCCTTCTTCCTCAACAAGAACTATTACTCCGTCCTGAACATTTTCATATAAAGGCTTAATTCCATATATTTCACAAAGCTTTATAAGAGGATAACATTTGTTTCTTATAACAACCATCTGCTTACCTTCTGAATCTTCAAATATCTGATTTTCCTTTATTTTAATGAACTCTTTTATTGAGCTTACAGGAATAGTAAAGATTGATGAGCCTACTGAAATTTCTATTCCATCTATAATCGCAAGAGAAAGAGGTATTTTTATAATGAAGTTAGTACCCATACCAAGCTTACTGTCTACTGAAACAGTACCGCCTATTTTCTCAATGTTCTGACGTACTACATCCATACCTACGCCTCGTCCCGAGAACTCTGTAACAGATTCACTTGTAGAGAATCCAGGAAGCATTACCATATTAAAAATTTCTTTTTCAGTATATTCTGATTTATCTTTTTTAAGAAGTCCGTTTTTTTCAGCCTTTGACAAAACTTTTTTTGTATTTATTCCTCTGCCATCATCACTGACAACAATTATTACTTCACCGGAAGAATTATATGCAGACAATGTTATTGTACCCTGTGCAGGTTTTCCGTTATTGATTCTTTCTTCCTGAATTTCCTCTATTCCATGATCCATAGAGTTTCTTACCATATGCATCAGCGGATCATTAAGCATATCAATAACGCCCTTATCAACTTCAGTGTCTTCGCCTTTGAATACAAGATTTACGTCCTTGTTTAATTCTACTTTCATATCACGGACTATTCGTGTCATTTTATTAAAGACTCCTGAAAGCGGTACCATACGTATTGACATTACAATATCCTGAAGTTCACCTGTGAGCTTTCTTAATTGTCTGGCAGCTTTCTGGAAGTTATCTATTTTTAGATCCTTTATATCCGGATTGGATATAACCATAGCCTCTGCAATTACTATCTCGCCGACCATATCAAGCAATTGATCGAGTTTATTTAGATTTACGCTTATGAGACTTTGCTTTCCTTTGTTTTTATGTACAGCCACATTTTCATTATTAGCAATTGCATTGTTTATCTCTGCAATTTCTTTCTTTGCTGACTTGTTTTCAAGTTTTACGTCAGCAGTAGCTTTTGGCTGGTCTTTTTTGTCGTCAATCTCAACCGGATTTTCAGACTTGTTTTGATAAGATTTTGTTTTTTCTCCGTAAATTACTTCATATGATTTTACATTCAGTGCTTCTTCAATTTCATTAAAAATCACTTTATCTGAGTCAACAGGTATAAACCTTATTATAAATCCTTTTTCTACAATGATTTTTGCTGTGTCAGAATTTTTTTCTATATCTGAAGGTTCATATTCAAGTTTTTTACACTCATCTTTTATCTTATTAATAAGGAGCAATGCACGAAGGTTTTCCATTTCGCAGTCATCTTCAAATATTACTCTTATTGTTGTCATTCCCTCATTTGGATTTACAGTAATGTTTTCTTTTTCTTCTGTAACAGCTTCGCTTGGGTTTTCCTCACATTTACCCTTAAGACATCCTACAAATTTTTCAATATCAGAAATATTCTTTGTAAAATCTGTCGGGGAATAATCATCATTCTGAACAATATCGACTTCTGCTTTCATCAGATCTGAAGCCGCAAAGACAATCTCATATAATGAATTCATTGATCCTATTTTGGGTTCTTCCTCACGAATTATATAGAACATATCCTCAATACTGTGTGCAAGAATTGACATATTTTTAAGGCCCATCATAGATGAACTGCCTTTAATCGTATGCATTGCACGGAAAATTTCATTGATATTCTCTGAACTGAACTGTTTTTCCTCTTCTGTCTGCATTAAAATCTGGTCAAGCTGCTCTAAAAGTGTAGTGGTCTCATATATATACATATCGACCATACCTTCCATACCTGCTTCAAATACTGACATAAATTTCACCTGCCTGTTTATTTAATAAATTATGATATAAGTGTATCCTTTTCACCCTTTGAAATAACTATGTTGCCTGACTCCTCCAGTCTTCTTATAACAGAAATGATTCTCTGCTGTGCTTCCTCAACATCATGCATACGGACATTATGCAGATACTGCATATCTGTCTTGATTGTTTCCTTCTGACGCTGTGACATATTGTTGAAAATAGCATTTGAAATTTCCTCTGATGCTGATTTAAGAGCAATTGTAAGATCCTTGGTATCACATTCACGTATAAAGCTTTGAATTTCCATATTGTCAAGATAAACAATGTCATCAAATACAAACATACGTTTTTTGATTTCATCAACAAGTTCAGGAGTTATTTCACTGATCTCGTCAAATATATACTTTTCAGTTCTCATGTCAACGTTATTCATTACCTCAGCAAGATAATTTATTCCGCCTACTTCGACCATATCAACAGATGCAAGAGAACCTAGCTTTTTAAGCATGATGTTTTCCACAATCTTTATTATTTCTGGAGATGTCCGGTCAAGATTAGCTATTCGCTGAAATACGCTTACCTGAAGTTTCGGAGAAAGCTCCGCTAAAATTTTTGATGCTACGTCCGGTGCAGTATACGATAAAATTAATGCTATTGTCTGTGGATGTTCATTCTGAATGACCATCAGGATTGTTTTATAATCCACTTTTTTAAGGAACTCAAATGCCTGAGTCCTTCCTGATTTCTTTATTTGATCCATTAATTCATTGGATCTTTCAGAACCAAACGCCTTTGTCAGAACATCCTTTGCATAATTTTCTCCCCCTTCAGCAATAACCTTCTGAGTTACGCACAACTCATAGAAATCATTTATTATTTCCTGTGCTGTTTGTGGCGCAATAGACTCCATTTTAGTAATTTGATATGATAATTCTTCAATCTCATCATCTCTTAGATATTTATAAATTTCAGATGATACATCCGATCCAAGTGCTATAATTATTGATGCAGCTTTTGTAATCGGATCCACTTTTCCTCCGCTAGAATTTTCCGAAGGTTTCAATTTTCCTTCCTCCCCTAAACAAAAAACTTCTTATTGCATTAATTGTAACATTTATTTAACTAAATTTCAATAGCAAAATCATTATTTTACACAAAAAAATTTAAATCTCTCTCTTTTGCAAAATTAAACGGAGAAAAAAGTAGAAAATGAGTATGTTTTATGATATAATTATATTTAAGAGTATTATAGTAAATATAAATTCCAGGAGGTCTCTATGAATACTGCAAAAATTAGAAAAACTACCTCATATATCATGGCAGTCCCAATGAAAGATATGGATATAAATACACCACAAATGATATATGACAGAATAAACGACTTAGATGAATTTGAACTTGAAAATATTTCATTTGATGACAAAAATGTCTGTCCTATGCTTACTGTTGTATATAACGGCCTTGAATATATTGTTGATGTAAAGGTAGAAACACTACAGATAGATCCTGACTATATTTTCTGCCATCCTATGCCGGACGAATGTATAAGAACATTAAAAAAAGCTAAAATCGGACTTACAGTCTCTATTACGTTTTCAGACGATATTATCAATTCTTATTTTTTCCAGATAAAACTTCTTAACTGCATACTTCCTGATAAAGCAGCTGTAATTGACTTTAATACACATCGTATTCTCTCACCTATGTGGATAGAATCTGCTACTCGTTCATCTGCTGCTCCAGGTCCTGGTTATATGTTTTCAATAAATGTTATTGGCGGAAACGGGGATAAAGTATGGATACACACACATGGTCTTAACCGCTGCGGATTTGTTGAACTTGAGGTACTTGACTGTGTAAAAGAAAATGTAAACACTTATGCATCAATTCTCAGCATTACATCAAATAAGATAATCTCTGAAAATGATATGCCTGATGAAATGAAACCTATGAATATTGCATCTCTTGAAAACAGCCAAAATCTCTCAGTCACATGGTGTTTATGGAAGGACGTCATAAATGATTATGCGGATAATATTCCAGGTGTCGGAACAAGCAGAACCAGAGAACATTGTTTCTTTAACGGAATACTCTATATTTACCCTCTTGTTAAAAAAAATAAAAAGCCATGCAAAGCAACAGACGTACATAATATAAATCTTGAAAATGCTATAATTGAAATTGCTTCATCTGAAACAGAAAGAATGCGTATTATTGCGGTTGAAACTATTCCTCAGCTTACTAAAGGATTCTCTATTCCTGGTGCAAAGGCTATAGTTAAAATTGAAATTGATGCTTCAGAAAATAATAATAACCCGGTAAATTACGAACATATATGGGCTGAACTTAACGAAATCGGAATTGATGATATAACCTGTTCATCCATTCAGAATTCTGTATTTTCAGATACGCTCAGACAGGACGATAAAATAAGATCCAAAATTACAAACATCACAGACTGGGTACTTAATATTAATGGAAAACGTATATCTCCTGATTGCGCATTTCTGGTGGACAACATAAACTAAAAAATTACAGTGGGCCTTAAAAGCCCGCTGTAATTTTTTAGTTTTTAATATTAAGGATTTAATACACGTCATACTTATGTATATCATGCATTTATCAGATTAAAGACAATTTAAAAATTATAAAATATCAACCATTTCAAGAACAATTTCAGCAACTCTTTTTGCAGCAATTTTCTCAAATTCATCAAATGACATTGAACCCTCATCATCAGCGTTATCCGATATACAGCGAACGCTTACAAACGGAATGTCATTAATATGTGCACAATGTCCGATAGCCGAACTTTCCATATCAACAGCATATGGATCAAGTCTATCTTTTATCTGCTTTTTTACCTCGTTGCTTGAAATAAAAGATTCACCTGATACTATTCTTCCTATAAAGCTCTGAACATTCATTTTTTTGCAGATTTCAACTGCTGAATCCATTAATTTCTGATTGCACTTGAATATCCCACAGTACGGTGGATAGTCAGTAAGAAAATGAAGATCAAGGTCATGAGCGATTACTTCATTTGCAATAACCATATCGCATACTTTTATATCAGGATTCATCCCTCCGGCGATACCTGCATTAATTACTGCGTCAGGTTTAAAATTATCAATAAGAACCTGTGAACATAATGCTGCATTAACCTTAGAAATCCCACTGCATGCATTAATAACTGTTTTATTTCCGATTTTATCAATATAGTATTCAAATCCTGATATTTTTTTAATATGTTCACCCTTAAGTTTTTTCCTTATATCCACCAGTTCTGATGGCATAGCTCCGATAATTCCTATCGTATTCATATCAAAATGTTACCTTTCTATAAAAAATGTTCGCTGATCATCTGATTTTTTATATCCCAGAGTTGTTTTGACAAATCCACATAATATTCTTGAGGATTTTCAAATCTCTTTATCTCATCCCACATAAACGATATCTGTTCTTTGCAGTATTTTTGAATCTCATTTAAATCAGGTGAATTATAAACACACTCTCCATTAATGAATACAGGTACCTGAAGTTTGACTGCAGTAAAATCAGTCAGTACTTTCTTTTTATAAGTAAACTCAGGATGAAAAATCATATATGGTTTGTCACTATCTATTTTTTCACCTGCTACAGTAATTACATCTGCAAGTGCATGACCTGTTTTATTGCTGAACAATCTCCATACTTCCTTATATGAAGGTATTGTAATTTTACCTGTGTTCTCCGATAATTTTATTTTAGGAATAATTTTTCCCTGACGTTCAACAGCACTGAGCTTATAAACTCCTCCGAATACAGGTTCTGACTTTGATGTAACTAACCTTTCGCCTACGCCGAATGAATCTATCTCAGCTCCCTGAATCATAAGATCTCGGATAATATATTCATCAAGTGAGTTTGAAACTGTAATTTTGCAATAGTCAAATCCGGCATCATCAAGCATTTTTCTTGATTCCTTACTCAGATATGCTATATCTCCGCTGTCTATTCTTATTCCGCACGGCTTATGTCCGCTTTCCTCAAGTTCTTTAAAAACTTTTATTGCATTCGGAACACCTGATTTAAGAACACTGTAAGTATCAACAAGCAGAACGCAGCTGTCAGGATAAGTTTTTGCATATGCCCTGAATGCATCAAGTTCTGTATCGAATAACTGAACCCAACTGTGTGCCATAGTGCCAAGTGCCGGAACGCCGAACATTTTATCAGCAATAGTACAAGCTGTACCTGAACATCCCCCGATATATGCAGCACGTGCACCATAAACTGCACCATCATATCCCTGTGCTCTTCTTGAACCAAATTCCATAACAGGTCTATTTCCCGCAGCTCTGACAATTCTGTTGGCTTTTGTTGCAATAAGTGCCTGATGATTTACAGAAATCAGGATCATTGTTTCAATAAACTGTGCCTGTATTACAGGCCCTCTTACTGTTACAAGAGGTTCATTCGGAAAAACCGGAGTTCCCTCAGGAACAGCATAAATATCACATTCAAATTTAAAATTTCTTAAATACTCAAGAAATTTTTCATCAAATATATTTTTATTTCTGAGATAATTAATGTCATCATCATTAAATTTAAGTTCTTTAATATATTCAATAATCTGCTGCAGTCCTGCAAATACTGCAAAGCCGCCATTGTCCGGGATTTTTCTGAAAAACATATCAAAGTATGCAATCTCATCACAACATCCTGACATCATATACCCATTTGCCATTGTCAGTTCATAAAAATCTGTCAGCAAAGTAAGATTTCGTTTATCCATGATCTAATATACTCCTTTTACAAATTCTATACCTTGACTTGCCATATGTTGTATTGCAAAAACATTTGCAATATCATTGCTGTGCATACGTTGATCAAATGTCTCAACAGCATTATACGGAACTATTATATTTACATTTCTATTTTGTTCATCAAAATAGGATTTTAATGTAAGGCAGAAATTCATAATACTTATGTCTGTAGCAACACCACAAACAATATAATTAATAATATCGTTATTTTCTTTGAGAAATTTCTGAAATCCATCAGAATGAAAAGCATTTATCGAGTTTTTAAATATAATTTCATATCCGCCAACTTCTTTTATTTCATCTATTATCTCTGCTGACTGAGTATGTGCAATACAATGCTTAGGAATATATCTGAATTCTGTTGAATTCTCAGAGTGAGCATCTGCAATGGCTATTACAGGCATTTCTCTTTTTTTGCAAAGTGTCAATAATTCTATTACCGGTTCGACCACTAAATTAAACGGCTTATTTATGTTCCAGTTTTCTCTTATCATGCCTACAGTCATATTCATAAGTACAAGCACTGTTTTTTTTGCAAGCAAAAGTTCTATATCCAACTCGGGTATTTTTGCTATTGTATCCAGAACATCGAAAAAATATTCTTCAAAATCAGCTATAAAGTTTCTGTCCATTTTACTGCACCTCTACTGTTTCATAAAAATATACAACTAAGGCAGGAAACCACAAAATGTAATCTCCTGCTTTAATAATAATCTTTATATACTTAACTTAAGTCATTATTCGAATTTCTTTAGCTGTGGAAACAGTTGTGAATCACATAACTGCTCAATTAGAAAAAACATCATTAAAGCTTTACTACTTCGCCCATAAGATTTCCACTTGAAGAAACAGCATTTGCTTCATCAGTATCGATATGCATTGCACATGAAAATCCATCTGATACTCTTACTACTACATCACCTAAAATTGCTTTTCTTCCGTTTGTATCAAGCTTTACCCATACAATATCCTTGTCTTTTACATTAAGTTCTTCAGCATCAGCAGGTGTAAGATGAATATGACGTTTTGCAACAATAACACCTTCATTGATCTCAACTTCACCACATGGTCCGATTATCTTGCATGCACCTGATCCTGCAATATTGCCTGATTCTCTTACAGGAGCGGCTATACCGATTGAACGTGCATCTGTAGCAGAAAGTTCAACCTGCGTAGCAGAACGTACAGGTCCTAGAATAGATACATTAGGCATTTCTTTTTTAGGTCCTACGATAGTGACTCTTTCTTCACATGCGAACTGTCCAGGCTGTGAAAGCTCCTTTTTATGTGTCAGGGATGCACCTTTTCCGAATAATACTTCAAGATGTTCCTGTGTTACATGAATATGTCTTGCAGATGTTTCAACTATAAAATTCTTAGCCATTAAAAAAAACTCCTTATTTAAACTTTATTAATTCTTTTCCTTATAATTGTACTACTTTTTACTTGCAACG
>OCTV010000562.1_pt1 | contig 14782 bp, 11 predicted proteins | sample 1539101 | NCBI WGS metagenome assembly OCTV01 (sample SAMEA3991422, study PRJEB22521) | metagenome | biome: anthropogenic terrestrial biome; feature: sewage plant; material: sludge | place: Sweden | collected 2012-09-26 | reverse complement strand
AGACGTGTGCTCTTCCGATCTGGTAAAATTTTAGTTCACTAAACCCAATTCTTTTGTTATTTTTTCGCATGCTTTAACTGAATTTGTTCAAGCCATTAAAAAAATGATAAAATGTATCTCGATACTCGATACTAATTTTACCATATTTTTCAGTTATTTTCAGGGGTTTTCTTCGTGGGTACTACTAGGTAATAATAGTAGAAAAATGATATGTCATATCGTTATCAAAATGCTAATAGTTAATGATTAGCAAAATACTTTCACAGCTTTACATTCTTTACATAGCTAATCAATGGTGAAATCATCTTTTTATCTGTGAAATCAACCTTTTCACCATTGGTCTCTAGTATCGCTTTACCTTCAGCAGACATCTCCGAATCAGATTTTTTCTCAACCGTCTTTTTGAGTAATGCCATCAAACCGCGATGGAGGAAACTGAGTTTTTGATAATCAATCCCTCCACGAAAATGATAAACTTGATTGGGTTGATATGCTTGATTTGGGAAGCCTTTGGCCATAATCTCTGAATAATTCATGATTTTAGGATCAGCAAGTCCAACTGTGAATATTACAAGATGTTTGAACTTGCTTTTTGAAACCAAATCTACGCCAAGTATGCTACCTGCATATAAACCACCCCCATAAATAATCATGTCATATTGACTTAAATCAGATACAGATACTTTTTTCCTATTCAATAAATCAGCATCAAGTGATTCAGCAATCCACTCAGCATATTTTAGGGTCGTACCATAGTGTGTTTGATAGACAACTGCAATATTATTCATTTGAATGATCTCCGTTTATACTTGTCATGAAATAATTGATGTGTTTGTCAACCATGTCAGAAGTGCGTTCTTTTACGCAATGTTGGAATTATTTAACTTTATTTTTACTTTTATGCCCTCTATCATGAACGAAAAGGGCATGATAGTAAATTATATTCTGAATTTAGAAATGAACTAAAATATTCTAGATTTTGACTCTTGTTCCAGACCTTATATGTAATGGAATCAAGATTATAACAATTTGGCCATATAAAATTCATCAACAAAGTCACCATCAATTATCATAGCATTTTTTCTCGTACCTTCGACCACAAAACCTTTTTGCTCATATAATCTTTTGGCTACAAGATTGGTACGGATGACAGTTAGTTCAAGACGTTTAATGCCATTCCCTTTTGCCCAATTATCTAGGGATGTGAAGAATGTCTTGCCGATGCCTTTTCCTCGGTAGTCTTTTTTTATACCCGTTACAATATAGGCGGTATGTTTGATTCGATTAGGCGTGCCGCGTAAGGCTAAAATATAACCGATAATCTGATGATTGACTTCTGCAATTAACAAATAGTTTTTATTGTCCTTTGCACTTTGTATCAAGACTTCAATTGCTTTGATTTCTGAAGCAGTATTTTCTCTTTCGCCAGGTTCATACATCATGAATTTTGTTTCATGATCCAATTCATTCATCATGTTCCAAAATAACTGAGCTTCGTTTGTCTGTAGTTTTCTATATAGAATCTGATTCATAACATTTTCCTTTGCTAAATTCATTGAAAAGCAAAGTTGCAATAAAACTAACTATGATCATAGTTAGTTTTAAAGTGGTTTATTGATTTTTGCTTTTTCTGCCATTTACATAAATCACCGCAATGATAATTATCAAAATTTGGCAGATAAACCAGACTGTTTTCCCTTTAGGATAAAGTACCATTGCACCTATTATAACTGAAGAAAGCAACAGTAAAATACCTATTACTCTTCCGATGAATTTGCTATTTAGCTTCTCTTTATCTGATTGACTTAAGGTATTGTAACCAGCAATTAAAAAGAGCCATTTTCCTCTGAAAAGTTGACTACCCGTCATCATTAATATGACACCTATGATGAGTGCTAGCCATTCATTATGTCCAATTACCATTTACTCTCCTCTTTCATAGCAATCAAGTTTCAAAAATCTCATCATAGCAGTCAACTAAATAATTTGCCTTTTCTTTAACGCTATCCGGCGCATCATAAAAGCTATAACTCTCATCAGTTGTTTCAAACATGGGGATGTCATTTTCGCCATCGCCAATTACTTGAACCCTGCTGCTTTCTAATTTAGAGAGCAGGGTCGCAATCCCACTTTTCTTATTCGTTCCCTGACTAATGATATCAATGTAACTATGATTATGTTGAATGGAAAGGTCAGGATTCTCTTTTATCTGATCAAAGCTGTGTTATTGATTTGTTTCGATTCCGTTAGCATTGTATCCTAACGCCTCCATTTCGTAAATAAATATCTCTTCCAGAGTAAGCGGTAAAATATCAAGAAATGCAGGGGATTTCTGGGTTACGTATTTTTTTATTTCGTCAATTTCACCTTTGCCTATGATGTAATAAACACTTTGTTTTTTCTCAAAATGCAGAATCTCAAGTTCCGGAAAATCTTCTTTAGTATATTCCTGCTTGAATGATGTCTGTATTTTTAAAATATTGTTTTTAATTTCGTCCAGCTCACGGCAGAATATTATTTTACCGTTGTGTATCATTGCGGCACTGTCACATATTTCATTTATCTCCTTTAGATTATGTGATGAAATGATAACCGTCATCTGTCTGTCAAGCATTGCGTCAAAAATAATATCCTTTACGATAATTCTCATTGTAGGATCAAGTCCGTCAAATGCCTCATCGAGCAGGAGATACTCAGTCTGACACGAAAGGCCTGTTATTACGATTGCCTGTCGTTTCATGCCCTTGGAAAATGTGCTTATTTTCTTATCAACCGGAAGATTAACAATTTTTCTGAGTTTTTCAAAAGTTTCGTCTGAGAAGTTCGGGTAATAATTTCTATAGTATTTTTTCAGGTCTTTTAACGTAAATGATGTAAACTGAACGGTTTCATCATTTATGAAAAATATCTGCCTTTTTATTTTGACATTGTCGTACACCTTTTCTCCGTCAATAAGCAGCTCGCCGCTTTCCTGTTTATATATGCCGCACATAAGTCTCAATATTGTTGATTTTCCTGCGCCATTTGAACCGAGAAGTCCGAAAACCGACCCCTTTTTTATCTGGAGATCAATGCTGTCAAGTATTAGATTTCCGTCAATGCTTTTGCTTAGGTTTTTAAATTCAATCATTTGTTTCCACCTCATTTATTCTGTTTATAAGCTCTGGCTTTGTAATTCCCGATTTCAGAGCCTCGTAAACAGCATTGTCAAAATCGGAAAGGATATAGTTTCTTATTGTGGAGTCATTGATTTTTGCAACAAAGCTTCCGCGTCCTGAAAGTGAGTAAATTACCTTGTTGCGTTCAAGCTCCTGATATGCCTTTGCGACAGTGTTAGGATTTATGCCAAGTTCCTTTGCAAGCGTTCGTACACTGGGTATCTGGTCGCTTTCTGCCAGGGTACCCTTTATGATAAGCTCTGTTATTTTCTTATAGAGCTGCTCATAAATAGGTATACGGCTTTGCAGATCAATGCTTATGATATGTCATCACACCTTTCATTTGAATTACTCCTTTTTGTTTCTACGCATAATTATCTTTTTTTATCAATGCGTCTGTAAATGTGTATTAAGTGTACTACATCATCTATTACAGTTAGTATACCATACAGGTTATTATTTGTCAATAAGTTATTTTTATAAAATTCACTCTGTTTTTGTCATTTCTGTGTTATTATTATTATTTGATTGACTTAATACTTATAATAATATATAATAATTATAAGTACAATCCAAATTTTTATATATATTTTTAACAATACAGGAGTGATAAAATTGAAAAAAAAATTAGTTATAATTTCCGCATTTTTACTTTCCATAAGTCTTGCCAGCAGTTTTGTGGCAGGGGCATTTATATCAGGAGATATTAATGATGATGGAATAGTGAGTGCAAAGGACGCAGCAACTTTCAGAAAATATCTTATTGGCAAAAAGGAGCTCGGATGCAGTGAAGAAGCAGCAGATCTTAACAGTGACGGAAAGATAAATGTTGTGGATCTTATTCTTGAAACGGAGCTTTTGCTTGACAGTGGCATTGCTGTTGAGGTTGGGACGCCTGTTTTTTCAATGGAGAGCGGATTTTATGCAAGTAATATGGAGTTAGCGCTGTCAGCAGGGGACGGAGCAAAAATTTATTACACAACTGATGGCTCACAACCTGATACAAGTTCTCAGCTTTATAACGGCAAAATACATATAAGTGACAGATCATCAGAAAAAAATAATTACTCAAATATAAAAGGTATTTCAAATGAAGACTTTACTCCGGAAACAGTTACAAAGGGAACTGTTGTAAAGGCCATAGCTGTTGACAGTCAGGGTAATATCAGCAAGACAGTAAGTCAGACATATTTCTGTGGAATTGATATCAACTCAAAGTATAACGGTTTTCCTGTTATATGCATGACAGTTGATACCGATGATATGTTCGGGTATGAAAAAGGCATCTATGTAAGAGGAAAGGTTTACGATGACTGGGTAGCAGGCGGCGGAAATCCGTATGGCCAGAATACGTGGGAGTTCCCGGGCAACTATACTCAGACAGGTGAGGAATGGGAGAGAAAGGTTTATCTTGAACTGTTTGAAAATGACGGAAAACTTGCATTTTCACAGGATATGGGTACAAGAATAACGGGAAATGCTTCAAGAGCAAATAATCAGAAAAGCTTTAAATTCTATGCAAGAGATAAATACGGAAAGAAAAATATAAAATACAAGCTTATTCCTGATGCAAAGACAGAGATAGATGACACCACAGTAAGAGAAAAGTATAAGAGATTTACACTCAGAAGCGGTGCAAATGATGCTCAATTTGCAAAATTCAGGGATAACTATATTCAGAGCCTCGTAGGTGACAGAGCATTTGAGACACAGTCATCAAGACCTGCGATACTATTCCTTAACGGCGAATACTGGGGAGTATATTGCTTGCAGGAGGACTACAGCGACAGCTATATTGAGAATAACTATAACATACCTGAGGATAACGTTGTTATAATATCATGCGGATATGAGGTTGATGATGGTGTTGAGGATGATATTAATCTATACAATGATTTATTGAATTTTGCATCTTCAAATGACTTGTCAGTAACCCAGAATTACAACAAAATTTCCGGAATGATGGATATGCAAAGCTTTATTGACTATTACTGCTGTGAAATATTTATTGCCAACCAGGACTGGATTAACAATAACAACAATTATAGAATATGGCGTTCCAGAACTGTCACAGATCAACCGTATGAGGACGGAAAATGGCGTTGGATGATGTATGATACAGAATATTCATTGAGCCTGTACGGAGGTATGATGGGTGGTACATACACTTATGACACAATGGCAGATGCATTATATGGCGCACAGAATACTTCACAGATAAAAGAAAATGCAAAGTTATTCAATCAGCTGATGAAAAATAATGAATTCAAACAGTGTTTTGTTTCAACATTCTGCGACCTTATGAATGAAAATTTAAGTAAAGGCAATATGCTTTCAGTTCTGGATAATTTCGAGAAAATGTATGAGCCCGTAATGACAGATCAGGTTAGACGTTTCGGTCCATCATGGAGCGGATCAGTTGCCGGAGGAGATAACCCATGGAGTGGTGGAGATATGCCTTGGGGTGGCGGAAATATATTCAATCCTGATATAAATACCGTTGCAGCACAGCAACCTGGTTCTGAGCTTTCAACATTCAAGTCCGAGATTTCAAATATCAGAACATTTATTAATCAAAGAGAGCCATATATTTATCAGATGTTCACAAAGCATCTAGGCCTCAGTGGAAAGACAGCTCAGGTATCGGTTCAGGTTAATAACGCTAATGGGGGAACAGTAACTATAAATACAGTTACTCCAGAATTAAAGGATAACAAATGGATCGGAAAGTATTGCACAGAGTATCCTGTAACTATTACTGCAAATGCTAATGAAGGATATAAGTTTACAGGCTGGACAGGTGTAACTGCAGGTGCATCAGATAGAACTATCAGTGTTCCTGTTACGGGAGATATTTCGGTAACAGCGAATTTTACAAGGAACTAATGCAATTATTGTACAAATTTACGACAAAGTAAATATATAAAAAAATCGCCTGAAAAGTATAATTATATCATTATGCTTTTCAGGCTTTTGTTTTTTAAATAACCAGATAAACAAAAACAGCAGCACTCTACAAGAAATGTATTGTGTTGCTGTCTTGTTTCAGATATTGATCTGCTACTTCAAAGCAAATATGGAACCTGCCTTAGAGGCGGGCTCCATATTTGATCAAGTTATATATATTTGTTTTTGGAAAATCATTTTAAAAGGTCTTTTATTTTATCAAAGAAGGTCTTTTTCTTTTCATAGTTTTTTTCATCAAGTGAAATTTCAAATATCTTGAGCAGATCATTCTGTTGTTTGTTAAGATTTTTAGGAACTTCAACATTTACCTTAACGTACTGATCGCCTCTGTCAGTAGAACGTTGAAGTTTCTTTACACCCTTGCCCTTAAGACGGAATACTGTACCTGTCTGAGTACCTTCACTGATTGAATATTTAACGTTGCCATCTATAGTAGGTACAACGAGTTCATCACCCATTACAGCCTGATAATATGTTATAGGTATTTCGCAGTGAATATCATATTCATCTCTTTCAAATATAGGATGAGATTTAACATGTATAGTAAGATTAAGATTTCCGTTAGGACCGCCGTTAATTCCTGAATCACCCTGGCCGCTTACACGCAGAGTCTGACCATTGTCAATACCTGCAGGTATATCTACAGAAATCTGTTTGGATATACGGATACGACCGCTGCCGCTGCACTTGATGCATGGATTTGATATGATTTGACCTTTACCACCACACTTAGGGCATGTTTTCTGTGAGGAAATAACTCCGAATGGTGTACGCTGTGCTACCTTTACCTGGCCCATACCGTTACATTCAGGACATGTCTGAGGTGATGAACCGGCAGATGCACCGCTTCCGTTACATTCTGAACATTTTTCAAGTCTATTTATTTTTATTTCACGTTTTACACCTGAGCAGGCTTCCATAAATGAAATGGTTATGGATGTGTCTATATCCTGACCTCTTCTCGGTGAATTTGCACGTGATGTTGTTCTTCCACCACCGAATGAGCTACCGCCGAATGAACCACCGAAAAGATTATCAAAAATATCACCCATGTCACCGAATGGATTAAATCCGCCTGCTGAACCGCCACCAAAACCGCCGCCTCCATAATTAGGATCGACTCCTGCATGACCAAATTGATCATAGCGTTCTTTTTTAGATGGGTCTGATAATACTTCGTACGCTTCGTTTACTTCTTTAAATTTTTCTGCACACTGCTTGTCATCCGGATGCAGATCAGGATGGTATTTTCGTGCCAGTGAACGGTAAGCCTTTTTTATATCATCCGCTGAAGCATCCTTCTGAATACCAAGCACTTCATAATAATCTCTTTTATCAGCCATATGTTCCTCCATTATAAATACTTTGTAAGCAAGAAAGCCTTAACTGCTTTTAATAAGCAGGGCAGCTCACTTAAATTAAAGCTCAATCCAGATCCGGATTTTACCCATGCCGTATTAAAATATGACCGTTGCTTTAATAAGCATGGTACATTGCTCTGCGGTTATTAATGGAGCGAAATCGGTATTATTAGCTGAGCTTCTTGCCAATATTTGTTATTTAATTGTAAAATGGAATTTGGGCGGACATAAAATCCACCCTTATTCCGATGCTTCAAGAGGGGAGAGAAACATCATAATATATTAAATCAGGTATTAAGCTTCAGTGAAATCAGCATCAACAACATTATCATCTTTCTTTTCGTCGTTGACATTTCCGTCAAATCCGCCTTCTGCACCTTCCGCACCTTCCGCACCTTCTGCAGAAGCTGCCTGCTGCGCTGCGCCTGCCTGCTGATATACTTTAGATGAGAGCTCATAGAATAATTTCTGGAGTTCTTCTGTTTTAGCCTTTATTGTTTCTGAATTATCTGTTTTTAATGCTTCCTTGAGTTCATCACATTTGCTCTGGATAGGAGCCTTTTCAGATTCGCTTACCTTATCGCCAAATTCTCCTAATGCCTTTTCACACTGGAATACTAAGTTTTCACCGTTGTTCTTTGTGTCAACATCTTCACGATGCTTCTTGTCTTCTTCAGCAAATGCTTCAGCATTCTTAACAGCCTTTTCAATATCATCCTTAGACATATTTGTTGAAGCTGTGATTGAAATATTCTGTTCCTTGCCTGTTCCGAGATCCTTTGCAGAAACATGAACGATACCATTCTGGTCAATATCAAATGTTACTTCAATCTGTGGAATTCCTCTAGGAGCAGGAGCAATACCGTCAAGTCTGAACATTCCGAGCTGTTTGTTATCCTTTGCAAATTCACGTTCACCCTGGAGAATGTTTATATCAACAGCAGACTGATTATCAGCCGCAGTAGAGAAAACCTGTGATTTCTTTGTAGGGATAGTTGTATTTCTTTCGATGATCTTTGTGCATACACCGCCCATTGTTTCAAGACCGAGTGAAAGTGGTGTTACATCAAGAAGGAGAAGACCTTCCTTAACGTCACCGCCAAGAACACCGCCCTGGTATGCTGCACCAAGAGCAACACATTCATCAGGATTGATACCCTTGAAAGGATCTTTACCTATACGCTTCTTTACAGCTTCCTGAACTGCAGGAATTCTTGAAGAACCACCAACCATAAGAACCTTATGGAGATCGCCTGCTGATAATCCGCTGTCACGGAGAGCCTGATCAACAGGTCCCATTGTAGCCTGTACAAGGTCTGCTGTAAGTTCATTGAACTTAGCCTGTGTAAGTGTAAGATCAAGATGTTTAGGACCTGCGGCATCGCCTGAAATAAATGGAAGATTGATGTTTGATGTAGGAGTTGATGAAAGTTCAATCTTAGCCTTTTCAGCAGCTTCCTTTAATCTCTGCATTGCAAGCTTATCACCTGTAAGATCAATGCCTTCAGTTTTCTTGAATTCAGAAGCCATCCAGTCAATTACTCTCTGGTCAAAGTCATCACCACCAAGACGGTTGTTACCGGCAGTAGCAAGAACTTCTGTTACACCGTCACCCATTTCAATGATGGAAACATCGAATGTACCACCGCCAAGGTCGTATACCATTACCTTCTGATCTTCTTCTTTATCAACACCGTATGAAAGAGCAGCAGCTGTAGGTTCATTGATAATTCTCTTTACTGTAAGTCCTGCAATCTGTCCTGCATCCTTTGTAGCCTGTCTCTGTGAGTCTGTAAAGTAAGCAGGAACTGTGATAACAGCTTCTGAAACCTTTTCACCGAGATATGCTTCTGCATCAGCTTTAAGCTTCTGAAGAATCATAGCTGAAATTTCCTGTGGTGTATAGTTTTTACCATCTATATTTACTTTATAGTCACTTCCCATGTGGCGTTTAATAGAACTTACTGTTTTTTCAGGGTTTGTAATAGCCTGACGTTTTGCAGTCTGGCCTACTAATCTTTCACCTGAACCTGTTTTTGCAAATGCTACTACTGAAGGAGTTGTTCTAGCACCTTCTGAGTTAGGGATAACTACTGCGTTACCACCTTCCATTACTGCTACACATGAGTTTGTTGTACCTAAGTCAATACCAATAATTTTTCCCATTGTTAATTCATCCTTTCAAATAAATATGGTTTTAATATTTTATTAAGTTTTTGTTAAGCTTAATTCAGTCGGTAATATAAAGGCTGAATTAAGAGGATCCGCCGTCAGGCAGTTATATAGTAACAGAAACCATTGAATGTCTTATTATTCTGTCACCAAGCTTATATCCCTTCTGGAATACTTCGCATACAGTATCTGCTTCAAGCTCATCGCTTTCTGCCTGCTTTATTGCATTGTGCAGATTAGGATCAAACGGCTTTTGCAGCGCATCTATTTCTGTGACTCCTATTTTCGCAAATATGTCTTTCATCTGCGTAAAGATCATATCAATGCCTTTTTTGAAATTTTCATCTGAACAAGGAGTATCAAGTGCTCTGTCAAAGTTATCAATTACCGGCAAAAGCTCTGAAATTGTTTTTGCAGTTGCATCGCCATATGCCTCAGTTTTTTCTTTGCTTGTTCTCTTTCGGAAATTATCAAATTCCGCGAACAATCTCATGTATTTATCTTTTTCATTCTGAAGTTCTTTTTCAAGTGCTTCTATTTTAGCACTCTGATCATCATTGGAATCTATATGTTCTGTTTCCGCAGCTTTTGTTTCTTCAGCATCCTGAGTTTCTTCAGATATTTCTGCTTCATCTGCAGTTTCTGTTAAGTCAATATCCTGTTCTTTTGGTTTCTTCTCTTGGTGGTTCTTTTTATTCATTATCTGTGTCCTTTCCCGCAAAATAATCAGTTTCTTCTTTAGAAAGAATATCGGTTATTTTTTGCGTAAAATATTCTATATATGGTATTATCTTTGAATAATTAAGTCGCATAGGGCCAATTATTCCAAGTGAACCTGCGTTTTTATTACCTTTATGATATTTTGAAACTATCATACTTGAGTTGCTTATAACAAAATCATTCTTTTCTTCACTGAATACGACTTGTATTCCACTGAAGCTGTCATTAAGCAATGCTGCAAATTCGTCTTTATGTTCAATAAATTTGACAATATCATTTTTATCAAATTCATTGCAGGAAAGAAGATTTTTTTCACCGCTTATTGTCAGTTCATTCTGAAGAAGATCACGTGAAAGTTCACAGAGTCCTTTTACCAGAGGAGCAAGAGTTATCATATACGCTCCGAGTGCTGTAATAAGCTGATTCATGCGTTCTTCTGAAAGTGTTTCAATAGAAACGCCCTGAAGGTTTTCCTGAATATAGTGAGCGAAAAAATCCAGCTGTTCATCATTAAGATCAAATTCAAGTCTGCATGCTTTGTTTTTTATACTTCCGTTTGAAGTAATAAGAAGAATAAGATACAACCTTTTTCCTGTCGGAACAACGTCTACTTTTGTAATAACGGAAAACTTAGGTGCAGCATTTGCAACCACTGTAGCACACTTTGTAAGTTCTGCCAATGCTTTGCCGGCACTTTGTATAATAGACTCTTCTGTCAGATTTTCTTCCTGACCAAGCATATCATCAAGTTTTGAACGTTCACTTTCTGAAAGCTGTTCAATTTTCATAAGTTTGTCTATATAAAGTCTGTATCCGATGAATGTAGGAACTCTTCCTGCTGATGTGTGAGGCTGTTCGAGATATCCGAGCTGTTCAAGCATAGACATATCATTTCTGATTGTTGCCGCCGAAACATTAATGCCAGGCACTTTAGCAATCGCCTTTGAACCAACAGGTTCACCCGTAAGAATATATTCGTCTATGATAGCCGCCAGTATTTTTAATTTTCTTTCGTCCATTGCCTCACCTCCAAATTAGCAATATAAATTTGCAAGTGTTAGCACTCGATGCCTTTGAGTGCTAAATATAATTTAACATTATTATGGCCAAATGTCAATGGGTTTATTCATTTTTGTGTACAATGTCAATAATTCTATTATTTATAGGAATATGATGTGACATTTGCACAACAAAAAATCCATATACATATAAATCTGTAATATGCATATGGATTAATTTTTAGTTTTGCATCAGAAAAAGCTTGTAGAACTGATCTGAATCATATAAATTTTCCTGAACCTGAATATGTGTATCGGATGCAGTATCAGAGTTTCTGGCATTTTCATAAGCCTGATTTACAAAGAAAAGCTGCGAATCTATATGCTTTCCATGACTGCTTTTCTTTTTATAAATTCCGGTGCCATACTGGACTCTTGCTTTTACGTTATCATTTAAAATAGTTTCAAACATGCTAATGATTTTATTCTGTATATCTTTGTCATATACAGGTGCTGCTACTTCTACACGCTTAACCGTGTTTCTTGTCATAAAATCAGCTGAGCTTATATATATTTTCCTGCGTGACTGTGTACCGAAAATATAAATTCTACTATGCTCAAGAAATCTTCCTACAATACTTGTAACACGGATATTTTCTGTTTTGTCCTTTACTTTGGAGATAAGGCAGCATAATCCACGTATAATAAGTTCTATTTTTACTCCGGCCTGCGAAGCTTCAACAAGTTTTTCTATAATCGCCTTGTCTGAAAGAGAATTTATTTTTATACCTATAAATGACTGATTGCCAAGTCTGGCTTCATGAATTTCATTTTCAATAAGGTCAAGTACCTTATTTTTAAGGCAAAGAGGCGCAACAAGCAGATGTTCGGTGTTTTCAACAAGATGTCCCAGTGACAGGGCGTTAAATACTTCAAGAGCCTCTGCTGCTATATCGCTGTTTGCTGTTAACAGTGAAAGATCGGTGTATAATTCTGATGTCTTTTCATTATAGTTTCCGGTTCCTATCTGTGTTATATGTTCAACCTTGTCGCCTTTTTTTCTGGTAATAAGGAGAAGCTTCGAGTGTACTTTGAGTCCTTTAGGACCGTATATTATGGTGCATCCTGCATCCTGAAGCCTTTTTGACCATCCGATGTTATTTTCCTCGTCAAATCTTGCACGGAGTTCGACCAGAACAAGCACGTCAATTCCTCTTTCAGCCATATCTATAAGCGCCTGTATGATTTTGCTGTTTTTAGCAAGGCGGTAAAGCGTTATTTTTACTGAGATAACAGTAGGGTCATCAGCAGCTTCATTGAGCATTCTGATAAAAGGTCTTATGCTTTCATAAGGATAGCTTAAAAGAATATCTTTTTTCCTTATCTGGACAACAAGAGGTAATTTATCAGATATTGAGGATGATTTCTGAGGAGTAAAAGGTGGGTAGCAAAGTGATTCGTATCCGGCAATATTTTTAAGCGCAAATGCAAAAGAAAGGTCAAGCGGTACATCTGAAGTAAATATCTGGCTATTGTTAAGTTCAAGTCTCTTGCACAGGTATTTGATACTGGCACTGTTTTTATCACCTGCAATCTGGATTCTTACAGGTGCAAGCTTTTTCCTTTTCTTTATTAATTCTTCCATGAGATTAAGAAAATCAAAGTCACAGTCAAGAAATGAGTCATCATCCTCATTGATATCTGCATTTCGTGTAATTCTTATAATTGATTTATCAAGTACGTTATAATTTTCAAATACATCAGATGCATATTTTAAAATAATTTCTTCTACAAGTACAAATCGGAAAGGTTTGCTGTTAAGCTGAATAATTCTTTTAAACGAGTCATTTACAGGAAGAAGTCCAAGCTTTATTCCTGATTTTGATTCAAGATGAACAGTTATATACAGCTTTTTATTTTTGATAAAAGGCAGAGGATGTCTTTTGTCAATTATAAGAGGGGACAGCAAAGGCATAATTTCTGTTTTGAAATATTCACTGATGTATGCTGCTTCAATGTCTGTAAGTTGATTTGCAGGTACATATTCTATTCCCTGTTTCTGAAGAAGCCGCATTATATCATAATATGCCTTGTCTTTCTGTGGTTCTATTTTTCTTACACGTTCAAATATTGTATCAAGCTGTTCTCCGCTTGTCATATTTGTTTTATTTTCACGCTGATTTTCATCTGTATGCAGCTGATCAAATAATGTCCCCACTCTTACCATAAAAAATTCATCAAGGTTTGACTGGAATATTGATGTAAAAGTAAGGCGTTCCAGCAACGGAACATGGGGGTCAAGTGATTCCTGCAGCACACGTTGATTAAATTTTAACCATGATAACTCCCTGTTATCATATATGTTTTCACTCATTTTTTCACCTCTGTATCTTAAGTTTTTAATATTTTGATTGTGACATCTATAGTTAATGGAAAAATTTCAGGCTGCCATTAAAATTCATTTTGCCAGTAGTTTAGCTTTTTAACCTTCAGTGTAGTTTTAGAAAAGACCGGATATCTTATGTGAAAATAAAGAAAATCTATTAAGAAAGTTTTAATATAAATAAAAACTGTTGACAATTGCTTCATATTATGATATAATAAAAGACAGTTCATGTGTTAATTTTATTCAGTTTATAAGCGGGTGTGGTGAAATTGGCAGACACGCCAGATTTAGGTTCTGGTGCCGTGAGGTGTGCAGGTTCAAGTCCTGTCACCCGTATTGTATAATTGGATAACAAAACGTCTGAACCTTGAACCAATCAATGACATGTTGATTGCACAGACGGTTTTCTATACTATGTAATAATAGTAATGGAAAAAACGACTCCAGGCATTCCTATGCTCTGGCTCTCACGAGATGTATCTGTATGTATGAAATAATTGCTTACGGTTGTCACTCATTTATAAGTCTGAATATGTATCGCTCATACCTTAACTTCGGCATACTATATAATGCTTCATTGTCTTTTAGTTCTGCTGTAAAGGAACCGAGTAGTCATGGCGTATTTCACTGAAGGCTATTCATACATCAAAAATATATTCAAGGGTTAAATTGTCAAGATTCTATTTGAACATAAAAACAAGCCTTCCAGATGTGGTACATTACAACTGAAAGACTTGACACAATCTATTACAATGTGCTATAATACACCTGATGCATAACAGCGTGAAGAAATAGCGTTCTCACTAAGTCATAAGTGTTTGTCTTAACACCTGAATGATTAAGAGATAAGATTTGTCGCCAAACAAGTCTTATCTTGTGGGGATGCTTATTTTTATATTACAACGTTATTATAACAAATATAAATTTGTTTGTCAACATATTATATAATTTTATATAATAATATATGTATGTGTTAAAATGATATGAACCAATAAAAAGAGAAATCCAGCCAAAGATATG
>OCTV010000558.1_pt1 | contig 14800 bp, 7 predicted proteins | sample 1539101 | NCBI WGS metagenome assembly OCTV01 (sample SAMEA3991422, study PRJEB22521) | metagenome | biome: anthropogenic terrestrial biome; feature: sewage plant; material: sludge | place: Sweden | collected 2012-09-26 | reverse complement strand
CTGATTATTGCGCGGATACAATTAACCAATTAAAAAATCCGAACTTAAAAAAAGAGATCGGATTTTTTGTTTTTTATTCAGGAAAGCCTGTGTTTTGGGCTGGTTGTTAATATGTTAAAATTGCTTTAAAACAATCTTCTGGTATTCGCTTGAAGCTTTATTATAACATATTACAACTAATTACATATTTTGGGAGAATCCTATCCGCTTCGCCTTAATAATACATTATAATTTTTAATTTTTTTACTTTCGTATTTAATTTATATTTCAAAAGTATCCGTAAAACGGGTTTTAATGAGTACAACGTAAATTTTCAAAGACATCTCAAAATAGCCCCATTGAATAATATTCATAAAATAGGATACATGTTAGTTTACAGAAAGCAATTATTAGAACAAGCTGTTTAAACAACTGTGTCATTTAAGAACGCTATAAAAAATTCGGATTTTTTATGTCGAAGGTGAAGGGAGCTCGAAAACATGCTTTGTTCAGATTTTAGTAATTGTCTGGTTGAACTTTTCTTGACCAGTCAACAACAATCTACTTCGTTAAACCTTGTTTGATAATTCACCCAATATCCCTAAAATGGGATTTTCAGGTTTACCCACAACAGAAACTCTGTCAAGAAGTACGTTTCTGAATTCGCAGGATGTTTCGGGAATCAATGTACATGCATGGCAAGCCGCATAATTGAGTGATGCAAAGCCTTGATGCATTGAAGAAGAACATAATGGATCGCCGCTGCACCATCTTGCTTCACGCAACATGTCTTTTAAAACTTTGTCAAGTAATTCAGTATCTTCAGCAATACTTATTAATCCACCTAAACTTCCATCGCTATCAGAAGACGAAAGATATATCAATACGCCATTCATTTGCGTATTATTTGTATCATCAATAAAATCTGAATAAATTTTTTCTTTCATCGAAGCAGCACTATATCCACATTCATTTGATAATTGACGTATAAATAGGTGTGCAAAAGTATGTAGCATTATATATTTATCGGAATATTTGGGTGAAGATAAAAAAGAATTGTTATGAGATTTATTTAATTCATAATATCTTTCGCCAATATTTTTCTTCCATCTTTCAATAGCTTCATTGTTGAATTTAACAAAAATCCCTTCTCCATTTAATTCGATGGCAGGAAGCCATTCCTTTTTTTCTCTTGAAAGAGGAGCTATTCTATCATGCTCAATACCATTATATGGACGCAACCTTGTAAATCCTTTTAAAGCCATAGTTACAACTAGCCTATCTACAACTGACACCGATTCAAAATAGTTATTAAAATCTTTAGGAACAACCACAAAATGCGATGAGTATCGGTCTTCATTAACATTATCTCTGCACAATATTTTATATTCGTCTTCGTATATGTCAGACTCTGTTCGACCTATTCCTTTTTCGCGACGTATTTTAAGGATGTTGTATGAACCAATGAAATCTTCCAAGGTTAGATTTGTGCATTTCGGCATTATTGCCTTTTGAATATACTCTATTTTTTTACTTTCATCTTCTATAAATGAAAGTGCAGTATAGTTTTTCTCTATATAATGTAATGCCTTCTGGCTCCAAGGCGGAATAAGTAATGCACTATAATTTACTGGAAAATATACACTTGATGAAGTTCTTAATCTCACCGTTGGATGAAGGGAGCAATCATCGTGAAAATCAGAGCCTAAGTGAGGGTGCTTACCAGAACAACAATACCCATTTTCTCCAAATAACGCATTCTTGCTAAAAACTCCAACCATACTGCGCTTACATCCACAATCTCTGCATTCGACAATCAAACTTTCTGTATCGCTTCTGTTCCCAATATTGTACATTGCAATTCTGGGGGATTTTTTTCCGCTTGAGCAATTTTCACCTTTATGTACCCACCACGAATATGGGAAATCTTCAGTATGACCATTTTCGCATACAAGAATAAATCTTGATGCAACAAGTTTGCTTTTACAATGTTTATTGTTGATTATTTGGTTGCAATAGAGCTTATCTTTCTGAGCAGATAATTCTCTGTAATCAATAATGCTCTTACAAACAGGACAGTATAGCTTTTCAGGGAATGGATATGATACTATATCTTGATTTTTCTGTGAGTAAAGAGAGCCACTTGATGTCTTGGGTTCAATAAAATATTCAGCACCGGTTAAGGCTTGTAAATTTTCATTGGTAAGATGACGATATTCTGCATCGTCACCTTTGTCCCAATCATCAACTCCACCAATAATGGTTGTATCTTTTACAAAATCAACTATACTTCCGATGCCAAAAGTAGAAATTAATTGACTCTTTCTAATTTCGCCTATGTGATATTTTGCGGCTTTTTGAGAGCCTTTTTTATTAAATCTTACCATAATATTTCTCCATTACCTGTATAAGTAAATGTTAGAAGATTCTTCGACATTTCTAAGAGAATTCAGAACCGGTGGGAAATCAAAGTCGTAATCAGATTCTGATGAATTAAGAAGACTTATTGATTCTGAATTTCGCCCAACATAACACAAATCTGAGTAAACTTCCGTCATCTTTTCCCAAGCAGAAATTAAATCGTCAATCAATTCTTCAGCATAATCATAAGCCTTAGGATGAATGTAGTTAATCCTATCTAAAATGAAAGTCTTTATTCTTTTCACATTATTATGTTTTCCATTAAAATAGACTGCATTTTCATTACCACCAAAATCCGTAATGCTTAACCTAACCATAGCAATAAAAACACAATGCAGTGCTTTCTCCATAGCCTTAGAAGAAAATGGAGTAATACTCGTTGCTTCAACATATTGATAAAATGATTTGTGATAGAAGCCAAATTGCTCATAATGAGATTTATCTCTTGACCTCATTGGGTTATACATTGCAATTACCAAACCAGGGTTTTGTCTTCCAACACGGCTAGTTGCTTGAATGTATTCGGAATTTGTTTTAGGTTGGTTGTATACAGTCATTAAGCCAAGTCTATTTATATCAATTCCGACTGACAGCATATTTGAAGCCAATATATATGAATAGCAGCCACTTTCATTATACTTTATTTCAAGACATTCTAAGGTTTCTTTTATCTCTTTAGAACTTTTTCGACTGGTCAGCTCCTCACTGTTGAATCTAGGAATATCAGTAGAATCTATACCTAATTCATCACATATATCTTTAAATTTGTGAGCTAAAAGTGTTCTTGTTTGTGTATACATTCTATCTTGAAGTACGTTCGAAGTTGCCCCTAAATCTCTTATGGCATTGAAATATCCAACAATAGTATAATATTGGTCTATTACATCGTCTGACAGATTTTCTTTTGTGAATTTTGCTTTTATTAAAGTTAATACAGCATAAATTCGGACCATAAGGTCTTTTATACTGCCGCCGTTTTCACAAACTCCAACATAAATTCTTGCCGGCCTTTCATTTTTATCAGCTATATGTGCAAAGAACGAATCTGTGTATGATAAACCGTTAGGTGGGAATTGTATCATTTCTTTACCATACAAACTTTTTACTTGCTGGTCTGCATTTTTTACTGTTGCTGTAGATGCGATTACCTTGGGAAGAATCCCATTTCTGTTACATAAATAATCAACAGCAATTTCATACAAGCCTGAAAGTGAGCCTAAACTTCCTGAAATCAAATGTAATTCATCCTGTATCACAAGAGATGGAGGCATATTATAAGAACCACCAAAAAGATTTTTTGATTCTTCAACCCAAGCTATTCTTGCAAACTTGTCTATTGTGCTCAATATCAAAGTAGGCTTCTTTGCATAAATATCATCATCAACTACATATATAGGTAATCCTTTGTGAAATTCACAATCTGGATTATCATTACAACATATATGCAGATTCCCATTTTTAATATTATAGCCAGTTATATCGATTTCCTTGCCACACCATGGACATTTTGTAATTTGAATTGGATTACCTTCATATATCTTTTCGTCTTTATTTTCTTTCAGCTTTACTAAAACCTCACTTACTGCATCAATGTGATTAGGTGTCATACTGGATCCTATCCACAATCCAATATTTATTTCACCACCAGGGATATTGTTTGTTTTACGCAAATACTCGCAAGCACATATTAATGCTGCCGCACGTTCAAATTGCTGTATAGTAAGTAATCTCAAAGTATATCTCATTATTACTGTCACACCATCATTGATAGAGTTAGACGATATTCTACGATAAAAAATTGTAAATGCTGCAACGCCAAGATATGCTTCTGTTTTACCGCCACCAGTAGGAAACCACAATAAATCCACAGTATTTCTGTATTCATTTTCGGGAATAGCAATGTCAGGTATTATTTGTAATATATATGCAAGTTGAAATGGATACCATTTTATACTGTTTTTGTTTTGTTTTTTTGTGTTTATTCGTTGCAAAAGCATAGCTTCATTCATTAGTATAAATGCTTTCCAGCTATCATCACTATTCCTTAAAATTTCTACACCATGTCTTAAGCGCCTTATACATACTTCAATTCGTTTAATTAGCTCATTAACAGCTTTTGCGTATGTGTTTTTGTATTTGAAATCAGCTAAGCTCTTTTCTTTCCACAGCTCATATTCATCGATGAATTTACAAAGTTTATTACAAGTGGTATCTCTATTAGCATTTTTCCAATTATCCAATAACAGTATATCGTCTTCGCTGATTGTGCCCGGAAGCATTTGTAATACCTGCTCGATTGGAATGTACTCACTTCTTATTTCAAATATTTCAGATTTTGTTTCATCATACGCAACAGAACATCCATGACCATAAGCGTAGTTTTTTATTGAACAGTAAATCATTGCCATTATCTGAGATTCAATATCATTATTTGAAAAGGAGTTATGATAAATAGGCAGAAATGCTAAGTCAGATCCTATTGTAAGAGAACATTGAAATAAAGCATATTCATTACGAGTGTGCAATTTGTTAATTTCTATTGCATTATTTACGACTGAGATAGTTATTATCTTACTACGGTCATCCATTATTTTTCTTACTGTAATATTAATATCTATTGGTAAAATAACATCATCCGATACCTTTACTTCTAATCTCTCTGACACAGTCCCTAATTTATCCGGCACATTTGCTTTTGAATAATATTTATATGGCACTCTTTGATAGCAATGTGACTTTATTTTTGTTCCATCTGAAGCATTCTTATCCGTCTCAAAATGCATATAAGTTCCACATTCAAATACTATCGATAACTGCTTACAACTAGCAGAAACCATAACAGAAATACCCATTGATGACGGCTTATATTTATTAGCTGAATTAATAGAATCGTCATCCACTTTAAACTTATCTTCCAAATCAATTTCGTTATCGGAATCAAATTCTTCTTCGAAAAATGTAAGCTGACTGCTGTCATCATATGTTTGAGTTGGCTTTTTAGGATAAAGTATTCCTGTAACATATGTTGATAATGGTTCCACTGAATCAAGGATTTCATTTTCAGAAGAAACACCAAATAAATCTTTCTTTATACAGTCATTAATATCGTCAATTGCAGTATAAAATTCGTCAAATCTTCCCATTAGCTATTCTCCGTCCATAGTATTTTACCAAATCCGGTTAATTCTATTGCTAACCAAAAACGATTTTTTCTAAATTTTTGAGGAATATTATCATAGTCTTTATATGATACATATGTTATTATATTTTTGACAAATAGTTCATTTATTTGTAAAGGAAGATGATAAGCATATATCCATCCATCACTGAACCTATCCATTAAATTTTGACTATAAGATAACGACATTTTCCCTACTACAGTAGTATTATGTACAATACAGTAAACATCACCATCTAACTTTAAAACAACCTTATCTCCACAATTTATATTCTCAGAAATATATGCCTGTCGTTTAACAGCATTTTTAAAATCACCGTTTACAAATGAACTATAATCAATGTCTTCATTCATTCCTGTTGCATAACCAACACAATGAGCATATGATGTATATGGTTTGCGTTTTGTTCTAATCCATCGATTGTTATAATTCTTTTTGAAGAACCAATCATATATGTTTTTCTTTTTTAATATCTCTATTTCGCTTTTGGGACGAGTCTGTGCAACATAAAGGACTCTTTCTTCTTCTGTATCAGTATTCCTTTCATCAATGTTCGTATTATAATCGTATCCAAGCAAATATACCTTATTAAATTCACGTCCCTTAGCTTTATGTATAGTTGAAATAATCAAAGAGGAGTCTGGGACATTGACTATTTCTTTTGGAAAATCAACAGCCTGACAAAGTTTTTTAGCAAAGGTAGGACAATCGATATAATCACGATATTCATCATAAAGGAAATCACAGATGGTTCTATAAATAATTGTTGATTGGTATTCATTTACATTACTTCTGACACATATTCTTCTTTGAAAATCATCATCTGAAATGATATCCTTAGAGTAGTCCCATAAAGCATCAGCTATACAACGATTAATAGAATATGTTTGCCCTGTAGTTCTAATCAAATTATGTGGAACGTTGTTTTTATGCAGTAGCCAGCTAAGATATTCCGCCTCACCATTATTTCTGCATAAAATTGCAGAAGTTCCTGTGGTAGATTTAATATCAAAATCTTCTGCGTATCTTTCACATTCAGAAATGCCTTTCAAACTATTGGAAAATATTTCTGCTATAGACAACGCATTAAAGTTAAGTAACTGTTCTCTAAGAATTTTTGTCTGTGCATTTAACTTTTCAGTCTGACGTTTGTTGCCCGATATTTCGTATTTTTTCAAAATAGAAGAAAAATTATCGTTTATCAACTGATAGAATTTTGTTGAGTTAATACTTGTGGTACTGTTGCAATCATAGTCGTATATTGCTTGACATTTATCTCCCAATAGCAAATAACCACATTTTAATGCTTTTAAAATCTCGATAGTCATAATTGCACGGTCGTTGACGAGGTCTTGAAGTTCGTCAATGATACAATACTTGAAGTCTTCAAAATATTCAGAGTCAATAGACTTATTAAAAAGTTGTATTCTTTTGTTATAATCAAGGTTGTTTAGTTCTTCGGTGGGAGTTTCAATGGCTATAAGATAATTTGTAGCAAATGAATCAAAGGTGCAAATAGCCACTTGATTGGCTTCATAGGGTAGTTCTCCCTTTACAATACCATTATCGATTCGCTCCTTGATTTCAGCAACAGCTGCTCTTGTGTAACAAAGCACAAGTATTCTATCACATTCTTCTGGATTGATGATATTCAAAATATATAATAAGCGCTGTATAGCTGTGTATGTTTTTCCGGAACCAGGACCGGCATTCACAATAATATGACTATCTATTTCTGATTCGATTATAGCTTCTATAGCTTTTGTTGAGTCAATTAAATCAAATTCAGATTTTAATGTGGTTAATTCCTCATTGCTGATATTTTTATCTTTTTGATTATCATCAGCACTATTAGCATTATTGTCATTTACCATATTAAATATATCATATTCTTCTGGAATATCAAGCCATTCAAGAGAACAATTTCTATTGTTGAGAACATCTTTGACCATCGAAATAGGAGTTCTATTATAGTTTTTTGGTGAGCAATCATTACGATTTTTACAGTTAATAGCTTCGCATCTGCATTCATAGCTTATTTCACCATTAATGCGTACTTTACCATGTGAAGTTTCTCCTTTTGCAGAATATGTGCAGGAAAGAGAACCATTATACTCACTTTCTTGTACAGCAGACAGATGAACCCCAGACATTGCACTACCATATTGAGTTTTGATGATTTTTAACGCATTATGGCCTGTTATTTGTGAAACAAATTTCGGATCTTTTTGTATGTTATCGATGCCATCGGTGAAAGATTCAGGTCGTCGTATATAAATATTACTAACAACATTTACATTTGATTCTGTCATTACAATACTCCTTAGTTAACAATATCGGATAAATCATAATAATATGTAAGTTTACTTATTTCAACTGAATTGTTTTTGTATTCATCAGGAACACTATCGCTTTTTATGCTTATTCGTGCAATCTGGTCGAAATCAATGCTTGAATTAACGATAAGTCGTTCTTTTAAAAAACCTTTTGTGGGTATATCAACCTTGCCGTATACGATTCTTCCGTTTCCGTTTGTAATTATGAAATGAGCATCAGGAGAATCTTCTACAAGTGAAAATGTATGAGTATCGCCTTTAGAGCCTACGCCATCAATGTTTTTTCTAAATAAGGGGAAGATGCTTTCGTCTGATAAAACTATGCCTATATCATCGTTAAGTTTAAACTTTCCTCCTATAAGTGGCATCATTGCGGCTCCCTGTGCTGAAATAAACTGAAATTTTTCAGGTCTTATAATTTTTTCAATTCCAAAAACATTTTCAATAGCATCAGCAAACGGACGCAAATTACTGCTGCCACCTGCTATAATTACTGCATCAATACTACCTTTTGATACTTCAGCTCTGTTCATTGCAATATCAATAGCATTTAACACCTTGTTTCGAATGATTGGTTTCACAATATCACTAAACATATCATTTGATATCATTAATGTTTTTGTTCCATAGTTTCCGTAATTACGAATTGTTAAAAGGTAATCTTCTCCATCTTCCGATATTTCAATTTTTGCTCGCTCACAAGCTGAAATCATTTTATCTCTTTGTTCATAAGACATTTCATTGAACTGAACGCAGTTACTTTTATCATCAATTTTCAAGTTAAATTGTGAATGTATTCTTTCAGCTAGTTCTTTATCAATATCATCGCCGCCTATTTTTTCACCGTATACAGTGGTTTCTTTTACTATACTTCCTTCTATTTCAAGAATGCTGATATCTAAAGTTCCACCACCCCAGTCTATAACCATAACTCTTGATAGCCCTTTAGTGCTTTCTCTTGTTGCCAAATATGCTGCTGTAGATTCAGAAATAAGGTTGTTAACTTTTATTCCCGCCATCTTGGCAGCTTCTCTTAACTCGGTTCGTGCTTCTGGTGAAAAGTCAACAGGAAAAGAAAAAACCGCTTCAGAAATATCTACACTATGCGTTTTAAGTATGAACGATTTCAAACACTCAAGATATTTTGCTACGACTTCGACAGGTGTAAATTCATTGTTGTTAATTCTCAATTTTTTATTGGTGCCTAAAAGAGTCTTAAACGATGAAACAACTTGACCAGCTTCGGCTAAAGAGTCTCTATTCTTTTTTACCTCATTTCCTATTTGAACTTTGTTGTTATAATCAATTGAAAGTAACGACGCAAAAGGAAATTCACCATTTTCACCAAGAAGTTTTATTCTTTCTCCGTATTGATCTTTTAATATCATTACAACTGATGTGTTTGTTGTTCCAAAATCTATTCCAATAAAATTTCCTGTCATTTCATTTTCCCCTTTATGATTAATCGAAATTAACGCCAAACCTGTTCAGAATCTTGAATATGCGATGCAAACTTGCATAATTAGCCTGAAAATTATCTTCATTACAAACATTATCGCTTGATTTGAACTCGTTGTGTTCCAGTCTCAATGCATCTGTAATATTTCTTTTTAAAGTCTCAATTTCTTGGTTCTGTATAGAGTTGTCAATTTCAAATACAGATTTTAGTCGTTCGTGTAGATTGTTAATTTCTGTTTTATTATTATTTAATTCTTGTTTTAGACCGTTGTTTTCAGTAGCAAAAACAGTAGCTTGTTCTTTTGATTCACTCAGTTCGGAGTGCAAACGTTTTATTTCATTTTCTTTTAAAGCCAATGCAGTATTGCTATTTTCAATAGCAGTTTTTAATGTTGAAATAATGCTATTAGTTTCTGTAAGCTTTTTTATTTGACTTGCTAAAACTTCATTGTATTCTTTGAACTGATTTATTAGGATTTGTTCCTCATTTTCAGTTTTCATTACATAATTTTGTGTATCTGTGTCACTTGGCTTCAGAGGTTTTTCAATATTGTTGCTTGGCATTTTATCTTCATTCTTATTTTCAATTTTCTTTTCAGAAAAGTTGGCACTATTCTCTTTTTCCATATATGCTATAAACCCAAGCAACCTTTTTTTATCGTATTCTTTATCTACTATATTTACAACATCGATAAATGTATTTATCAGTTTTTTATCAATGATATATTTCTTGAAGTTTGTGACCAAATCAGTATAATAACCGTTATCAGTTTTGCCATAGCTTACTGCTTTAAGAATAATATTAATCGTTGCTGTATTATTGGTTCCTTTTTTTAGAAAATGAGAACATACTATAATCAGTCTTTGCAACACATTATAGTTCCCTTTTTTTTGAAAAACAGGGTTGGTTATAATAGCTGAGGAAAACTTTTCTGCGTCTTCAAAACTCACGATGTTTTTATCAAAAAACATATCACATACCGAATAATGGCACTTAATGCACCAATCAATTATTTCATTATAGTTTTTGGTTTCCACAAAAACTTTCGATAAAATAAGATAACTTTCTTTCTTTGCAGAAACAGTCTTCTTTTTAGACTTTGTATTTAACTCAATGAGCTTTTCTTCGTAATTTTTTTCCATATGGCTACCTCACATTTATATTTTGCATCTGCAAAACGATTTAATATCAGCTATATTACTTTTTGATATGTTAGTTGTTTCTACCCATAAGCCATTACTTAGCATTTTAGGATTACTCATTGTCCTTTTGGCATTATTTTCATCATACGAAAAAATATTGCAAATATTAGAATCTATATTTATTATTGCCATTCTGTATGGGTTACACAATATCATTTCTTCGCATAGACTTATAATATCTTTCTCATCTAATTCGGTTAAAATTTCACTTTCTACATTAGAAATATTTGTGTAAACAACATTACCTGTATTATAATTTGAAACACTTGGTTTGCTATACACATTATCATCAATTAAATCATCTGACCAATCTGGCATTAATATTTCTTTTGTAACAGAAATTTTTGTATGATATTCACGTTTCATAGGTGCATAATCTTCCCGACAGGCAACCTTTATTGTATCTGTTGACATATCGAAAAATTGCAGCATATTTGATATTAGATTTGCCTTTTGATTGCTATTTAAATTAACCCAAACATATATATTTGCTTTAGTCATTTTCTTATAATATTTAGTTTCGTGATGAGGGTTATTGTCAAACGGTTCATCTGATATATATTTTTGACTACTTCCATGGACGAAACTTGCTTTTAACATTTTATTGAATATTTCGTTATTATAAGAATAGAGCAAATCGCAAGAAAGAAGTAGTGCACCTGTCATATCTTTTACATTATATTTTTTGTTATCATATAGTATAGCTTTGACTTTTGAATTCTGAAAATCACAATCAAGCATGTACCATTCATCCATAGATGTATTCAAAAGAGTTGGCTGAAAAAAATTTGCATCATATTTTGTTGATGTTATTTCATTATAAATATTTTCATCAGTTAAGGAACTGTTGCCTTGTGAAAGTTTTTCTACATCAGTATTCAGCGTATTATTGTTCGTTGATTCAGTAACTATATTTTCTTTCGCATTACCATAACAATCATCTTTAATGATGTTAGATTCCTCAATTTCATTAATTAAACTGCTAAGAGTCGACTTCCATGAATTTATCAAAGAAACTGTTTGGTTTGCTTCGTTCAATACAATTTGTGCTTCATCCCAATTTTGCATATCAATGGCACTATGTGCTTTTTTCTTTTGATTTGCAATTTCACTGTCTAGTATTTCAAATAAAGCATGAAATGCTGTGTTCATATCAATCGACATAAATATCTCCTCAGCTTTTAGAATTAACAATATATTTTACAGGTGCTTATATACTTGCAATAGTCTATGTGTGGGTGGCGTTGCTACGATAGTATGGTTTATTATTGAATATTATATCATAAACAACGCCAAATTTCAATATCAATTTCGTTAATTCTTCCAAATGTTTCACAGTCAATTTCTTCGTCAATGGTATCTGCTATGACTTATCTGAATATGGTGAGTGGTAACATAATTATTTTGCTGAGGTGTTTTAACTACATAGAAGTATACTGAATCGCAAGCTTTTTGCAAATGCTTTTGAAGCGACAACAAATATTCTTACACCTACCACAAAAATGTGTTCCCATATGGGCTGTGCACTAATGGAATCCGCTTGAGCATACGCGGGATTGTTCTTGTCATGGTTCAAGGTTTGATAAAAATGGTAACATCATTGATAATCCATCGATGAAAAGCCTTAAGGGATAACTGATATTTAATATAAGTTGGAAAGTTTAATAATTGGCATTGTTTTTGTCGCTACATCTAATTAATAATTGTATGGCAAACTTTCGGAAGAATAATCCGAGTGGTTTTTTCAAACAGGCACACAATAAATGTTTTTTAAGGGTACAAATAATTTTTGTACCCTTTGATGTATTATAAATAATATATGCAACTTGCTTATTTATAGGGCGTGATTTTATGCAATCCTACAAACTTTCAAAAACCTCCTCCAAAACATTCACATTTTCAACTCTGTATGTAGGTACTTATGAAGGGGGTAATAACATTCGTAGCTTGCAGTAGATGAAAGGAAAGCATGACTGTATGATTGAGATTCGCTATAACAATCAAACAAAAAATAGGCATAGATATATTCAATTCGCTGATTTACTAAATTTTTTTTTAAGATTGACCATAAAATCGGGCTAAAAATGTCCTAACGTATAGAGGACCACTTAAGGGCTGATTTTTAGTATAGGATTTTCTGATTCTACTTTTTGCACATGATAAAGAATTCTTTTCGCTCTGTTTTTGTAAAACCGAACAAATATTTTTTTGCAATACTAAAATTTGACCGAGTTGTGTCCTTAATATATGAAAGGGATAAATATTCTGCTGTTCGCCGCCGTAGAAATATTATTTATGGGATACACCCTAACGGTCGAAAATCTTGAAAATAAGGAGTACGTATTCTTTTTTATTAAGTACGTTTAGCAAGCCACAGAAAGTATACAGATACTTTCGGATTTCGCCCGTTTTCGAGTGGGTACCCCATCAAAAATGTTGTTCTGCTGCCGCAAAGAACAATCGCTCATCCCTTTATTTTAGGTTGCACCTAAGACCGCTTTTTAAAGATTGGAGGTGATTTTTCAATGAGAAAATTTAAACAAGTTAAACGCAAAGAGGTTATATTTGACATCAGTGAATGGAATAAGGTCGAAAGCCGTGCTAACGCTATTTCCATGAAAACCAGTGAGTACATTCGCCGCATGGCACTGGACGGGCAAATTATCAATGCTGACTTTCAGAATTGTACGCCAGTTGTAAATACGCTCCGCATAATTGGTACAAATATTAATCAGATAGCAAAAAAATCGAATGAAATAAACAGCATTTATGCCGATGACTTCAAAAAATTTCAGGAGGACTACGTAAGTTTATGCCATACATTAAATCAATTTCTCTCCACAATACAGTCGACCGCAGCTTAGCCTACATATTAAATCCTGAAAAAACAGAAGATTTACTTTATACCACTGCACTTAACTGCATGGCAAATGCTGAAGACGCTTATTTGAATATGAAGATGGTGTATGAGCATTTTTCTGGTAAGAAATATAACGAGCCTCCGCCACTGAATGGTAAGGGGAGAGTGAAAGCAATTCACTACATTCAGTCATTTGATCCACAGGATAATATCTCTCCAGAAGAAGCTCACAGGATAGCGAAAGCTTTTGCACGTAAAACTTTCGGTGATGACTGTCAGATAGTTATAGCAACTCATTGTGACAAAAATCATATCCATTCGCATTTTATTCTGAATTCATATTCACTGACAGGCAAAAAATTCTATGATAACCAAACAACACTCAATAAAATCAAGGAGTATTCCGACAGGGTATGTCTTGCGTTTGGAGTTCAGCCTTATGATAAAAGTAAGGGTAAAGGCAAAACTATAGCTTACAATGAATGGGAGAATAAACGCAAGGGTACTTCATGGAAACAGAGAATTCGCCTTGAAATTGATAGCCTTATTGCTTCCGTCAAAAATATTGATGAACTTCTTTATGAACTGGAGCTATTAGGCTATACCGTCAAGCATGGGAAATATATTTCTATCAAGGCAGAGGGACAGCAAAGATTTGTTCGGTGCAAAACACTGGGTGAGGATTATACCGAAGAAAGCCTTATATCAAGAATTCGTTGGCGTGATGTCGGTGCAAATGTAACACTTACTGGTGAGCCTGCACCTATTCGAGATGACTACATTAGTACCATCAATGATGTTTCACAGCTTGCAAGGAATGGCAGAAAAATTCAAAGAAAGCGTGACAATTCTGCTATTTACTCTCCTGAAAATGATATGGACGTCTATAAATTATCAGCACAGCTTACTATTATAAATCGTGATAATATACATTCCATTGGAGAGATTGAAGGAAAAATAGAAAATCTAAAAGCTACATATGAAAATACAAGACAGGAATTAAATAATCTTTTATCAGAACAAGATAGGCTTAATAGTCTTGTTGAATCAGCTGATAATTTTTATGAGCTTTTAGAGAAGTCATCACTTTCTATATCTGAAAAGCTGCGGTTAAATATTTGCAGACAGACCATGCAGAAAAACGGTATCAACAGCGGTGGGGATTTTGAACGCTTGAAACAGTTGCAGTCGGATACTAAGCAAAAAATATCAGCCCTCAATAGTAATTTTGAGAACTGTAAAAAGTTGTATGATGTTTATACTGATATCGCTAAGACTTATCACGAAATCTCAAAGGGGGATTATATTTCTCGTTTGATGGAGGAGAAGAAAAGGCAGGAGCAAAATACTGTGAAGAAAAAATC
>OCTV010000557.1_pt1 | contig 14804 bp, 13 predicted proteins | sample 1539101 | NCBI WGS metagenome assembly OCTV01 (sample SAMEA3991422, study PRJEB22521) | metagenome | biome: anthropogenic terrestrial biome; feature: sewage plant; material: sludge | place: Sweden | collected 2012-09-26 | reverse complement strand
GATACCTTGCGGGCTACCGTGGCACTTGACAGAAATGAATATACTTGCGGGAAGGACAGCATGGCTCTGCTCCATATCAAGATGGATTACAAATATCCTCATATATCCTCCACGAAGATATATCCCGAACCTACTATCAGAATAAATGCCACGATGAATGATTCCAAGGATTCCTTGCTGCTGAGCAATGATACGCTCGCCACGAAAGACTTGATGTATGCCGGTGACTGGACCGTGAAGTTCAAGGCTGTTCCTGAATCGGAACTCAAGAATGGCGTGGCTCATGAAATGATGAATGTGACTATCTCATTTAATGGCCAGCAACAATATGCCATTTCGCTGCCGATGACATTCTTACTTGCTACGGACATCAATCAGCCAACTGCCGATGAACCTAACTCCACCCCTGCCGATGAATATGGCTACAATCTCGCCGGGCAACGTGTGGCTAAGGGATACCGCGGTCTCATCATCAAGAAAGGCAAAAAGTATATGCCTCGGTAAGTATACATTTAATCGATTACGTTAAATAATATATACGTATATTATATTACATTACATATCTTGAATTATTATTAACCTAAATTTGCTAAGAACCATAAGTTTGCTGATACAAGGTCGATCCTATATAGATTTTGCTAAAATATTGATACAGAGAGTCATGTAGGGTCAACCCGAAAATGAAACTTATGGAAGTAAAAATTTGTATTACAAATTGAGAACGAAAACGATGATGAAAATCTTCTGTGCACATAAAACAACGTTTGAAACACGCCATATCTCAACTGTGTTTTCTCTTTTTGTTAAATCCCCAAACTAATCTATGGCCCAATAAAAGTTTGAGTAAAACCATTATGATTCACGATTTATTGGGTTGAAAAACGCCAATTAGGACGAAAATGAGACTTTTAGGACAAAAATATCATAACAAATTTCATAAAAAAGAGAACAATATAAGAATATTTTATTATATTACGTCCCGTAAATTTACAATAACATGAAAAAACATAAAATGATGCCTATGTGCAAAAAGTTGTTATTTCTTTGCTACTCTCTGTTCCTTGTATTGCCGCTTATGGCACAGGAACCAGAAGGACACCTATATAATATAGGAACAAAGGATTCAAATCGCCCTGTCGTGGCTCTACGTGCCAACTTGTTGCGTTGGGCTACGCTCACTCCCGATCTTGGCATCTCTTTGGTATAGATAATTAAATAAGGAGGAAAAAGACGATGAACAACAAACTACATTCCCTCGTTCTTACAGGCTTAGTCCTTGGTTCAGCCATTCTGTTGAACAGTTGTGCGAAAGATGACCCGTTTCATACTTCGCATCCAGATGAAGGTGCATTGAAAGTGACGACCGACTGGTCTTCTCGATCTTCTGATGCCACAATGCCGTCTACCTATGTGCTGCGCATTGGCAGTGAGGAACAGACCGTGCAGGGCGAGACCAATACGCTGAAGTCGCTCTTCTCTCCAGGTATACTTACAGTCTTTGTCTACAATCAGACCGAGGGTATCACGATAAATGGTAACACGGCTACAGTCAACACATTGGCAGACGGAACTTTAAATCCCAGTCCCGGCTTTCTGTTTTCGGCTGTCAAGGATGTCAATATCCTTCCCGACGATACAGTACATGCCACGATACAGATGCGGCAGCATATCCGCACGCTTCAACTGGTACTCTCGCTCAGCGCAGGCGATGAGCGGCGTATCGAAGGTACATCAGCAGTACTCACCGGTATTGCTTCAACCATAGAATTGACCAATGGTACACTGAATATGACGGATATTAAACAGATTATCCCAGCCTTCACGTTGATGTCTACGGCGACGAGTAGGGCAGAAACACGACCTGCACTTTCCGCCACCATCTGCATATTGGGCGTCGCCACAGCTGAGAAACAGCAACTCACGGTGAATGTGATGATGACCAATGGCACAACTGAGACCGTTTCCAGCGACATCACAGATGCCTTGAAGAACTTCAGCGTTGGCACGCTGGACCCGCTTATCCTCAATGCCACACTCACGCTGTCCAGTGATGCCGGCATCCATGCAGGAATCCATGACTGGACGGTGGTGGATAATGGGGATGTGAACTTACATTGATATGACATATATAAATAGGAGTATAAACTACATTAAACGATAAGAGAATGAAAATAAAAGAAATCATTTTGCTAGCCTCAGCAGTCCTTTTGCTGGGCGCATGTGGTAGCGAGGAAGTCTCTCAGACCCAAGATAGTCAGAAGGTTGCACTTCAGGTCAGCAGTGCATTGACCCGTGCCACCGGCACTCAGTGGCAGCCGGGCGATGCTATCGGCATTTATATGTTCAAGTCTGGCAGTACCGTCATTAGCGAGAGTGCTGCCAATCGCCGGTACGCCACCACCGATGGCAGTATGTCTTTCACTACCAGTGACGATCAGACCATCTATTATCCTATAGACGGCAGTCAGGTGGATTTCGTGGCCTATTATCCGCAGCAGACGCTTACTGATGCTATGATGGCACTGGATGTGAGCAGTCAGTCCAGTCTTCCCGCCATAGATGTGATGTATGCCGAGACTGCCAGTACCACTGCCGCACCATTGGACAAAGACCATCCTCGGGTGACCTTCGGTTTCTCCCATCGCCTCACCAAACTGGAACTCACCATTGCACCGGGCAAAGGCCTCCAGGCTTCAGACCTGAAGGGAATGAAGGTGGAAATTACCAATCAGCGTACCCATGGTAGCTACTATCCCCTCATTGATGGTATAGACATAGCAGCCACCCCGGTACAGACGGTTACCCTGAACACTAATGCCGGCGGCACCTTTTCGGAGGCCATCTTATTGCCGAACACAGATGCCGACGGCATCAACGAGGTGGTCGCAGGCAGAGAAATCGTATTCACGCTATCTACGGGCGAAACGATGAAATGGTCTGTTCCTGATACAAAACTTTTTGAAATGGGCGACCGTAATATATATACAATTACGCTAAACCGCACTGGTATCTCTGCTATCTGTCAGATTGTAGCATGGAACTCCGTAGACGGTGGCAATGTAGATGCACAATAATTGAAAAAACAAAAAAACAGATAGATATGAAAAGTAATTTAATCATTATGGCCACAGCAGCCATGGTACTTGCTGCTTGCAGCACAGAAGAAAACGAAGTGAATAACGGTCCTGTAGCAGCTAAGGTTACAGCAAGCATTGATGGTTCGAAGACGCGTGCCGTAGATCAGACTTGGGCAGCGAATGATGCCATCGGCGTCATGGCTACAAGCTCGAATCCTTCAGCAAGCTCAAATGAGGTTACCCAACTTTATAAGAATGTAAAATATACAGTAGGAAGTGCCGGTACAGCAGGTACTTTCACGTCTACCGACGGCATCTTCTTTCAGACAGCCGGTCAGACGGTAACCTTCGCAGCTTATTATCCTTATCAGACATCGGCGGATAAGGCTACCTTACCGGGAACTGGCGGTGTCGTCACTGGAGCCAATACCCAGTCACAAGCTACTGCCGAAGCCCAGTCTGCCTTCGATTATCTCTATGCCAGTGGAGCCACGGCGTCTAAGAGTCAGCCAACTCTGACTTTCAGTGGTGACTATCTGTTTAAGCACAGGATGGCGCGCCTGATATTGGTATTGAAGACATCTACTGATGACGGGTTTACAGCCGCTCAGGTGAATGCCTCAACAACAACCTTCAAGTTAGGTGGTCTCAAGCATGACGGTACCTTCAATGTCACCGATGGCACTGCAGAAGCTGCAGGTAGTGAAGTAGCCGACTGGGACATCACAAGTAATGTGAACAATGTCTATAGTTCTGGGGATGGTACCCGTACCTATACGATGATTCTCTATCCTCAGACAGCCGCCGCCGCTCTTTCTTTCTCGGCCATCATCGACGGACAGACATTCGCCAACACTACAGCCATCCAACCGGCTCTGCAGGCAGGCTATTCTTATACTTATACGATTACCGTGAAGAAGACGGGTCTTGTCATCAGTGGCTGTACCATCGAGGCATGGAACACGGGCACCGGTGGCAGTGGTGATGCCACCATGCAGTAGATACCCTGTCATTTCGAATTAAAATAGGTAAGATGGTTTATTACATTCGCATATATATCAAATACATCTACTTGATTGTAGTTGCTGTTGGCAGTTTGTTGCTCACTTCGTGTGCCACAAGCGAAGATGTTGATACAATACAGGCAGGTTTTCCTCTACAACTGAGGGCTGAGGTTGACAACCAACTCAGCGGTCGTAGCGTCACTGCTCTATCGGATACGTGGACACAGGGCGACAAAGTGACGGTAGTAGATGGAACGACACCCCATGAATATACTATCAGCAATGCCGCTAATGGAACCATGACTGGCAACATCTTGTGGGCAGTAGGCGAGACCACCAAAAGTATCACAGCTTGGTCGTATGGAGGTGGTGCTTATATTTCGACTTTGCCTATATCATGGGGCGTATCAACCGATCAAAGCACAGAAGCCAAACTCCAAGCAAACGACTTTCTATATGCGGCGGAAACCTCCACAACTCCATCTGTCATCACCTCCCTTTCTTTTGCCCACATGACAGCAAAGATACTTATACGTCTGAATAGCAGCACTGGGGTTAGTTCTTCCAATGTGACTTTCACAAATGTCACCGCCAAAGCGGCCAACGTGAGTTCGTTCAATAGCACTTCATTATCATGGTCGGCACCTACAGGTGCTCCTGTATCCATTACCCCGCTTTCGGGTAGCGCCACTGGTTATCTTGCTACCTACACAGTATTGGTAATACCGCAATCGATGAGTGCAAAAGAACTTTTCCGGTTTTCAGTCACTACCAACGGAATCACAAAGACGTATGCCTACACACAAGCCATTGCTGAATTACAACCCTGTACACAGTATATTTTCGATGTTAAGTTTACACTTCCCAATACCATATCGATTACTGCTATCACAGCAGCTAACTGGGAAAGCACCTCAGAAGGTACCATAAACAGTACGTGCACTCTGATAAACGGCATATCTTCTAGTCCTTTGACACCGACAGATGATAGTAGCATCATCAACACCTACGGCACATTGATAAAAGAAATTGCTTCAGGCGAATGGACACAAACAGACGATGATGATGAAATTATCACAGAGACAGAAACGCCTCAACAACCATAATTACGTGATACACAATATAGAACATAAAAAAGAAAAGAAATGAAAAGAACAACAATCATAAGAGCAATAGTAATAAGCATATCAATGATGGCTTTATGGGGTTGCTCGTCAGATGAGATGGTATCGAATGATAGCTCAGAGAACAAATTAGTACCGATAAACGTAACAGGCCGTAGCTTTCTTTCTGAGATTGGCACGAATTCGCGATCAACAGATAGCGGGACATCTACAACCTTTACTGATGGCGATGCAATAGGTATTTATGTAACGGATGGCAGTGGCATAGTATCCTCCAATTTGAAGTACACCTACGGCGTTTATGATGGAATTGACAGGGGGTGGACAAACGGTATTTACGGACTGAATGTTCCTTTTGTACCTGGTGGCAAGTATTTTGCTTATTATCCTTATAACGAATCAGGGATATCTAATGTAACTGCTACTGCAACAACAGCAGAAGGTTTCTATGCTAATCTCATCTCGGACTGGAATCCGTCTTCCGACCAAAGCACACACGACAAATATACCGCATTAGATTTGATGGTATCGACCGGTGTGGCAAACTCCAACAACGACGGCTTCACTTTCACCTTGTCGCACCAGATGGCAATGATAGAACTAAACGTAGCGCAAATACAATACTTCGGCAATGCAGAAAAAAGATGGAAATACGACCTATCATCTTTCTATAATATAGATAAAGGAATATATCGCATGATTGTGAAACCTAACACTGGCGGAAACACCCTCAGTGGAGATATAAATTATGGCGCTCATAGCCGTTGGGGCTCTTGGAGTATCAAAGTTGCTTCTATAGCCGGAGGGAGCTACAAGGTATATAAGTTGAGTAACGGAGATGCTGCTTCATTGACAAGGAGTTATAGTGAATTCGATGTTGGATTTCTGTATTATTCGGATGGCACATATAGCCAAACATACGACAGCAACAAAACGCCTATCGGATTGATTGTCAGCACGAACCCGGACTTTTGCGAAAATAATCAAGGTTATGGTCACGGACTTGTAATGGCATTGTATAATGCAACAGATCAATCAATGGAGATGGAAAGTCATTCCTATTATACTCTACATAACACAATAAATGGTGCCTATGGAGATAATAGTGGATTAACACCAACAAAGGCTCACCCGTCCTCATCTCCTTACTACATAGCTTCTGCCTTATATGAAAAGAAAGTTCCTTCACCAGATTCAAGTAGTGGCTGGTTCTTACCATCAATGGGACAATGGTGGAACATGGCAGAAGAAGTTGTGGTTAACCGTTATTTTATGAAATTAAACTTGAGCGACCAAAAGAAAAACGATAGCGCTCTCAACTTCGAAAATGCTGATGATGCCAATAATATAGCTAAGTATTTTTCTTTATTAATGTCAAATATCAACGGTTTCACTTCTTATAAAGATTTAGATCTGAGTACCGGATACTGGTCAAGTACTGGCCACAGAGTTCCGCCTTTATCAATTTCCGATTGGTATTTTGGTCCCCCTATAGGGGAAGTAGATGAAACAAATTATACAAGCAACAAAAAATATATCCGCTCTTTTCTTGCTTTCTAAGATATTTATCGGTTAGAGGAAAAATTCTATAAGAAGAACGAATATATATTCTGGCATTCATACTAAAGGTTAATCATTTTAGATGCACAATAATTGAAATAACAAATAAAACAGATAATTATGAAAAGTAATCAGGTGAATGCCTCAACAACAACCTTCAAGTTAGGCGGTCTCAAGCATGAAGGTACCTTTAATATTACCGTGAAGAAGACGGGTCTGGCCATCAGTGGCTGTACCATCGAGGCATGGAACACGGGTACCGGTGGCAGTGGTGATGCCACCATGCCACTATAATGTTGAACTAAATATTGAAATGACAATGAGAAACTATATGATTATATCTGTCTTGTCAGCATTGACGTTAGCCTCTTGCTCAGGTACAGATGAGACAGAATCGGGAATGACGACGGCAGATGTGGCCATCAGTCTGAAAAGTAATGTGGTGGGTGTGGTTTCACGCAGCATCAGCACTAACTTGCAGAATACGAATATCTCCACCACGAACCCCGTGGGAATATATATTTACGACCAGGGCAACACGACAAAGAATGTCGCTGGCTATGGTTATGAGAACTATCAATATACGGCAGATGCCAATGGCGTTCTGACTCTTGGAAGCAATCAGCAGGCACCGTTCTATTCTACGTCACAAGCCGTGGATATCTATGGTTATGCGCCCCGTTTCAGTGCCATCACCACAGGATTTACCACTGCTCAACCTTTTGCCGTGAAGGACGACCAGTCTGCTGATGCAGATTATGTGGCGAGCGACCTGATTTATGGTGCCCATAAGACTGCCGCTATCAGTAAAACAGCCCAGAGCATCACCTTCACCCACAAACTCAGTAAGGTGAATGTAACGATTGTAGCTGACGGCACTTACGGATTTACGGCAGCTGACCTGAGCGGGGCTACCGTCCGACTGAAGAATGTAGCCAAGAGCGGTACAATGTTGCTGACTGATGGCACATTTACCCCGTCGACAACTGCCGCAAAGGGTGAGGTGAAAGTATTTGGAGTGGCAGCCAGCAACACGGCGACGAGTGTCTCGGGCAGTGCTGTTATCGTTCCACAGACATTTGCGAACAGTGCATCCACTTCCTTCATCGAAATCACGCTGGCAAACGGAACTGTTTATCAGTATGTTCCTACGGCGGACATTACGTTTGATGCTGCCACTCAGTATAATTACACCATCACGATGAAGAACGCCGGCATCTCAGTCACTTCTACCATCACTCCTTGGAGCACATCTACAGATGCAACTGGAGATGCAAACAAAATACCGACATTTAATCTGAGTAACGGCGACGTCGTTAATATTTCAGACAATGGTGTCTATATAATTAAGGGTACAAGCACAGATGATGCTAATCGCACTATTACCATTAGTGGCAGCCCAACGGTAACATTAGATAATGTGACAATGGAATCAAATGTAGCTCTTAACATTGTTTCAGGAAGTCCGACCATCATCATAAAAGGGACTTGTAAGCTGACTTCTAACTCCGGAGCTGGATTGCAGATATCATCTGGTAGTGTAACAATTAATGGAACAGGAACTCTGAACGTGACATCTTCTCATGGACCTGCAATAGGAAACTCTAAGTTTGGAACATTCAGTGACATTACAATCAATAACATAACGGTTGTTGCAAAGGCTATTGATGGAAGTGCAGCAATCGGAACATATCTGAATACCAGTGACAATGGTTCTATTCATATATACAATGCGGATGTAGATGCGAAAGCACTTTCTATTGTTGAATCTTATCCATTTGAGACATACTTCTACCCTGCAGCAATCGGTCTGGGCGTTAGAAGTGTATCCTTGGACAAAATCGTCATCACGACGCAATCTACCAAAGATGAATTCATGAGTAAACTAAACAATGGTATCAGTTCTTATCAAATAGGAAGATGTTCAGGTTACTACGGCAGTTGTATTACCAACGGTATTACGCTCACGTCAAGTGACGGGACTTATATATCTTCTGATGACGGGGCGACATGGACTAAACAATAATGAATGCTAAACTTATCTGCAATGAATAGAAAAATAATGATGATAGCAGCCACGGCGGCATGGGGTTTGACATCCTGCTCTTCTGTAGAGGATGCTTTGCAACAGGGCAGTCCGCTGCAACTTCAGGCGCAGGTGGATAACAGCTTCGCTACACGTAGTGTCACTGCGCTGGGCGGTACTTGGACGGTGGACGACAAAGTGGCTGTCTCAGACGGCACTACACCACACGAATATGCAATCAATAATGCATCTACGGGTGCAATGAGTGCTGCCTCTACACCAATATATTGGGGAACCTATGAAGAGAGCAAGGCGCTCACGGCATGGTCGTATGGCGGCGCATACAATGCTGCTCTGCCCACATCGTGGGGCGTGTCCACCGATCAAAGCACGGCAGACAACTTGCAGGCGAACGACTTCCTGTATGCCTCTGCCACTGCCACGCCGGATGCAACCACTTCACTCGCTTTCACCCACAAATTGGCGAAGATTCTGATACGTGTGAAGTGTTCCAACAACACCCTGACTGCTGCCAATACCACCTTCTCTGATGTAAATGTCAAGGTGGCGAATACGGGTACTTTCAGTGCATCGTCGTCTTCATGGTCGGCTCCTACGGGTAATACGGTGGCTATCACTCCGCTTACAGGTACTGCCGATGGCTATCTCGCCACCTATACCGCATTGGTGCTGCCGCAGACAATAAGCAATACCGAACTGTTCCGGTTCACGGCATCTGTGGACGGTATTGCCAATACGTATGTTTATACTCCGGTCTCTCAGACTTTGGCAGCAGGGAGTATGCAGGCCTTTGATATTAATTTCGATGTGGACAATGTTTCTGTCACGAGTATCACCGCCTCAGACTGGACAACCACAGACGGTGGAACAATCACGAGTACCAGCACGATAATCAAGAAGGCAGCTGGCACATGGGCCACATCGCCTGACGGTACGATAAAAGAGGTATATGTGGGCGATATCTATTATTCCGACGGCAGTTGGAGCAGCACGTATGATTCGAGCAAAACTCCGATAGGAGTCGTGGTGAGCACCAATCCTGATTATTGCGAGAAAGCCAAAGGCTATGGCCACGGACTTGTTATGGCATTGAAAAATGCAGCAAGTGCAGTTTGGGGACTAAATCAAGATGAAGAAAACTTTGAATATAAACAAAATCTGAAAGGATATTACAAGGATGTCAGCGGCTTGACGAATACGAATGTTATTAAGAATGCTCATCAAAGTAGTACAACCTTTGATACGGATTATCCAGCCTTTTATGCAGCAATAAATTATAATATAGGTTCGACACTCCTTACAGGTTGCTCAGGTTGGTTTTTGCCCAGTATTGGCCAGTGGTGGGATGCCTTAGAGAAAACTACAGCTTTTAATGGTTCTTCTTTAGGCTTGTCAGATGTGCATGAAAGTACGAATATAAATTATTGGGGTGATGATGAGAGAACTAAAGCAGTAGATGCATTCAATGACTTATTGACAATCCACAAATTAAGCACAAACTTGTATGATACTTTTGCTGCTGATCAAATCTATTGGAGTAGTTCAGAGTATTCTATTGACTCTGCATGTTCCTTGTACTTCGATATGGATGGCTCTCTCGGCTTGATCTCTCGCAGCAAGAGCTATAACAATCTGGTTCGCCCGTTCCTTGCTTTTTGATTATTTGTGTATTTGATTATTTTATCTCGCGTCTGCGATGTGAGACTCCGCCAATAAATAAAGGATGAAGTAAACAACAATAATGATATGAAAATAACAACGATGATAAAAACAATGCTGGCAGCCACAGTCATCACGATGATGTGCGGATGTTCGTCGGAAGAATCCCTGAGTGGCTCTTCTGATGCGCCTCGGCTTACATTGTCTGTTCGTGACCAGGGCTTCGCTTCGGCTGACGGCGCCAAGACGCGCACGACTGATGAGGGCACAGCTACCTCATTTTCCGCAAACGACGCCATAGGCATCTATATCACGGATGGCACCAATGTGAAGTTTGCCAATCTGAAATATACTTTTGATGGCACCAACTGGACGAACAGCGCCTACGGCACGGCTCTTCCTTACATCGCCAGTGGCAAATACTTTGCTTATTATCCGTATCAGGATACTTATAATGCCAGCAACGTAACAGCCGCCGCCACCACCGCCGATGACTTCTTCGCTACCATGATTAGTGGCTGGACTCCCGCAGCCGACCAGAGCACGCACGACAAATACACTGCCCAAGACCTGATGACAGCCATAGGAAGTGTTAGTAATTATCAATTCACCTTTGATATGACTCATCAGATGGCATTGGCAGAAATGGATTTCCCGCAGATTACCTATTGGAAGAGTACGGGGGTTTCTACAGGCACTACAGGCGAAAAATATCGTTTCAATGTCTATACTCCTTATAACATCGGTGATGGCCAGTATCGACTGATTATCAATCCGGCAACAACCACTTCTGTCAGTGGCACTATTTATGGTGATCCTACTAACCTATTAGGTTCATGGTCTATTGATTCACCCGCAAAGTCTTATATTAAGACATTCAAGGTAAACGGTAAATCTCCCTCCCTGATTAGTTGCATACCTGCCGTAGGCAGCATTTATTATTCAGATGGCACCTGTGCAAATAAGTTAATCGACGGCAAGACCCCAATCGGAGTTGTGGTGAGCACCAATAGCACTTATTGTGAGCCTGATCAAACAAACAATCAGTATGGTCATGGACTTGTCATGGCATTGAAGAATGCAAGTAGAAGTGCAGTTTGGGGACCACTGAACACGGACGAAAAATTATTAAACAAAGGTAATCTTGCAGCATGTTATAATGATGCCAGTGGTTTGGCAAATACGAATACTATTTATAATGCTCATAGTTCTACACTTCAATCTGATTATCCAGCCTTTTATGCTGCCATTAATTATAAAAATACAGTTGCTTTCCCATCAAGTAGTTCTGGTTGGTTTTTGCCCAGTTTAGGTCAGTGGTGGGATACTTTAGAGAAAGTTGCAGCAGCAAAAAATTATACATTGAAATTGCCAAATTATCATACTAGTAATGATGCATCATATACGGGTATTGGTGAAATAAATATAATCTATGCATTAAACGGCATCTGCTCTAATCTTCCGCATGATATTTTTCAAAGCGGTTTGAATCTAGGATATTGGAGCAGTACAGAGTATGATTCCAACACAGCATACTTCATTTGTTTTTCCTATAGCCCTGATCTGAAGTTAATTGCATACCATAAGTCTTATTCCTATTTGGTTCGGGCGTTCCTTGCTTTTTGATTATTTTGTCTTGCGTCTACGACGCGAGACTCCGCCAATAAATAAAGAATGAAGTAAAACAACAACAAAGATATGAAAAGAACAACGATAATAGCAATGATGCTGGCAGCTGCGATTACGATGATGCTGTGTGGCTGTTCATCAGAAGAAATGCTTTTCGGCATTGCTTCTGAGAGCAAGACAGTGCCCATCAGTGTGACCGATGCAGGCTTTGTCTCTGCCGTTGGCAAACAGACACGTACAGCGGAAGACGGAGTGAAGACTACGTTTTCTAAAGATGATGCCATCGGCATTTATGTCACGGATGGCACCAAACTGATATGCACCAATCTGAAATATACTTATGATGATGCCACATCCAGTTGGACGAACACCACCTATGGTGCATACGTACCTTATGTGGCAGGCGGTGGCAAATACTTCGCTTATTATCCTTATCGGGATACCTATACGGAAGCCACATCAGCTACAGATGTAACTGCCAACGCTACGACACCCGAGGCATTCTTTGCTCCCATCATCACCGCATGGACTCCTGCCACAGACCAAAGCACACACGCCAACTACACGGCGCAGGACTTGATGGTGGCACAAGGCTCATTCGCTACCGATCATTACACCTTCTCACTTGCGCATCAAATGGCGCTTGTGGAAGTGGATTTTGCGCAGGAGAAGTTCATAGTGGATGGCGGAGCACCTTATAAATATGGTTTTGACACCTACCAACCCTACAATATAGAAGATGGCAAATACAGAATGTTGGTCAAGCCAGGCGATGCCAACATGTCTATCGGCGGCAAGATATACGCGACTCCCACCGCCCAGACAGGTGTGTGGTCATTCGCAGAGACATCCCCCGACAAAGCAAAATGCAAAGTATATACCCTCGATGGCAAGTCTGCCTCTCTGTCCAATAGCTATGCCGGTGTCGAGGTAGGTCAGATTTATTACAATGATGGCACCTGCAGCAGTCAGGATTATGATGCGAATAATACCACAAGGACCCCGATAGGCGTAGTGGTGAGCACCAATAGTACCTATTGCGAACCTACCGCGGATAATGGCAAATATGGCCATGGGCTTGTTATGGCATTGAAGGATGCTAGTACAGGAGCAACATGGGGACTCAACAGATGTGATGAAACATTAGACGATAAAGGTAATCTTGTAGCATATTATAATGATGCCAGTGGCTTGGCAAATACAAATGTCATTAAGAATGCTCATCAGAGTAGTACAACCTTTGATACGGATTATCCAGCCTTTTATGCAGCAATAAATTATAATAAAGATTTGACACTCCCTACGGGGTGTTCTGGTTGGTTTCTGCCCAGTATAGGGCAGTGGTGGGATGCATTAGAGAAAGCGGCAGCTTATAATGGTACTTCCTTAGGTTTATCAGAGAAACATAATGATAGTAGCGAATATTATGGTAGTGATGAAACTACGATAGCTGTTAATGCGTTAAGTCATGTATTTTCCAGTCATGGATTGGATGTCAATTTATATAGCCTTTATATAATTGGTTCATACTACTGGACAAGTACAGAGAATGATAGCAGCAATGCCTGTGCTGTGGTTTTTGATGCGCAATATTTTGTATTTGATAAATGTCAGAAGAATGTAGCCCTTTATGTTCGCCCGTTCCTTGCATTTTAATGATTTGAATATTTGTCTCGCGTCATAGACGCGAGACTCCGGCTTCTACATTCATTTGTTCTCGGGGATGTCAGAGCGTAGCGTCTTCCCGGCGTTCTTGGTTGTTTGCAGTTCTGGAGAACTGCCATGCATCTTAAGATGCTTACCGCCCAACCGACTGATGATCAAGCATAATAGAAACGGAAGTCATGGCGTTTACTGTATTTTCTGTATCTCGTTCCAATAGAAAAAGGCTTCAATGTTACTCTTCTTGAATTTATTGGGAATTTATTTCCCAATGACCTTCTTTGCGTCCTCCTATTCGTTTCAGGATTCCCAGCTCTTGCAGGCGAGCTATATTATACCTTATTCCCCCATAAGCTGCATAAGGTATGTTGTCAGCTAATTCCTGATATGTCGCAGATGGATATTCAGTAAGATATTTTAATATTGACATCTGCTGTTTCGATAAGTTTTGGTTGGTCTTTTGGTTGGTCTTTTGGGTAGTCTCTTCCCCTACAATTGCTCTTTCTGGATACTCGAACTTAAAAATAGTCCATATACCAGAAGCGTCATAACGGAATTCGGGAGTAGAGAATCCCTCGTTTTTACACGTCTTGATGATACGATCAATGCCACGCCCCCATGCCTCTATTTCACCGGCACGGAAAAAAGTATTATTTTATTTCAACAGCTTTCTGTCGCTGTCTATTTCGTCATCAGTCCCGTGAATCATAAAAGGAAACAGAAATATTTGCGACTTTCACAAAAAAGTAGTATCTTCGCCACATATTTTAATACAGACAGCAATGAATGGAGTAAAAGACATACCTTATGGAGTGGCAAGTTTCACTCAGATCGTCAAGGAAAACATGTACCTGGTGGACAAGACGCAGTATCTTCCGGAATTAGAAAATACCGCCCATTATCTGTTCCTGATACGCCCGCGCCGCTTCGGCAAGAGCGTGTTCCTGAGTATGATGAATGCCTATTACGACATCAACATGGAAGATGAGTTTGACACGCTCTTCGGCAACCTCTGGATAGGCAGCCATCCCACGAAACTGAA
>OCTV010000552.1_pt1 | contig 14843 bp, 15 predicted proteins | sample 1539101 | NCBI WGS metagenome assembly OCTV01 (sample SAMEA3991422, study PRJEB22521) | metagenome | biome: anthropogenic terrestrial biome; feature: sewage plant; material: sludge | place: Sweden | collected 2012-09-26 | reverse complement strand
CAGGCTACCCCATTAAACCCCCCGCAGCTACTCAGCTCCGGGGGGTTTCGCTTTGTAGGAATGCTAAAAACCAAGGCCAGTTCGCTATACTGAACCCTAAAATTATTTTTGAGCTGGAAAGAACATGGCGGAGGCTACATTTGCTGGCGGGTGCTTCTGGTGCCTTGAGGCTGTTTTTTCGCAATTGTCGGGTGTCGACCGCGTAACCTCGGGATACAGCGGGGGATTCAACGCAAATCCGAGTTATGAACAAGTTTGCTCGGGCTCCACGGGGCATGCCGAGGTCGTCAGAATCAGCTTTGATCCCGAGCAGATTTCGTATCGCCAACTGCTGGAAGTCTTTTTTGCAATTCATGACCCGACGACGCTGAATCGCCAAGGTGCGGATGTCGGAACACAATATCGTTCGGCGATTTTTTCTCATTCCCCGGAACAGACTGCTGAAGCGCGAGCGCTGGTGGAGCGTTTGAACGAGGTCTTACCTACGCATTCTCCAGTGGTAACCGAGATTGTCGATGCACCGGAGTTTTTCCCTGCCGAGGCGTATCACCAGAGATATTTTGCGACCAATCCTGGCCAAGGCTATTGTTCCTTCGTCATAAATCCAAAGGTCTCCTCCTTCAGGCGTCAATTTGCCGCACTACTCAGGAGTCCGGATCAATGAAGTCCATCAACTCGGGCGTTTTTTATGGTGGGTTAAATGAATCATGTCGGAGGCGGCTTGCACGTACTCATGCCATTTGGCGCGGTTACGCCAATCGTCATCGGTAATTTTAAACTGCTTATTGGGCGTCTCTTCACGCGCTTTAAAGCGTTTAAGTTCTTCTTCTTCACTGATAGCGAGCCAAAATTTGACCACAATGGCATTGCTCTGTACCAAGTCGTTTTCAAAGCGATTGATTTCGCCATAAGCACGTTGCCAGTCTGCCTCTTTTGCAAAGCCTTCAATACGCTCAACGAGTACCCGACCATACCAACTACGGTCAAAAATGGTCACTCGGCTATTATGCAGGCGTTGTTTGAGTAAGGCGACACATTTATTGCGTTTGAATTTTTGCGATAAATACACTATATCCACATCTGCCATTTCATCATGGGGCAGGCGCGTCCAAAAACGCCACAGATAGGCGTGTTTTAATTCATCTTCGGTCGGTGCAGAGATAGCGTGGATGGTAAATTCACGCGGGTCGAGTGGGGCAATGATGCGGCGTATCGCACCGCCTTTGCCTGCTGCATCCATACCTTCGAAGACAAAAATGATATGGCGTTGACCTCGTTCACGAATCAGTTCAGCGAGTATATGTTGTTTGCTATGCAGTTGTTTTTTATAATCTGCTTTTTCTAATGCGTGGGATTCGACGCTAACCAACTCACCAATCAGAGGGGTGGGTTTAAAAGGCAGCGGGTTGGGTTTAATAGGATTTTCGTCATTTTTAGGGTTAGCTGATTTGTCAGTTTTTGCTGGGTTGTCTTGGGCATCATTGGCTGCAGATAGTTGGTTCATGGTTCGCAGTGCTGCTAACACAACATTCGCAAATTGGATATTTGAGGCATCGATATCTTGTCCATCTATGTGGTGCCAGCTTGATTGTAACCCCATCAGTTTGCTGCTAAAGCGTTTGAAACGTTTCACGTCTTTTTTTCGAAACCAATCTAAATGATACAACTGCTCAGGGTCAGGCTCTTCATCGGTCAAGCGTTTTTTTAGCGTTTTGTTATCGACTGAAAACCAGCACTTGACGATATCGGTGTTGTTATTGACCAAATCTTGTTCAAACGCCTCAATGTCTTCAATCATTTGCTGTAAGCGCTGTTCATCAATATCATCGCCACAGTCAAACACATAACGAATCAAGTCAGCGTACCAGTTGCCAAAATACACGGCAATTTCACCCTTTCTAGGCAGTTGCCATGTGTGACGTTGCCAAATAGGTTGGTAGCGGCTGGGATGCTGTCCCATGGTGGCGTGAACCTTGATATAGCGTGCGTCCATCCATTCGGTTAGCGCTTTAACCGCTTCGCCTTTGCCCGAATTTTCCATACCATTCACCAAGATTAGTAACCCGCGCGAGTTTTTGCCAGCCCGTTGCTCGTGTAGGGTGGTTTGCTCGGTAATCAAGTCAAAACTTAATTGCGCCTCAAGCGTTGCAGGTGGCGTTTTGTCAGCTTTAGCGGTTTTGGCAGATTTGGCAGCGTGATTGGTGGGTGCAGACGCGGCTGTATTATTGAAGTTGTTATTTAAGCTATTGTTTAAACTGTTGCTATTTTGCGTTGGCATACGACCTTCTTAGGGAAATACCCGAAATTTTGCTAATGACCGCTTCATTTTTTTAAAAGATAGCAGTTATGCTATTGTTGAACAATTTACGATTTGTATTTTTGCTGGATTTACATTAAGGTAATGCGGCACAAAACTTCATTTTACTGTGGGTTTATACAATGGATAAACTGCAGTTTCTCTGTTTTGAATTTAAAAATTTTGCAAAAAATCGAGGCCCTATGAGCAGCTTAAGCCAATTAGAACAAGATTTAAAACAATTTCGCGCCCTTCCATACCACAGCGATACCCAGTTAGCACAAAAACTCAGTGAAGTACAAGCCTGGCAACGCGGTCGTATTCATAAAACTCACCAAGCCTTATTTGCCAGCGCCAACAACCAAGCCATGGGGGAGTTTTTAATTGACCAACTGTATGGGGGCGAAAAATTCAACGTGCTCGCTGAACAGCTAGAGCGCATGGTGCAAAAGGCTGAAAAACTAGAAAAATTCATCCCTGCCAATGCTGTGAGCACAGGCGCAGCCGGTATCATCGAAGCGATTAACGCCATTAAGCTTGATTTACAGCTTGCTCAGTATTTACAAGAGAATCATTTATCCGTGGATGAGCCATCCATGATTAAAGCCTATCGGTCTGTCAATGCAGAGTCGGCAAGACGCCAGCAGATTGCTGACCTCAAACAAATGTGCTATCGCACAGACAAATATCTTAAATCATTTATCTTACAAAAAGCATTTTCACTTGCTAAAGGTACAGCGTATAAAAAAGGCTTTCAGCCGTTATATGACTTTATCGCCGAAGGTTTTGCTGCCATCAAACCGATTAAAAGTATTGGCGCATTTATCGAGCCATTTTGTGAAAAAGAGTTGCAAATCATTACCAATGTGCATGCTGGCAAAGAACATCCTTTTGATGTTTAGTGATAAAATAGAAAAAAATTTTGCAGTACCTTTGCGCTTTTAACTTTGCCAATTTGTGATTGGCGATGACCTCACTAGGAAACCACATGAACGACAATAACCATCATTCAATCCAAGACAGCTTGGTAAAAGACAGCCTCCAAGCCAATGACAAACTCAATAGCCAAGTACAACAGTCACTGACAGCTGACAGCACCATCAACCGTCAATTTACTGGCACAGCTGATTTGCCAGAATCCGTACCGCAAGGTCAGCAGCTCACTCGCCCTGCATTCGCTACCCCAAATGACGCTATCCCCAATAAATCATCAGCGCAATCAACTAGAAGTTTTGATAAATCAGCCATCGACAATCCCCATACCGAAGCCACCGATGGCAATGAAGAAACCCATTTTGGCTACAAAACCGTCAAAAAAGCTGAAAAACAAGAAAAAGTAGCAGAAGTGTTTACTTCTGTTGCCAAAAAATACGACATCATGAATGATTTAATGTCACTCGGTATTCATCGTCTGTGGAAGCGCTATGCCATCAGCCTAACGGGCGTGCGTGCAGGTCAACGGGTATTAGATATCGCAGGCGGCACAGGTGACTTGGCAAAAGCCTTTAGTAAAGAGGTGGGTCGCACAGGTCATGTGGTATTGTCCGATATCAATGAAGCGATGCTAGAGGTCGGTCGTGAGCGTCTGCTCAATGCAGGCTGTAGTAACGTCGACTTTGTACTTGCCAATGCTGAGACGCTGGCGCCATTTGACGATGAAAGTTTTGATTTGGTGACAATTAGCTTTGGGCTACGCAACGTCACTGACAAAGACGCGGCACTGCGCTCGATGTATCGGGTGCTTAAAAAAGGTGGTCGCTTGCTGATTTTGGAATTTTCAAAACCTGTGTTTGAGCCATTTGGTAAAGTCTATGATTTGTATTCGTTTACCGCATTGCCACTCATGGGTAAATTGGTGGCGAATGATAGCGAAAGCTATCAGTATTTGGCAGAGTCTATCCGTATGCACCCAGACCAACGCACGCTAAAAGGCATGATGGAAGACGCAGGCTTTGTCAATTGTGATTATCACAACTTAACAGGCGGCATCGTGGCGGTACATCGTGGGTTTAAAAAGTAACTGATGACTGATTTTGGTAAACGTGAAATTTTTGTGAATTTGCCAGACATGAAACGATTTACTAAAAGGCTGTCTGTTTATATTTCATGCTATTTGCTGGTTGTTGGCATTGGGCTTTTTATCGTTAAAGAAGCTCATTTTCTCTTAGCTTTTCTACTTTTAGTGGGATTGATTGGCTTGATAGGTCTATGGGTTAGTTACATTAATAGCCAAAAGAATTATCAATCTATGCCTTATTTAATGCTTGATGAAAATGGGTTGACCATCAATGAAAATGGCGACATCCAATTTATCAGTTGGCAAGATATTGTCATGATAGACATGAAAATTAACAATACAACAAACGGACATAATGTGTATCACGCCATTGATACTGCGAACCGAGAATATATTTTAAACTATGGATTATTAGGGGGTAACTTTAATGAAACCCTTATCTTATTAAAGCGTTACGCCGAAAAATATAATAGCTCACTGAAATTTATATACTAAAAGAGAATCAGATGTTTACTGTATTACTACTCGCAGGCATTGAAAAAGTGGTTAATTTAGCGATTGCCACTGACTCCATCACCCAAGCAGGGTTACAACCATTATCGGGTAAAGTTTTGCGCCTAGTGATGGCAGAGCCAGCCATTGAATTTGATACGATTTTTAATGATGACCACATTCGCTTTGAACCTGTGACGGTTGATGTTTTTGAACCTAAAGGTAGCGCTGTGGTAAGCAAACCTGATTGTATTGTCAAAGTGGACAACCCTGTGCATTTGCTCAATTTGATGGGTGACCCACAAGGCAATCTGCCGATTGAGGGCGATTATAAAGTGCTGATGCAAGTCAAACAGTTAGTCGCCGGGTTTGACCCTGATATCATTGGTAAACTGCAACCTCTGATTGGTCTGCCGATGGCAAGTCAACTGTCTAATCTATTAGCCAACCTAAAAAGCACAATCGCTGTACCTGCCAAAGAGATGTTTGCCGATATTGCCAATATCAGAGAGTGGAAAAACGGTGCAGATACTGATAACAATGCAGGCAATGAATTAAAGCAACAGCTACTAAAACTGCGGGCGGATATTGAACGTGAACAAGCCAAACTCGATGCCATCAAGCAAGAGCAAGCGGCTTTATTGCAAAAGTAGATTACAAGCGTAGATTTATTGGAAGAGTTGCTTTTGCACAATCAAAATGACGGGTTAAATCCCCGTCTTTTTTTTAACCATTAAAAAATTGCTTATATCATGCTAGAATTCCCACCATTGATAAGCTTTCTAACGAGTTGCCAACGTGTTACTAAATCATCGCAAACGTCTTTTACAACTGTGGCGCATTGCCGCTTATTATCGTGTTGATACGCATCTACCTATTGAAGAGACGCCGCAGCTTGAGCCCATTGCCAAACTTATCCGTATGCACCCTGCCAGCTATTTTCAAAAACCGCATCCAGACGGGGTTAGGCTGGCGCTTGAAGAGATGGGCACGCTGTTTTTAAAATTAGGGCAGCTGCTTTCCACCCGTCGTGATTTGGTCACCCCTGAGATTATTGAGCAGTTGGTGCATCTGCAAGACAGGGTAAAACCCTTTAGTGTCGATACGGTTATCGAGCAAATTGAACAATCGACAAAAAAAGGCGGTTTGGGGCAACCTATCAATCAGCTATTTGCTAGATTTGATGGCACACCGTTAGCGGCGGCATCCATCGCCCAAGTGCATACCGCACGCCTGCATGATGGGCGTGAAGTGGTGGTTAAAGTAGTTCGCCCAACCATCCGTGAACAGATTATTGAAGATTTTGAATTATTGCGCGATTTGGCAGGGTGGGCGTCAGCACGGATTGAAGCGGCGCGTGCCGTACATATTATCGATATCGTTGAAGATTATCGGCAAGTCTTGCTCAATGAGCTTGATTTAACCCTGGAAGCTGCCAATACCACCCAAATGCGTAACAACTTTTTGGGTTCATCGATGATGTATGTGCCTGAAGTGTATCAAGCCAGCAAAAACATCATGGTGATGGAACGCATTGTTGGGGTGCCGATTTCGCAAACCCAAGTATTTGATGCGCTTGGATATGATAGGGCGGCACTTGCGGCAAAAGGATTAACGATTTTTTTCACCCAAGTATTTCGGGATAATTTCTTTCATGCCGATATGCACCCAGGCAATGTGTTTGTTGAAACGCTGCCCGCCGATACCCCAAACCCCAATCCCCGCTACATCGCCCTTGATTGCTCAATCGTAGGCGAGCTATCTAAAGCTGACCAAATGATTGTGGCAAGGCTTTTATTATCGGTGATGAACAATAACTTTACCGGTCTAGTGGATATTATTGCGCGGGCAGGCTGGATTCCACCCAATACCGATAAATACGCCCTCATGCGCGATATGCGCCGCACCGTGTCACCGATGATTAGTAAGCCAATCAACGACATTGATTTTGCAGGCGTGCTCATGTCGGTGCTTGATATTGCGCGTCGCTATCATTTGGATATACCGCCGCAATTAATGTTACTGCTTAAAACCCTAGTGCATGTGGAAGGTCTAGGACGAGATTTATACCCTGAGCTTGATATTTGGTCGCTCGCCAAACCGATTTTGACAGGCTGGGTGAAACAACAATTTGACCCGATGCAAAAAATTGGCGAGCTACGCAAGCAATTACCTGAACTGTTACTGAGTCTCAATGACATGCCACAATTGCTGGATAACAGTTTGCAAAGTCTGTCAAATCTGGGTGGGCACCAAGATCAGCAGCTGCGTGAAATACAGCAAATTCGCTCAGATATGCTCAAAAGTCGTCAGCAGGATTGGCTTGCGGTACTTGGGTTTGTGGGTTCGTTGTTTATCGCGCAAATGATAGCTAGTCATGCCGTCTGGCAGGTAAGTAGTTGGCTTGCACCGATTTTTTATGTGATTGCCGTGCTGTTTGTATTGTGGCGGTTGTTAAATTAGCGACTTAAACATGCTTCATATAATGATCGGTTAGCAGTTTAACAATCGTAGGGATAAAGGGTTTTGCCAAATCATGTCCCATATCCTTTATCAAATGAAACTCACTGTGCGCAATCGCTTTGGCAATCGCTCGACCATGCGCCGATGGCACCAGCCCATCTTTTTCCCCATGAATGATAATGGTTGGCTGTTTGATTTTTTGGTCGAATTTAACAATAGAGCCAGTGGCTAATATAGCTTGCAGCTGCTGAAGCGCGCCACGTGGGTGATAACTACGTTCAAACCGCAAACGAATGAGTCGTTCTACTTCCTCTTCATCCACATGATTGGGTGAGCCAATACGCTGCATACACCACACGCCATATGCGACCACGTCATCAATTTGGGTGGTTTTGGGATGTGACAGTAGGGTTTGCAGCTGCTTTGGCTTGGTGGGTGGTAAAAATGGCTTGTTATTACTGGTAAACATGAGACCCAGTGTCGACACGCGTTTTGGGTATTTGGCAGCCAAAATTTGCGCAATCATCCCGCCCATAGATGCCCCCACTACATACACATTTTTCAGCGCTAATTTATCAAGCAAGCGGCGGGTATCTTCTACCATGTCAAATAAGTTATACGCCACAGGAAAATGACGGTTCGTCAAACCCACTTGCATACGCAGCATCATTTTGACATTGTTGATGGGAAAACGGGGGAAGGGTCGTGCGATTTTTGATGATAGCCCGATATCACGATTGTCAAAACGAATCACGAAAAAGCCTGCGTCAATCAAGCCTTTGACAAAACTATCGGGCCAAAACACCAACTGCGAGCCTAAACCCATAATCAGTAGCAAGGGCGGATGATCAGGATTGCCACCAACTTCAACACACAGCTGTAATTCATCACCAATATCAATGATGGCACTTTGCATAAAGTCCGTAATCACTGAGGGTTCAAAATTAAATTTGGCTAAATCCATAATTTATTCCAAAAATATCAATCTGCTAGTGGGGTGTTGAATGAACTTGCCGCGTTATATGACCCGTTGCCCGAGCGTGGCTACTAAGACAGCCACTAAGACAGCCAATCCGCCACTTGCTTGGTTAACGTTAAGCGCTGTTTTGCTGCTTCTTTACCGGCTAATACAAACCCTAAAATGCTATGAGGATCATCTTTTGGATGGGCGGTCATGACCATTCCGTCAGTGGTTTGGGTCGTTTGCCAGTACAGTTGATCGTCACTGTACTGCCCCGATACAGGTAATACCACCAAAGGTAAACTAGGTGTTTTGATAGCCACTGGCATGGCAGGATACGCCACTTTAGTCGGCGCCATGTTAGGGTCAGCCAGGGTTTTTGCCAACGCTTTGGCTTGGTTCATCAATGGCATGACATAGGGCATATAGCTACCCATCACGTTGGCACAATCGCCAATGGCATAAATATGCTTTGCCGATGTGGCTAGGTACGCATCGACCTTGATGCCTTGCTGCACTGTTCTTGGCAAATGGGTTATTGTAGGATTGATGTGCTGTGAGGATGCTATGGCAATGTTCGCTGATGCGGCAAGGTCAGTATTAGCCACCAAACCAATCGCTATCAAAACAATATCCGCCTCAAAGGTTTGTGATTGCTTATCCCTGTCAAACGAGATGGTCACGGTTGCATTATCGCTTGTATCAATATTTGTAGTAATATTTTTATTAAGGTTTGTCGTGATACTGGTGATATCAGTGCCTAAATAAAATGTCACCCCTGACTGAGTCAAAGCGTCTTGTAACATGATACCTGCTTGGCTAGGGAGCTGCTGAGCCAATGGGCGTGCCGCTTTATCAAAGACTGCCACTGTGATGTCAGCGGTCTGGTTACCGGTATTTTGACCAATCAAATCATTGGCAAATTCACAACCAATCAACCCTGCACCAATAATCGCTACCTTAACGGGCGCTGATTTTTGAGATTTTAGGGTGTTTAGGCGCTGCTGAAAGCTTTTGTACTCATCTAGATGATTGACAGCAAAAATGGTTTGATGATTGACAGCTAGATTGGGCAACAGTCTAGAATGCGCGCCTGTCGCCAATACCAAATCGCGATACGCAAGCGTTGTTTGAGAATCTTGATTGACTAACGAGCGAACTACGATGAATTGTTCATCGGCATTAATATCAGTGACTTGATGAAAATTTAATAGGGTCAGGTTTAACGTTTCTGCCATTTTTGCCGCGCTCGCATTGGCGATGCTATCGGCAAGTTTGTTTTGCGCATAGGCATTTGACAAGGTTGGCTTAGCATAGCTATCACCACTGTCTTGACACACCATAACGATAGGCAAACCAGTCGTTAGCTTTCTGAGTTCACGCGCTAACGTATAGCCCGCCATCCCTGACCCAATAATAATCACAGGTTGTGGTTCTGTATTTGATAGTTGCGCAATAGGCGCATCATTTGAAATGATACTGTCTAAGCTTACAGTATTGTCACTGGCACTATCGGCATTGTTAGTTGATTGCATGATAAAACCCTATTATATTTATTATAGTTCAATCATTTCAAAGTCCACTTTACCAACCCCACATTCAGGGCAAGTCCAATCTTCGGGAATATCTTCCCAGCGTGTACCCGGAAGGATGCCTTCTTCTGGGCAACCCAGTGCCTCATCATACACCCAACCACACACGATACATTGATATTTTTTCATTGGTAACTTTCCCTATGTTAGTAGTAACTTTTGCTATTAAAGATAAGGATAAAAATTGCAATTACAATGCCGAGCAGTATGTTAGCCATGCAAAACTCACGCAATCACCTAAAAATTTAACTTGCGATAGTTTACAAGTATGCACTGAAACAAGCAAGCCAATGACAGGCAACATTCAATCCCATATCAAAATTTTAAAATCAGTTCGCCAAAGTCTAAGATATTAATCATGACTAAAGTGAAGGCTTAACGCCATCCATGACCTTGATTGGCTCAGCAGGAAAAAATTGCTAGAATGAGGCACGCTTTAGCAATTTTTACTTAATTTTTTACTTAACCCTTAATTTTCTCTGAATTTGGTCAATCCTATGCAATCGACTATCACCCCTGATTCACCGCACCCATTTTGGCAAATCATCAGAGTGGTACCTGATTTTCCCAAACAAGGCATTGCGTTTTATGATATCACGCCATTATTGCGCGCTCACGTTAATGCGGTAATCGATGCGTTACTGGCAGCGATACCACAGCCAGTATTCGATGCGGTTGATTGCTTTGGCGCAATTGAAGCGCGGGGGTTTATTTTTGCTAGCCTGTTGGCGGGTCGAACGGGCAAAGGCATGGTATTGATACGCAAAGAAGGCAAGCTGCCACCGCCTGTGGCGAATAAAAGCTATGCGCTAGAATATGGTACCGATACTTTAGAGATGCAGGCGGGACTTGCGCCCGCTAATGTGTTGTTGGTGGACGATATATTGGCGACAGGCGGTACCTTGAGCGCTGCGGTGGGACTTTGTGAAGCCGCAGGGCATCAGGTATTAGGCGCACTGGTATTGCTTGATTTGGTGGATTTGCATCAACCGCTTGCTATACCACTTTATACCGTGTTGCAAGCTAAAGGCTAGTAAGGTGGCATGGGGCTAATCATGATTAAAGGACATGATTAGCCGCTAACGAAAATTTAATGAACCAAGCGTCATTCATTAAGGCTTTATTCATCAAAGCTTTAATTAACCAAGCCTCTCAAGGTTTGCTCTAACGCTTCTCGAGCTTGGATAAAGCCTTCAATGCCGGCAGATAATAACGCTTGGCTGATAGGATCAAGCGCATGTTGTTCGGCAAATTGGGTCTCATCGAGGGTTTGTTTTTTGAGGTCAATAAATTTCATGTCTGGGAATAGCTGACGCTCGACTTTGGCGTCCATCGTGGCAAGTTGGTCTAGCAAATCAGGCGCAATAGTCAATAAGTCACAACCTGCCAATGCCAATATTTGCTCAATACTGCGAAAACTCGCGCCCATGATTTGGGTAGTGTAGCCATGCTGTTTGAAGTAATGATAGATAGTTTTGACTGAGTTCACGCCTTTATCACGGCTGATTTCGATGCTATCGATTCCTTCATCTTTTTTCTGCCAATCCAAAATCCGTCCGACAAATGGCGAAATCAAGGTAACATCGGCATCGGCACAGGCTTTGGCTTGGTGTAAGCCAAATAGCAGCGTCACATTACAATGGATACCTTGTTGCTCTAGCGCTTTGGCGGCTTGAATGCCTTCCCACGTGCCAGCAATTTTGATGAGTACGCGCTTTTTATCAATCCCAGCGGCTTCATAGGCTTTGATAAATTGCTGCGCTTTGACAATGGTGCCATCGGTATCATAAGACAACCTGGCATCCACTTCAGTGGAAACACGACCATCAATGAGTTTTAAAATTTCGGTGCCGATATAAATGGTGAGCTCATCAATCACCGCATCGATATCATTGGGGTATTTTTTTAATGTCTCAATTAAAATAGGCTGCATTTGTGGCGCTGACAATGCCTTGGTAATCAAGCTTGGGTTGGTGGTCGCATCGACTGGTTTTAAGCGGGCAATCGCTTGCAAATCCCCAGTATCTGCCACAATGGTTGTCATCATTTTTAGTTGGTTTAAGCTGCTCGTCATGTAATTTCCTAAATGTCAAATTGCTGCATGTCACTGATAACCTATCAGGGACAAAATGGTTCAGGGACAAAATGGTATGGTTTCATTCAATGTTGTTTAGCCTATGTCAAAAGCTATCACAAACATTGTGACAATCGCTAGTTTTTTTTCTATTTTGCAAATATTTGTTAAGCATCAAGCCGAAAAAACCAATTTTTTTTAGGGTATGCCAAAAATATTGTGTCTATATCACTATTTGTGATTAAAAAGCGCCGAGCGAAACTCGATTAACAGGCGTGATTTGTGCTAGTATTAGGCAATTTCTGCTATAAAGCCATTTGGTAACTTTATATATTTCAAGGTATATTTCAAGCTAGGCTGCCTGTGATTTATGACCCTCAATCCTATCGCGCAGGTCAGTGTTGACTGTTGAGTTGTAATTTTATGAATGAACAAACGATGAGCAATGATGAATTAATTGGACTTCGCCAAAAAATTGATGAAGTGGATGAAAAAATCCAGCGATTAATCAACGAGCGAGCAGGCTATGCGGTGCAAGTAGCCAAAGCCAAAAAGACGCAAGAAGACAATCCGATTTTTTATCGCCCAGAGCGAGAAGCGCAGGTACTAAAAAAGGTGATGGCGCGTAATGAGGGTCCACTCCCTGCCGATAAAATGGCACGTTTATTCCGCGAAATCATGTCAGTGTGTTTAGACTTAGAAGCGCCACAAAAAATTGCTTATCTGGGTCCTGCAGGCACCTTTACCCACATGGCAGCGCTGAAGCATTTTGGTAAAGCTGCCACGACAGTGCCGCTATCGACGATCGCTGACGTGTTTCGTGAAGTGGAAGCCGGCTCTGCGATGTATGGCGTCGTCCCTGTAGAAAATTCCTCAGAAGGCGTGGTCAATCATACCCTTGATGGCTTCTTATCCTCCGATCTGAAAATCATTGGCGAGGTGGAATTACCGGTGCATCATCAGTTTTTGGTGGGTGAGCATACCAAAGTGGGCGCAATTTCAAAAATTTATGCCCACAGCCAAGCGCTCGCCCAATGCCGCCAATGGCTAGATACCCATTATCCCAATGTCGAGCGGGTGGCAGTCTCTAGTAATGGTGAAGCGGCGCGGCGTATCAAAAATGAGTGGCACTCAGCCGCCATTGCAGGGGAAGTGGCAGCAAGCGAATATAATTTGCACAAGCTATTTGAAAACATCGAAGATACCCCGTCCAATACCACACGTTTTTTAATCATTGGCCGCGAAGCAGTAGCGCCGTCAGGTCAAGATAAAACCTCGATTTTAGTGGCAGCCAAAGATCATGCGGGCGCGCTGATTCAAATACTGCAGCCACTCGCTAAACATGGCGTGTCGATGACCAGTATCGAAACCCGCCCAGAGCGGCCAAACAAATGGGCTTATGTGTTCTTTATTGATATGCTTGGTCATATTGACGACGCCAATATGCAAGCCGCCCTCGCTGAGATTCGCCCGCAGGTCAAAGATTTACGGGTACTAGGCGCTTATCCAAAAGCGGTGATTTAACCGTTTTTGGCAATAAAATTTTATCAGTATCAATCATCAACTAAAGGTTTTGATATGACGATCCAATCGGTCAATCACAGTATTGAGCAGTTAAAAGCTTATGAAATGGATAAATCCAATGAAGAGCTGACCCGTGAGTATGGCTTGGGTGACATCGTCAAATTGGCGAGCAATGAAAACCCCACGGGCTGCTCGCCACACGTGACCTTGGCAATCACATCAAAACTGGGCGAATTATCGCGTTATCCCGATGGTGCAGGGCAAGGGCTTAAACAAGCCTTAGCTGATTTTTTGGGCTGCGAAACAAAACAAATTGTGTTGGGTAATGGCTCTAATGAATTACTCAATAATATTACCGCAAGCTTTGCCGATGGCGATGATGTGATTGTGTATTCTCAATACGCGTTTTCGGATTACGAATTGGCGTCTTTGGGTATCAATGAGCGAACCCAACAAGTCGCTGCCAAAAATTTTGCTCATGATTTGCCTGCGATGCTTGAGACGGTCAATCAAACCGCCAATTGTAAAATGGTGATTATCACCAATCCCAACAACCCTACCGGCACTGTGCTCGCCAAAGATGACCTGATTAAATTCATCAAAAAAGTGCCATCGGAGGTGTTGGTGGTGATTGATGAGGCTTACATCGAATTTGTACCAACACTCAGCTGTGTAGATTTGATCCAAGAGTATGACAATGTCATTGTGCTACGTAGCTTTTCCAAAGCTTATGGACTGGCAGCCTTGCGCATTGGTTATGCCGTAAGCAGCGCAAGCATTGCCGAGATTTTAAATTATACGCGCCAGTCGTTTAATACTAGTACGTTGGCGCATGCCGCCGCCACAGCAGCGATTAAAGACCAACATTTTATTAACCAATATTTGGCGTTTAACCATGAGCAAAAACAAGCCTTGTATGATGGCTTGGATAGCTTAGGTGTCGTGTATGTCAAATCAGCCACCAACTTTGTGATGGTCAATGTGGGCGATGGCATGGACATCTACCAATCATTGATTGAGCAAGGTGTGGTAGTGCGACCGATGGTTGGTTACGGTCTGCCAGCCTGGATACGCGTGAGTGTGGGTTTGCCTGAAGAAATTAACCGTTTTTTAGATACGTTGGCGCAGGTACTGAGCTAAGCCGATGTTAGAAAAAAAGTTAGAAAAAAACCGTGAAGTATTTTGGCATTTTTTAGCGTTATTTGTGGTCATCGTTTGGGGAACAACATTAGCAAGCACCAAGGTGTTGCTGGCGGATATGTCACCCATTCAGATTTTGCTGTATCGGTCGGTATTTGCCTATGGGTTATTGTTTGCCATGTCACCTAGACTGCAAACCTTTAGCAGTGTAAAAAACGAAGTGCTGTATAAACAGCTCCGCTGGCGGTCTTCATCACTGCACTGACCACATCATCAGCAGCCAC
>OCTV010000551.1_pt1 | contig 14849 bp, 14 predicted proteins | sample 1539101 | NCBI WGS metagenome assembly OCTV01 (sample SAMEA3991422, study PRJEB22521) | metagenome | biome: anthropogenic terrestrial biome; feature: sewage plant; material: sludge | place: Sweden | collected 2012-09-26 | reverse complement strand
GTCAGCATGATAACAACCAAGAGGGCTTATACCGACCTTGAATATGAAGGTTTCACTTACACCATATCAGGTAAAGGAACTTTTATTAAAATAGATAACATCAACGAAATTCAGACTGCAAGACAAAATGAGCTTATAAGTGAATTTGAATCTGTGACTGAAAAAATGAAGAAGTCAGATGTTAAAAAGACTATTCTTAATAAAATAATTGATAAGGTTTATGGAGGAAATGACAATGAATAATAATGCACTTGAAATAAATAATCTTACAAAATCATTTAAGGATTTCACCTTGAATGATGTAACATTCTCCGTACCAAAAGGTACTGTTATGGGCCTTATCGGTCAGAACGGTGCAGGTAAAACAACAATAATCAAGCTTATCATGAACATTATTGGTAAGGATTCAGGTAACGTTAGAATCTTTGACATGGACAATGTTGAAAATGAAGTTGAAGCCAAGAATAATATCGGTTATGTTGCTGATGAAGATTATCTGTATGTGAATTCAAACCTTGCAAAGAGCAGCAAGGCTTTTAAGGAAATGTTTGAAAAATGGAGTGACGAGATTTTTGACAGGTATGTTAAAAAGTTTGATCTGCCACTCAAGAAGAAATTCTATGAGTTTTCAAAAGGTATGAAAACAAAAGCAATGCTTGCACTCACTCTTGCGCATCAACCTGATTTTTTAATTCTTGATGAACCTACTGCTGGTCTTGACCCTGTTGCAAGAATTGAAGTACTCGATATTCTTCGCGACTTTGTTTCAGACGGTGAAAAAGCAGTTTTATTCTCAACTCATCTTACAAGTGATCTTGATAAGATAGCAGATTATATTACACTCATAATTGACGGAAATATAAAGGAATCAATGTCGATTGATTCTGTTGAAGAAAAATATGCTGTTATTTCAGGAAGTAATGAAAGCTTTGATAATAAGAAAGATAAGTACATTGGAATAAGAAAAGGTGAAAGCAATTCTGAGGCTCTCATTTTAAGAAAAGATTCAAATGATTTTGACAATGTTACTGTAAGCATACCAAATATTGAACAGCTTTTGACTTTCAATATTTGGGGTAAAGATGCTTAATATTTGACAATATTTGTGGGAGAGGTTATAATGTACAAAGATAAAGCTATAAAAAGAATTGCAAAATCACAGCGATATCTTATTGATGGTGACAGAAAATTCAGGTTTGAATATATATATCTTCTGGCACTGTTGCTTTTTGCTGTTTTTATAATTATTTTTGGATTCAGTAATTCAAAAGATGACGACAGAGGACATTATCTCCTTATGTCGCAGAATGCTGTGTTTATGACAATTGCATATTATTCAGTTTCAATGCTGAATGGTTTTTCAACAAACTTCAAGCAAAGGAACGCTGTAAAAGGATCATCTTCATTAAATGATATGTTTGCACAGTTTCCTGTTACAAAAATTCAGTGTATGAAGTATTCGTTTAATAAATGGGCAAGGATTTCTTTATTTTCAGTTGTTATCTGGAGTGTTGCTATTATTCAGAGTATGAATTTTAAGTATCCTTCACAGTATAAAGGCGAAATTGGATTTATTGCTGTTTATGTAATTTTAATGCAATCCTATTCGTTGTTTATTTATGTTTTTTCATATAAAATGAAAAGAAAAATAAGATCAGCATTATCATATATAATGATATTCTTTATCTTTTTATATATGTTTATAGCTTTGTTCTTATATAAAAATGATACGATATATTCAATTATCAAAGGCTTTAAAGCTTTTTCAGGTCCCCTTGGATTAGCTTGCTTAATTATTAATATTCCGCTTATGTACTTAATCGGAAAATTTATTGTGTTCAGGACAAAAAAACAGGAGGCTTGGTCGAATGAATAAAATCAGAGTCTTTTTCAAAACAACTGGACTTGCAGTTTTTGCTTTTATTTTTTCAATAGTTATTTTCATGATGCTTTTCTTCTCAAAAATTTTTCGTAGGAAAAAAGCTGACTAATCTTTTAATTTAAACAGGGGGACAGATATGAAAGGTATATTAAAGCAATATAATAAAATATATAAAACCACAATGGTAAGTCGATTATTTGCAGTTGTTTTTCTGCTCGGTATAGCAACAGGAACAGTATATTTATTGTTCGATAATAAAACCGATGTGCTTTCACTGACATTTCTCATATCATTTGCAATGTTATGCGTTATTGTAAGCCTTTTTGGATTTACTCAGCTTCAGCGTAGTAATTACCTCAGCATTTTCCCGATAAAAACTGATATAAGGCTCAAGGCACTGTTCTTAACGGGAGAAAAATCAGTAATGATTTTTTATTCATCAATAATTATAATATCATTATTCAAAGCTGATTTTAAAATAATCCTTCTTGAAGCAATTCTGATGTGTTTATTGATTAATATATGTCATCTTACATCAGACGGAACAGACCCACTTAAGCAGGAGTTTAAGATAGTATCATTTATTGTTATTATTTTTGGTTGTGGACTATTGGGTGGTACTATAAGTGTTGTAATCAACAAGATAGTTGAAAGCAGGAATGATACCTTTATGACTATCATTATGTTATTAGTATTAGGAGCATTGATTATTGTATCAGTTATCAGCAGGCGCTTTTTTTACAAAAAGTTCAGAAGAAACATTCTGTGTATGAATAATAAATAATTTTGAATATTAAAGGGACTGCAAAAAAATGCAGTCCCTTATTTTTATTTTGTTTTGTTTTTCAATTCACAGCAGCTGCTTTTGCTGCATCCCTTACAGTTACCAGTACAACTTCCCTTTGTCTGTGAAATTATATTTTTAATCAACATATAAAAGGCGAATACAATCAGAGCAATACAGAATGCTATAATAATATATTTCATAAATTCTCCTATTTAATAAAAACAGATCCGATCTGATATACAAGCATTGAAATTAAATAAGCAATTCCTATCTGTATACCAGCACTTGCGAGTGCCCATTTCCAGCTACCCATTTCACGCTTGATTGTAACAAAAGCTGAAATACAAGGTACATATAATAGACAGAACAGCATAAATGTGAATGCGGAAAGTGGTGTGAATACTCCTGAAAGAATTGACATGAGCTCCGTTTCGTTTGAAACGGAATAGAGAACAATCATTGATGATACAACAGCTTCTTTTGCAACAAGGCCTGAAAGTATTGAAACTCCAGCCTGCCATGTTCCAAAGCCGAGAGGAATAAGAATAGGTGCAATAAATGCTCCGATTATGCCAAACATACTCTGTGTGCTGTCTGTAGCAACATGGAATGAAGGTGTATAAGTCTGAAGTAACCATATAAGAACACTCATTGAGAAAATAATTGTTCCTGCTTTTACGATAAAGCCTCTGCACTTTTCCCAGGTGTTTTTAAGAATTGCTGACGGCATAGGCATACGGTATGTAGGGAGTTCCATTACAAATGGCGCCATCGCTCCTTTAAAGACCGTTTTATGTAAAATCAGTCCTACAAGTATTGCGACGGTAAAACCAATAAGGTACATACTGAATACTATAAGCCCCTGATGCTGAGCAAAGAACAAGCCAGCAAATAGTGCATAAATCGGTAGCTTTGCACCACAGGACATAAACGGCACAAGCATTATTGTAAGTCGTCTTTCACTCATGTTTTCAGTTGTTCTTGTTGCCATTACAGCAGGAGTTGTACAACCAAATCCCATAAGCATAGGTATGAATGACTTTCCTGAAAGACCAAGCTTTCTCAAAAATCTGTCGGTAATGAATGCTGCTCTTGCCATATATCCGCTATCCTCAAGGAATGATAAGCACAGAAAGAGCAATGCAATCTGAGGTAGGAATGTCAGAATTCCCCCGACGCCATTGATTACAGCATCAATTAATAGGCTGAACGTCCATTGAGGTGCATTTGCAGCTGTGAGAATTTTCTCAACAGTAGGGGAGAGCACATTGTTGAAAAGCTTATCAATCAGGTCGGAAAGATAACTTCCGACAGGGCCGAACACAAGTGAAAACATACCAAGCATTATGAGCAGGAATATCGGTATAGCAAGGAATCTGTTCGTGACAAACATGTCAATTTTATCTGAAACCGTCAGCTTGTCAGCGTTTTTTCCTTTAATAACAGTTTTCTTTACAACCTCTGCAATAAAAGTGTATCGTGCATCTGCAAGCATTGCTTCTCTGTCACCATATGATGAGGTTTTCTCGTATTTTGTTACAATTTCTTCAATATGTTCAAGCTGTTTTTCATTGAGCTTAAGTATATCCTTTACAGTTTTATCACCCTCAAGGAGCTTTGCTGCAAAATGTGCATAAGGTAATTCAAGCTCACAGTTTCTAACAATAACTGAATATATGCCGTTAAGCGCATTCTGTGTATTGATGCCGTAATTAATTTCAGGTGGAACAGACTTTGCCTTTATAACCTCCTGAACCTTTTCAATAACCTTGTCAATATTCTCATTTCGTCTTGCCGAGATAGGAACAACAGGCATCCCAAGGAGCTTTGAAAGATAAATACAATCAATGTTTCCACCTTTAGCCTTGACATCATCCATCATATTTACAGCAAGCACCATCGGCTTGTTGAGTTCAATAAGCTGGACAGTGAGATAAAGATTACGTTCAATATTAGATCCGTCAATAATATTTATTATTGCATCAGGATTTTCATTTATTATATAATCTCCCGCAAGTTTTTCTTCCATAGAGTATGGAGACAGTGAGTATATACCAGGAAGATCAACAAGTTCATACTTCCCGTCAAGTATTTTACCGACCTTTTTTTCAACGGTAACACCAGCCCAGTTGCCTACATACTGATTACTACCGGTCAGTGCATTGAAAAGCGTTGTCTTCCCGCAGTTAGGATTTCCGACAAGGGCAATAGAATGCATTATTTCACATCCTTTGTAATAAATATGTTTAGAGCTTCGCTTCTCCTTATTGATAATTCGTATCCACGCAAATTTATTTCAATCGGATCCCCAAGAGGAGCAATTCTCTTGACCTTGATTTTTACGCCTGGAGTAATTCCCATATCGATAAGTTTTCTTTTTAACGCTCCCATACTGCCAAGAGCAGTAACAGTACAGCTTGAGCCTACTCTAACATCATTCAGAGAGTTTTGCTTCATATGGTTACCTTTCATTAAGTTAGCCTAAGCTAACCACTAATCAAAATTATTAATAGGTAAGTTGCCTATCGCTAACTAAATAATATCATAAGATAATATTTTTGTCAATACTAAATTTACCGTTATTGTTATTGTTAACTTCTTATTAAAAATATGAATGCTTGTGGTTGAGTATGAATTATTTTAAGCAATAAAAAAAGGGGGCTAAAAAGCCCCTTTAATTATCTTCTTTCGAGAAGTGCCTCGATTTTTTCGTGTGGATCGATAATATTACTGATTGAAGTATTGTGGTTAAGTGCTGAAATAAAGTATGCGATATACTTTGACATATCAACTTCATAGAACCATTCTCTCGATTTGAGATCTTCTGTTCTGAATGTGAGGTTTGTGCCGAATACACCATCAATAATTCCGTCTTTATAAGCCTTATCAAATGTATCAAGACCACTTGTGAAAATAGTATATGTTGCATATGAGAATATTCTCTTTGCTTTTCTCTTTTTAAGTTCATATGCAATGTCAAGCATTGATTCACCTGAAGAAATAATATCATCTGCAATAAATACGTCTTTTCCTTCAACGCTGTTACCGAGATATTCGTGTGCAACAATAGGGTTTCTGCCGTTAACAACTGTTGAGTAATCACGACGCTTGTAGAACATACCAAGGTCAACACCAAGTACTGAAGCGTAGTACATATTTCTGCTGATTGCGCCTTCATCAGGACTAACAACCATAAAGTGATCATTGTTAAGCTGAAGATCCTTGAGATTTCTGAACATAGCCTTAAGAACCTGATATGTTGGCATGATATTGTCAAATCCCATTAAAGGAATAGCATTCTGAACTCGTGGGTCGTGTGCATCAAATGTAACGATATTTGATACACCTGCTGTCTGAAGCTCCTGAAGTGCAACAGCACAGTCAAGTGATTCACGATAGTTTCTTCTGTGCTGACGTCCGCCATACAGAAGTGGCATGATAATATTAATTCTGCTTGCCTTACCACCTGCAGCCTGAATAATTCTTTTTAAGTCCTGGTAGTGATCATCAGGTGACATTGCGTTTTCCTGACCGAAGAGCTTATACTTGCAGTTGTAATTGCCTACATCACAGATAATGAAAAGATCGTCTCCACGTACAGTCTGCTTGATAAGTGCCTTGCTGTCGCCAGACTGAAAACGAGGACAGCTTGTTTCAATAAGGAATGTTTCGTCGTTGAAACCGCTCTGTGATGACCAGTCAGTGAGATATCTGTTGACTTTTTCGCCAAGCTCTGCAGCGCCCTCCATTGCGATAACTCCAAGAGGTGCAACTCTTGTCTGTGGGTCGAATAACAACTTACTATTGATTTCCATAATATCATGCCTTTCTATTTTAAAAATACTTGATTTACTTAATAAAGCTCTTCTTTTTTCTTTTTTGCTCGTATTATCTTCGCAATAATATCAATTATTAATAAGATAACCATAAAGGTAACAAAGATAATTATTGAGTTTGTATCCTGTTGAATTTTGAGTTCGTTCCATTGTTCCTGTGTGAACTTTGTTGTTTCGTCAGACAAAGCGAGGAAAGCCTCGGTCTTTGTGTTCAGATATTCATCATCAGGATATTGAAGCGGATTGTTTTTCGTTTCATCATCAAGGAGCTTGTAAGCCTCGGTATGAGGTGTTGAGTAGCCGATGTAATCACAGTTTGCAAGTGCAATATCAGTTTCACAAAGGAAGTTTATATACATCTCGGCAGCTTCCTTGTTCTTTGCGGTCGTAGGAATACATATTGCATCGGTAAATCTGTTTGTGCCTTCTTTAGGAAGTGCATATGTTAGGTCAGGGTTAACATCCATCATACCTTTTATGTCACCAGCGTAGTATACGCCGATTGCAGAAGAACCACTTTCCATCTTGCCGAAAATTTCATCCATTACATACGCCTGAACAATAGGCTTCTGCTTTTTAAGCTGTTCGCTTGCAGCAAGAATTTCTTTTTTATTTTCTGTATTGAGGGAATAGCCTTCTCTTAAAAGTGCAACTCCAAAAGCATCTCGTGGATTGTTGAACATAAGGATATTATTCCGATATTTTTCATCCCAGAGAATATCCCAGCTGTCAACCTTATCATCAACGAGCTTTTTGTTATACACAATAGCAACTACGCCCCATGTATATGGAACAGAATATTTATTCTTAGGATCGTAAACAGGATTGACAAATTTCTTGTCAATATATTTAAAATTAGGTATATTGTCAAAGTTCAGCTTCTGAATCATGTCTTCCTTTATCATTCTTGAAATCATATAATCAGAAGGAATTATAATATCATAATCAGCACCACTACCCTTAATCTTTGAATAAAGTGTTTCATTTGATTCGTAGGTCTGATAATTAATCTTGATACCAGTGAGCTTTTCAAATTTCTTGTTAACGTCCATATAGTCAGGATCGTTCACGGACATATATTCGCCCCAGTTTGCTATGTTAAGAGTAATATTTTTGCCCTTGAACTTTGAATAATTATAATCGCTCAGATGTTCAAGCTCATCATCTTTTGCATAAGCTTTGGGTGATATCATAAAGACAGCAGTCAGTATAATTGCTGAAATGAATGAAAGAATTCTTTTAATTTTTATCACCCTACTTTCTCAATTTCAATTCACGGAGCTTCTGGTTGTCATACATATTCTTTACAATAAGAATTATTGCAACAACTACAAAAATCAAAGCTGATAAAGCGTTGATTTCAGGAGAAACCTTTCTTCTTGTCATAGAAGCAATAGTAATAGGTAAGGTTTCAACACTTGTTCCGGAGTTAAAATAGCTTATTACGAAATCATCGATTGAATAGGTGATAGCAAGTAGGAATCCTGACAGAACACCAGGAAGTATCTGTGGGATAGCAACCTTGAAAAATGCCTGTCTTTCATTACAGCCAAGGTCCTGTGCAGCTTCCATAAGATGCGGATCCATCTGCTTGAGCTTTGGGAAAACACTGAAAATTACATAAGGCACATTGAATGTTATATGTGCAATTATCAATGTAAAAAATCCGAACTTAAGGTTAAGCACATCAACGAATACTCTGAAGAAAAGCATCAGGGAAACACCGGTGATGATTTCAGGGTTAATGATAGGAATATAAGTGATATTCATTATAAGTGAGCGTGGCCGGTTTTTCATTCTGTATATGCCTATTGCCGCAGTAGTTCCAAGCCCTGTTGCTACTATTGATGAAACAAAGGCAATGATTATTGTGTTTAAAAGTGCACGCATAATCTGCTCATTCTGGAGCAGTTGTCTGTACCAGTGCGTTGTGAAGCCTGTCCAGTTCGTATAGCTTTTTGATGAATTGAATGAGTAAACAATAAGCACAAAAATCGGTATATACAAAAAGAGAAGTATAAGAATAAAATATGATTTTGATAATACTTTTTTCATATGGCCTTGTCCTCACTTCCAAACTGATTGAAGATACTCATAATGAGAAGGACAATTACCATAAGAACAAGTGCAAGTGCAGAACCAAGCTGCGGGTTATATGAGCTTCCAAGGAACTGGAGCTCAATAATATCACCGATAAGGTCGCTTTTGCCTTGTCCGAGCATTCTTGAAATAATAAAAGTAGAAATTGAAGGAACAAATACCATTGTTATTCCTGTATAAATTCCAGGAAGAGATAAAGGAATAACTATCTTTGAAACAACCTTCTGACTGTTTGAACCAAGATCTCTTGCAGCTTCAATGAGGCTGTTATCAATCTTAGTCATAACAGAATATATAGGAAGAATCATAAAAGGCAGGTAGTTATAAACCATACCAAGTACAACTGCACCCTGTGTTCCAAGCATATTCGGGAATTCATGAAGATTGAAGAATCTCAGTACCTGATTTATGATACCTTCTTTATCGAGTAGTGTAATCCACGCATATGTTCTGAGGAGATAGTTAATCCACATTGGCATAAGCATAAGCATTAGAAGAGAAGTCTGTTTGTTCGGCATTGCCCTTGATATCATGAAAGCAATAGGAAAGCCAATAACAAGACAAATTATAGTAGCAATAAGAGCAAGCCAGATAGAATGAAGAAGTACAGGTAAGTACTTTGTGATAAGAGACAGGTTTGAAAGCGTGAATTTACCCGTCTGTGTTGTGAAGGCAAAGTATATTACAAGTCCAAGAGGAATAAGAATAAAAATGCACATCCATATGAGGTATGGAACGGATAAAGCCTTTGATTTCATCAGTCTTCCTCCGTCTTGTTCATAATATGGATATCCATTGGTGTTACCTTCATCCCGATGATAGCACCGATTTCCTGACTTTGTGTTGAATGAATTATCCATTTATAACCCAGAGCGTCAACGATAATTTCATAATGAACGCCTTTGAAGATAACAGTTTCAACAACGCCGGTAATATCACCAGCCATTGAAGGAACAACTTTTATATCTTCAGGTCTGATTACAACATTAACAAGCTGATTTTTTTCAAATCCGCTGTCAACACATTCGAATTCCTTTCCGGCAAACTCAACAAGGAAGTCCTTTCTCATGATACCGTCAACAATATTGCTTTCGCCGATAAAGTCGGCAACAAATGCATTGATAGGCTCATTATAAATATCCTGTGGAGTACCGATTTGCTGTATAGTACCATTATTCATGACAACAACAACGTCAGACATAGTGAGAGCTTCCTCCTGATCGTGAGTGACATAAATAAATGTAATTTCAAGTTCCTGCTGAATTTTCTTCAGCTCAATCTGCATTTCTTTTCGAAGCTTTAAGTCAAGTGCACCAAGAGGTTCGTCAAGAAGCAGAACTTTAGGTCTGTTGACAAGAGCACGGGCAATAGCAACACGTTGCTGCTGACCGCCTGAAAGGCTATGTATTGAACGTCGTTCAAAGCCTTTTAAATTCACCAGCTCAAGCATTCCCTGAATGCGGTTTTTAATTTCCTTTTCAGGCAGCTTTTTAATTCTGAGTCCAAAAGCGATATTATCATAAATATTCAGATGCTCAAAGAGAGCATATCTCTGAAAGACAGTGTTAACCTCACGCTTATGTGGCGGGACGTTATTAATCTTCTTGTTATTAAAATAAATATCGCCGCTTTTTAGTTGAGCAAAACCGCCGATTATCCTCAGCGTCGTTGTTTTTCCACAACCAGAAGGGCCAAGCAATGTAACAAATTGCTTATCAACAATATCAAGATTAATACTCTTGAGAATAACATCATCGTCATATTCAACAACAATGTTTTTTAAGCTGATGATTGTGTTTTCCAATTCCTTATCAATTCCCCTTTTCGGTGGTATAATCAAGAATTATACCCAAAAAATTATTAGCAATAAATAAACCTTTATGCAGACATATACAATTATAATGCATTGATTTTTATAATACAATACCTTTAGACAATATTATATGTTTTTAACAAAAATGTACTTAAAAACATTTATTCATTTTAATGTACTGATGAATGTCATTATTGCTATTTTATCTTAAATGGGATATAATATTAATTTGAAAGTTAATTATTAGTATATATATGCGGGAGGGTTTTGAATGACAAAGGCAGAGCAGTTTTATTCAGAAATCAAGGACAAAAAGGTTGCTTTTATCGGAACAGGAGTAAGCCATAATGAGCTGATAAAATTATTCCTTGAAAAGAAAATCAGTGTGACAATCTGCGATAAAAAGAAAAAGGAAGATTTTAATCAGGTTTTATATAATACTTTTTCATCAATGGGGGCTGAATTCTCACTCGGTGAAAATTATCTCGATGCTATTTACTCAAGCGATATTGTGTTCAGAACACCAGGAATGTATTACAATAATCCCGCTTTAATAAAAGCAAGAGAAATGGGCATTGTCGTGACTTCTGAAATGGAGGTTTTCTTTGACATCTGTCCTTGTAAAATCTATGCAGTAACAGGTTCAGACGGAAAGACTACTACAACAACATTAATTTCAGAATTTTTCAAAGCAGAAGGCAGAACAGTTTATCTCGGTGGAAATATCGGTAAGGCTTTGCTTCCTTTTGCTGAAAATATGAAGGAGACTGATGTTGCTGTTGTTGAGCTTTCAAGCTTCCAGCTATTATCAATGAGAAGGTCACCTGATATTGCGGTTATTACAAATATTGCGCCAAATCATCTTGATGTTCACGGCACAATGGAGGAATACATAGGTGCAAAATGTAATCTTATTCTTCACCAGAATGCTTTTTCAAAAACTGTATTGAATAACGATAATGAGCCAACAATGAACCTGAAGGGTATGGTTCGTGGAAAGCTTTCTACCTTCAGCAGAAAAACACAGGTCAATAACGGGGCATTCCTTAATGAAAAGGGAATACTTTGCTATTCAAATTATGGTGAAGTTACTGAAATAATCCCAATGGCTGAAATTAAAATCCCTGGCATCCATAACGTTGAGAACTTCCTTACAGCTATTTCAGCAGTATGGGGAGAAGTCAGCATAAACAGTATTAAAAAGGTTGCACGTGAATTCGGTGGCGTTGAGCATAGAATTGAATTCGTCCGTGAGCTTGATGGTGTAAGATGGTACAATGACAGTATCGCAACATCACCAACAAGAGTTCTTGCAGGGCTTGCTTCATTCAACCAAAAGCTTATTGTCATTGCTGGTGGATATGATAAGAAGATACCTTTTGAACCACTTGCAAAACCTGTTAATGAAAAAGTAAAAATACTCATTCTTTTAGGAGTAACAGCAGATAAAATTGAAAAGACAGTTACATCTTATGAAGGCTATGATGATAAAAAGCTCAGAATAATAAGAGTTAAAACTCTCGAAGAAGCTGTAAGCACAGCAAGAGACTTAGCAGAAAAAGGTGATATTGTTACATTATCGCCAGCGTGCGCAAGCTTTGATATGTACCCTAATTTCGAAGTAAGAGGACAGCACTTTAAACGCCTTGTTAATGAATTGAATTAACGGTGGCTTTGCGGTCGCCCCCGCACCCCTTCGCCTACAAAACTTTAAAATAGATAAAGAGGTCGCCCCCGAGCCCCTTCGCATATAAAACTTAAAAATAGATGAAGAGGTTGCCCCGCACCCCTTCGCCTACAAAACTTTAAAATAGATAAAGAGGTTACCCCGTATCCCTTCGCACAGATAATTTATAATGAAAAAACAAGGAGCAAGGTTAAATGGACTTGAAAGAAAAGCTTTTTGAACTTACTAGCGCAACAGGCGTTGCGGGAGATGAATTTTCCGCTTCGTTGGTAGCCTGCAATATGTTAAAGGAATTTGCACCTGATGCACATATCGATGATTTCGGCAATGTAATCGGCAATATTGGCGAAAGAAGTGAGGGCAAGCCTCATATTCTTCTTGATGCACATATTGATGAAATCGGAATGATTGTAACCTTCATCACTGATGAGGGCTTTTTAAAGGTTTCAAATTGTGGTGGACTTGACCGTCGCCTTTTCCTCGCACAACAGGTTACTGTTCACGGAAAAAAAGCTATTAAGGGCGTTATAACTTCAACTCCACCTCATCTTGAAGAAGACAGTAAAAAGGTTCCGAAAATTGATGGAATTTTTATTGATATAGGTATGTCAAAAGAAAATGCAGAAGAAGTTGTTTCACTTGGCGATAGGATAACAATGGATAGCGAAAGTGCAGAGCTTTTGAATAACAGAGTTACCTCAAAAGCTATTGATGATCGCTCGGGTGTTATTACAATATTGAACGCACTTGAGAAAGTTAAGGGCAGGGAGCTTGCCTATTCTGTTTCAGTTTTGTTTTCCTCACAGGAGGAAACTGGCGAGCGTGGAGCAAAAACCGCCACCTTCGAAATCAACCCTGACCTTGCAATAGCTGTTGATGTTTCCTTTGCGCTCACTTCTGATGACAGTGAATACAAGTGCGGGAAAATGTCAGAGGGCGTTATGATAGGAGTTTCACCGTCATTGTCAAAAGAAATGAGCAACGCTATGATAATCCTTGCTGAGGAAAAGAAAATTCCATATCAGATTGAAGTAATGGGTGGAACAACTGGCACAAATGCTGATGCTATAGTTGTCACAAGGAACGGGGTAAAAGCAGTAACATTATCCTTGCCACAAAAATATATGCATACCCCAATTGAAGTAATTGATTTAAATGATATAGAAACTACAAGTAACCTAATAGCAGAATTTCTTTTAAGCGGAGGTGTAAAGTAATGATTGAAACTTTAAAAGAGCTTTGCACAATAAACGGTATTTCAGGGCACGAAGAAAAAGTCAGGGAATATATAATAAATCAGGTCAAAGGCCTTTGTGAATATAAAATCGACAATTTAGGAAATCTTATCTGCTTTAAAAAGGGTAAGAGTACACCAAAGAATAAAGTTATGCTATCAGCCCATATGGATGAAGTCGGATTTGTTATAAACTTCATTAATAAAGACGGAACGATAAAAATATCATCAGTCGGTGGAGTTGATGCCCGTGTAGTTTTCGGAAGACAAGTTCTTGTCGGTGAAAAACAGCTTGTCGGCGTTATTGGTTCAAAGGCTGTGCATAATCTTACTGCCGATGAAAAGGAAACTGCAATAAAATTAGAAAATATGTATGTTGATATAGGAGCAAAGTCAAAGGAAGAGACTGAAAGTCTTGTTTCTCTCGGCGAGCCTGTTGCTTTCAGGTCAGATTTTATTGAATTTGGTGACGGCTTTATAAAATCAAAAGCTATAGACGACAGACTCGGCTGTGCTGTATTATTAAAGCTTATAAAATCCGACCTTGAATATGATACCTACTTTACTTTTGTTACACAAGAAGAAATCGGTCTGCGTGGTGCAAAAACAGCAACTTTTTCAGTTGAACCTGATATCGCAATAGTTTTTGAATCAACAACAGCCGCTGATATCCCTGAGGTAAGTGCTGAAAAACGTGTATGTGAACTTAATAAGGGCGCAGTTGTTGGTTTTATGGATAGATCAACAATTTATAATAAAGAGCTTTATAATCTTGCTTTTGAAACCGCAAAGGAAAATAACATACCTTGTCAGACAAAAACAATGGTAGCCGGCGGAAATGACAGTGGAGCAATCCATATTTCAAAAGGCGGAGTTAAGACATTAGCAATATCTGTTCCTTGCCGTTATCTTCATTCAGCATCCTGCGTTATAAATAAATCCGATTTTAAATCAGTAGAAGACTTAGCACAAGCTTTACTACCAAAGGTGTATAATTTATGATAAAACATATTTTCACTAACTCGGAATTTGGATTTGATAAGCTTACCCCGAATTGCTACACACGAAAGCTAAAATCAAATTTCAACGCTTACGAAACAAAATATGATTTTAGCAGGTTTTATAAGGCTGAAACGGACTCAACAAAAGCAATAATCTGTATGTTCAATTCATCAATGCTTGTTGCAACTGTTGTTGATAAAGATTTTGACGACGAATTCATTAACGACCTTATTACTTTTATTCAGATGAACAAGCCGACAATGGTCGAGGTGGATAGGCTTATTGCTGAGAAGCTTCAGACTTTCCTATCAGATGACTATGATTTTAAAATCCGTACTGAATATGAGTATGACAAAAAGGTTGAGCCATTGAATATTACTGTTGACGAAAACCCGAAGCTTGATGAAATATTTGATATAGTAAAAGTAGCTTTTCCAGTACTTGCTGATACTTATGAAATGTGGATAACAGACTCCTCCCATAGATTAAGACACAATCAGGCGTGGCT
>OCTV010000548.1_pt1 | contig 14917 bp, 7 predicted proteins | sample 1539101 | NCBI WGS metagenome assembly OCTV01 (sample SAMEA3991422, study PRJEB22521) | metagenome | biome: anthropogenic terrestrial biome; feature: sewage plant; material: sludge | place: Sweden | collected 2012-09-26 | reverse complement strand
ACTGGAGTTCAGACGTGTGCTCTTCCGATCTACCAGTACTATTATTGCATTATCCAATATATTTTTTGCCAAATGAAATTTTTTTAGACTGGACTACCTCTTATTATTATTGCGCCTACATTTGCCGCCACCCCGGATTTTACCAGATACATATATCTTGTATGTTTAGGGTGAATCAGAAGACAAAATATATTATGAACAGCGTATTAGAACCTCATTTGCCGCCCCCTAACGGCAAAAGGATAGTAGTGATCGGAGGGGGATTTGCAGGGATAGAATTTGCCAAAAAACTGACTAGTCGGGATTTTCAGATCGTACTGCTGGATAAAAATAATTACCATCAGTTTCAACCGCTTTTTTACCAGGTTGCGACCGCAGGTATAGAGCCTAGCGCGATTTCTTACCCATTCCGAAAGTTATTTCAGAACAAACCCAACTTCCACTTTAGGCTGGCAGAAGTATTCCATATAGATACTGTGACCCATGTCCTGGAGACCTCCATCGGTGACATCACCTATGATTACCTGGTGCTGGCCATGGGTGCGCAGACCAATTTTTACGGCAATCCATCTCTTGAAAAACACACTTTCCCATTAAAGTCAACGACGGAATCACTTGTTTTCAGGAATTCGATTCTGAAAAAATTTGAAGATGCATTATTGGCGAAAACTTATGAAGAAAGAAAAAAACTACTTCAGTTTGTGGTGGTCGGAGGAGGTCCTACGGGGGTCGAAGTGTCGGGAGCACTGGCAGAGATGAAAAAATTTATTTTACCCAAAGATTATCCTGAGGTGGATTTTGACCTGATGAAAATCTTCCTCATCGAAGGGTCAGACCGTATCTTGAGTGCTATGAGCCCCGGCTCATCCTCTACAGCCAAAAGCTATCTTGAAAAATTTGGTGTAGAAGTCTTCACCAATAGGACAGTCGCTCATTATGATGGATCCGTGGCTACCTTATCGGATCAAAGTACCATTCAAACCAGTACAGTGATCTGGGCTGCCGGTGTCAAAGCTGTCCGAATCGATGGTTTGAGACAGGAAGTATACCTGCCAAATAATCGCATTAAAGTAGATCCTTACAATCGGGTGACCGGGTATGATAATATATATGTACTCGGTGATCAGGCGGTAGGGGTGACGGCGATGCCGCAGGTAGCACAGGTAGCTATACAACAAGCATGGAGGCTGGCCAAAAATCTCAATAAAGGATTTGATCTTGCCAAGTGGAGACCTTTTAAATATCATGATATGGGTACCATGGCGACCGTAGGGCGTAATAAAGCAGTTGCTGAGATCTACGGCCTTAAATTTTCAGGATTTGTTGCCTGGTTTATCTGGATGTTTATTCACTTGATTTCATTATTAGGCTTTAAAAACCGGTTGCAGACTTTGATCAATTGGGCCTGGAATTATTTTTCATATGACCAATCTTTGAGATTAATGATCAACTCCCACAAAGAACCAACCTTTCTACGCAGCCCCTCATCCAAAGCCTTCCGTCAAGTTGCTTCTACTCAGGCGAAAGAAACAAAAGATGGGTCCAGACCTTCCAATGAACGAATATTAGCTACAAATCCTTAGGTATATGCTTCATAATACCAGCCTGGGCTGAGCCATTAGTTCTTTAGCAGCTTACTTCTATAGGATTTAATTAACGTAACTTTGCCGCGCGAGCAAATTTTTGACTATAATACAACCAAGTGAATAAATTCGAAACATTAGGCATAGAACCTAATCTGGTGAAAGCCATTAAAGATTTGGGATTTGAGACCCCAACTGAAATTCAGGAAAAAGCAATACCGGTATTACTCGGTGGGACCAATGATTTTATTGGGCTGGCTCAAACCGGTACCGGCAAGACAGCTGCTTTTGGGTTGCCCCTCCTCCAATTATTGGACGCAAGCAAAAAATATCCCCAGGCATTGATCATCTGCCCGACGAGGGAACTTTGTATGCAGATCAGCAAGGACCTGATCACTTATAAAAAGTATACCTCCGGCATCAATACCTGCGCCGTCTATGGAGGTGCCTCGATCGTCGATCAAATCAAACAGATCAAGCGCGGTATCCAGATCGTCATCGCCACACCAGGCCGCCTCATCGATGTGATCGAACGCAAAGCCATAGACCTCAAACACATCCAATATATCGTCCTGGATGAAGCTGATGAAATGCTCAATATGGGATTTAGAGAAGATATCGAGCATGTGCTGCAACATACTCCTGAACGGGAACGAATTTGGCTGTTTAGTGCCACGATGCCTACAGAAGTTAAAGCAGTCAGCAGGCGATTTATGAAAGCTCCTTTGGAGATCACTATCGGCAAAATCAATACGGCCAATATCTCCATCGATCACCAATTCACCATGGTCATGCACAACAACCGGTATGAAGCTTTAAAAAGGCTCATCGATTTTAATCCTGGTATGTATGGTCTTATTTTCACCCGCACCAAACTGGATGCTCAAAACATCACGGAGAGCCTGGTGAGAGAAGGATATGATGTGGATGCACTCCATGGTGACTTGAGCCAGGCGCAGCGTGATAAGGTCATGGCAAGATTCAGGTCCAAAGAGTTACAGTTATTAATTGCTACTGATGTTGCAGCCCGGGGTATTGATGTAAAAGGGATCACCCATGTCATCAATTATGAATTGCCGGACGATCCTGAAGTCTATACACATCGAAGTGGCCGTACCGGACGGGCAGGTCTTAGCGGGATTTGTATGAGCATAGTGACCCCTAAAGAGCGCAGCCGGATCGAGCAGATCGAACGGTTTGTCAAAATGCAGTTTCACCGATTTGATATTCCTTCCGGAAAGGATGTGTGTAGAAAACAGTTCTTTCACTTTATGGATAAAATGCTTGCTGCTGACATCAGTCATGGTGATTATGAAACCTATTTGCCGGATCTCAAAGAAAAATTTGATCATATATCCAAAGAAGACATCCTCAAACGCATGATTGGATTTGAATTTAATCGATTCCTTCAATATTATGAGAATGCAGCAGACCTGAATATCAAAAAAGAAGATCGCTCGAGGGCTAAACTTAAATCGGGTCCTGTTGGCAGATCTTCCTCTGGCAATGACCGTTCAAGATCATATGATAGCGGAGGTGGCAATGCCAATTATAAAAGAATCTTTGTCAATCTGGGTCAGAAAGATGGCTTTTACAAAGCCTCATTTCTTCAGTTTATCCTGGACACCAGCAATCTTAATAAGGAAGTATTGGGTAGAATAGATATGAAGACGCTTGGCAGCACCTTTGAGATAGAATCTTCTTCCGCTTCAAAAATGATCAAATCGCTGGATGGTAAAATGTACAAGGGCCGAAGGATCAAAATGAATGAAGATAGGTAAGGAAGGGTAGTGGATAATTGGGGCGGATCAATTCAGCATTTCCGATACAGTTTTGAATAAATATCCTTTGTCCTGGAGATAGCGGATTAGGCCCGGGACTTGTTTAAAAAATTTTTCATGTCTGGCACTTCCGGCACCAATATGCATCAACAGGATAAAACCATTCAAGCCTGAAGTTGAGTTCATGTCATATGCTGTGATCGAATTCCATATAGTTAGGTTACTTCTAAAATTTTTATCCTGATCACCCGTATAATCTGCATGACTCAATGTACCTGGTGTATAATTGATCAATTGATATCCAGCTTGTTTTGTCCATGCAGCTATGGCGTCGTTATACCACTCATACGGGGGTAGAAAAAAGGTAGCTTTGGATATGTCCACACCGATCTTTTTCATCGATAGATAGTTTTGTGTAAGATCTGCTTCAAATTGCTGCCGGGTCACTAATAGACTGTCCCGATGTGTCCAATCACAATATAATAGATGCTGGTCGGAGTGCCCTCCCAGGTAATGACCATCCCTGATCAAATTTTGAATACCTTTTTTAAATGATGGATGCCGGTAAAACCTGCCAGTGAAGAAAAACGAAGCCTTAATCTTCGACTTTTTTAAAGCCCGTCGCACCAATTTTAATCCTTCTCCATATTCGTCACCGGAAAAAATAATCGCGATTTGTTTTGTAGTCGAATCACCTCGCACGATAGCCCCGTGATCATATTTTAAATCTCTTTTTGATTGGCCTTGGAGCACATGAGGTATCCAGACCATCAGGAAAAAGAAAATCACAGTATGCAGTTTACTCATACGAAGTCAGGCTTCCGCATTGCTCAACTTTACGGATCTTCAAATTCCCTTCTTCAATCATTGACCACCTTAAATACCCAGGCGTATTTCCCTTTAACTTTTTTTGGTAAAGTAATCAGGTAATCACCATTTGAAAGTTGCGACCAGGCTAAAGATTTTTTGGATCCAAGCAGATAGATTTTGGACCCTGCTTTGGGATGTATATCATGTATCGTGGCGGTAGGACCATTCAGCTGATCAGTGATGACATAAGTATATTTGCCATCCTTGCTTTCAGTGAATTTTAAATGTTCTCCTTCTTTATAATTTTTCCTGCTTCGGGTGTTATAGATAGACTCACCATTGGTCTTTAGCCATTTGCCCATCTCTTCCAGTCGATCTACGCTTTCTGCAGGGATGAGCCCTTCTGCGGTGGGGCCTACATTGAGCAGATAATTGCCCCCTTTGGCAGCTACATCGATCAGGTTGCTGATGAGTTTTTCCGTAGCCTTCCAGTTATGATCATTCTTTTTAAAACCCCAGGTATCATTCATCGTCATACAAGATTCCCAGTCATAATTAGAGGTACCCTCGAGAATCTCCTGTTCCGGAGTGCCAAAATCTCCGGCAGCATCCGCATATTCATTCATGCCATTCATACCTTTTCGTCCTTTACCGATACGATTATTGATGATGATATTGGGACTCAGTTGTTTGATGAAATGATAGAGGTCTTTGCCCTGATCTTCTGTCCACTCAGGGATCCATTCACCGTCAAACCAGAGTACGGCAGGATCGTAGTTTTCGATGAGTTCTTTGATTTGAGGTTTGAGATAGTTTTCACGATAATTAGCCCAATCGGGGTTTTCTGTATTTTGATGGGTATAGTTTTTCTTTGATTCTGCATCGGGCTGATGCCAGTCCATGATGGAATGGTAAAAACACATTTTAATTCCTGCTGCTTTGCAGGCATCGGTCAGCTCTCTCAAGATATCCCTTTTGAACGGGCTGGCGTCCATAATATCATATTGAGTCACTTTAGAGTCCCATAAGCAAAAGCCATCATGATGTTTGGAGGTAATGACGATGTACTTGACACCGGCACTTTTAGCGATGTCTACCCATTTTTTTGCATCAAATTTGGTAGGATTGAACTGGTGCACAAATTCTTCATATTCCGCCGTAGGTATATTGGCACTATGCATGATCCATTCACCAATGCCTTTAGTCTCTTCTCCTTTGTAGATCCCTGCGGGAACAGAGTAAACACCCCAGTGGATGAACATGCCAAACCCAGCATCCCGCCACCACTCCATGCGGCGATCCCTTTCTGCTTTGGACTCCTGCATTTGAGAGAATGCCATCCAGGGTAAGCTTAGCATCAGCAGAAGCCATAAATACGATCTTTTCATTGTAATGTTGGTTGATATTTTACTCCAAGATAAATATTTTTATCATGCCAGGTGATATTCCACTTTAAGGAAGCACATTTTGCCAGTTAGATTGCATTGGGTTTATTTTAGCTTGTTTTACATATAGCTTCGAAAGGGGATAGTGAAGCTTCCTATCCCGCGTAAGATTGCGATTTATAGTCACCATCTGACCTATGCCGGTGGTGGGGAGCGATAGACTAAATCTGAGTATCAACCATTGCCGGCCCTTCTTTTTTCTTCTTCTACTCCGGTGCTCCTTTGCCTGGCTCTCTGGATGGTGGTTTTGCCAAACCTATGTGTCCAAGACAAGGTAGCCACCCGACTATCCCAGGTCCGATCTGTAAAAAAATCCATATTTTGATACTGTACGATCACTGCAATATGATTGGTGGTAAATAAGTCTGAGACCGAAAGCTTGAAAGTCGATTTTCTATTGTGGGTAGTTTTGGCTAGTCCCGCCGTAACTTGAGCAAGATCCTTAATGATAAACAGGCCCCAGGCATTTTTTGATTGGTAAAAACTATTTAGCTCTGCTGACCAACCCTTTTTCCCCAGCACAAAACTATTTGAGAAGTTGAGATCAAATGCAGTGTAATCATTGTTTAATTGGCCTCCTTGCAGTGGACTGTTATACACATTGTAATAGACACTTGCCGCCATATTAGCTGTATAAAACTTTTTATATTGAAGCGGGATAGATAAACCGAAATTGTAATTTTCAAAATCCTGCAGATTAGCAGGGATCTGGTACGATATTTTTGTTTGATCATCCTGGCTAAAAATATCCGTGATGGTTGCATGACTTTTGGTATAACTCAGATTGGTTATATATTTATTTTTAAAAGTATGATTGAGTTCAAACACCTGGGATGATACCGATCTTAAGCTTGGATCTCCCACGACATAGGTGTATGGGTCCACAAATATTCTAAAGGGGTTGAGCTGACGATAGGTTGGTCTGTCTATTCTGCGGCTATAGGAGAAAGAAAGTGTGTGATCCTTATTCAATTTTTGATTAAAAAAAAGGGTGGGAAATAGTTGAGCATAATCCCTGGTAAAGGACTCTCCGGTGGTTTGTTGGTTGCCATGGGTATGTGTATGCTCCATGCGTATGCCCACCTGAAAATCAAAAGAAGCATATTCTTGTGAAAAATTGATGTAGGCAGCATTGATGTTTTCACGGTAAATAAAATGATTGGATCGGGTCTGGTCCAGGGTGGCAGCATGATTGAAAATATTGAAAAATTTGATATCGCTGTTAGTGGTGACCAGCGAGGATTTGATACCTGTCTCCAGTTTGGATTTGTCATTGATAGGCTGCAAATAATCCGCTTTGGCAGATACTACTTCAATATTCCCTTTTTGATTTGTATTGAGCAAGTCATTAGAGGCAGGCAGACCCAGAGCATTATAATATTGATTGGTAAAATCCTGCAAGGCACGTGAGGTATATCCACCAAAATCTATATCTACGGTGAGCTCTCTGCCAGTGCTGTCAAAATTGTGTTTGAGATTGATATTACTGAAAGCATTAAAATTTTTTCCAGAAAAATGATTGTTCGTCTCAGTGGTATATGCCAATTGCCCAAGGGGATCAGTGATCCGGCTCGCGGTATTGCCATTGCGACTATGATTTAATAGATTTCCATTGACCATGACGCCGACGATGGTTTTTTTGTTTAAGTAGTAGTCTGCGCCAAATTTAAGATTTTGACTATTTAATGGTTGTGGAATAAAACTTTGCTGGTCAAACACAGACTCCAGGGTGCCATCCGGATTAAGAAATTTTCTATTGATAAAGAATCGTGTAAAATTTTTTGGAGCGGAGATGGAATAATTTCCAAACAAGTTCCATTTTTTGTTTCTATAATTCAAATTGCTTGTGGCCGAGGGTTTATAATATTTTCCCTGTCCCTGGTTTAGACTCAGGGTGCCGTTCAACCCCTGGCGAATGTCTTTTTTAAATTTAATATTGATGATACCTGCATTGCCGGCGGCATCATATTTGGAGGAGGGGTTAGTGATGAGCTCTATTTTTTCAATGGAAGATGCCGGAACACTTTTAAGATATTGCATGAGGTCAGTACCTGCCAAAGGACTGGGTTTACCATCTATCATGATGATTACACCCTGTTTTCCCCGAAGCCTGATGCCACTGTCTTCGTTGACTACGACACCGGGTGACCGCTCTAATAAATTGAGCACATGGCTGCCGGCGGAAGATATACTGTTTTCGACATTGATGATGATGCGATCGAGCTTTCTTTCAATCAGGGGCACCTTAGCCGTAACTTCTACTTCTGATAATGTTTGAGTAGAAGCGTTTAGTATGATATCCCCTAATTTAAATTGGTTCATTTCAGGACTGATGTTAATCTCGCCGGATCTATAAGTATCGTAGCCAATATAGCTGATGAGTATAAAATACTTTTCTGGAGCAATATTTTCTAACTGAAATCCCCCATCCTTATCCGGCAAAGTAGTTTTGCTTAAAAAGGTATCACTCATTCTCATCAAAGCAATAGTTGCAAAATCTGCCGGTTGTTGGTTTTCGACAAAAACGCTTCCTGTAACCATGCCATTATTAGAGGATTGACCAACGATATTGGTGAAGTACGATAGTGCCAGGATAAAACCCATTAATTTTACCATAATAATTATTTGGCTCAAAGGTATTGGGCCTCATCCAGGACACCTTCCCCCATTCAGCGGGATATCTGGTCTTTTTATCTCAACCAACCTGGTAGCCAGAGTATCCTTGAGTTAAAGTCAGTACACGATTTCGACCTGTCCGGTTACGATCCTGGCGACCGGGCATTTTGGGAGCAATGATTTTAATCGTGCATATTGCTCTTCGTCGAGATCGCCTTCGACGGTGAGTGCTTCGTGGATTTTATTCAGCACTCCGGACTCAGTTTTGACTTCCTCGAGTCTTAGCTCGATCTTGATCTTATCTACAGGCCATTCTTTTCTAGCAGCATACATGCGCAGGGTGATCGTAGCACAAGTCCCGACTGCGCTGAGGAGTAGTTCGCCGGGAGAGGGTCCGGTATTGCCTCCATGATTGTACTCAGGTTCGTCGGCATACCAGGTATGGATTCCGTTGGAGCAGGCACAGCGATAGGGGGCATCGATGGATTCGATAGTGGTGATTCTAGCCATAGGTAGTATTAGTTTAAAAATGGGTTGTGCATACGTTCATGACCTATGGTCGTAGAGGGTCCATGCCCGGGATAGACCGATACAGTATCCGGTAAGGTGAATAATTTTTGATGAATGTTATGCAGTAATAGTTGGTGATTGCCTCCCGGCAGATCTGTCCTGCCGATAGATTCATAAAACAATACATCCCCAGCGATCAGGATCTGTTCCGACGCCTGGTAGAGGCAGATACTCGCTGGTGAATGACCTGGCGCAGATAGTAGAGTCCAAGACATTTCGCCAAGTGGGATCGTATCAGCATCGGTCATCAAATGATCCGGGCTGGGAGAAGCTTCGGCTTTGATCGCATACATATCAGCTACCCGCATCATTTGGCTCAGCATCATTTCTTCACCCAGCGGCACCCAAAGGGGGATATCAAAGGTCTCTTTGCACCACTTATTCCCCAGTACATGATCTATATGACAATGTGTGTTGATCAGAAGTGTTGGGCGTAGTCCTTCTTTTTTGATAAAGGTTTCGAGCATTTTTCTTTCATTGCCATCATTGCATCCCGGATCGATGATCAACGCTGATCCTTGCTCATCATAAAGGACATACGTGTTTTCACTAAAAGCATTAAATGTGAATAATTTGACATGAATCATAGGAGCAAAGGAATGCAATTTTTATCGAAAGAACTAGATACTTGTGGCCAATCACTTGTGAAGACTAGGGAAATACACCTGTTATTTCTTTCATGAATGAGATTAGAAAAAAACAGTATCATGTCTACTTCATCGGCTCTAATATAAATGCTGCGTCTTGTCCCATATAATTGCCATGACCCCCGGCAGGTTTCAACACAGGAAGGGTGAAACTCAGTTTGTTGCCATCGGTCACCATGGCTTCTCCTTCATAGATAAAAGCACCCCGCCAGGTATGATAGACCCGCACTTTATATTTGGATACATACGAACTCAGGGGCCGATAGGTATTTTTTAATGTCAAAGAAATAGTTGCACCAGTCACATCTGTCATCGGATCAGCCACCCATCCAAAGATCATCTGATCGCTGGTGATGGCAAAAGCATCATGTCCTCCGGAGATCGTATCGATTTTGGAGACATGCGTCAGTTTTGCAAAAGGGATCTCTTTGGTAAACCTGGATAGACTTCTGATCTGATTGGTGATAATATTGTCATTGAGATATCCGGAGTAGGCCCACCAAAAGGGCGACATCGCCGTACCATTGGCCAGGGACACCCAAAGTGCATTGTGATATAATGATTGATAGCCCGGCATACTCGGTTCATAATAGGTATGGTCCCAACCGGTTTCACCGATGATGGCAGGTTTTTCATAGTTGGTCCATAGTTTGGTGACCTGGCCGGCATAGTTATTATAACTCAATACAAGGGGGTGCTCTTCGTGGTTGGCGATACCACCATCTTTTATCATTGAAAATCCCTGTGCCTCATAAATTTCCCGGGACGGCAAGTCAAAAATCTGGTATCCCTCGTGCCAGTACTCACCGATTCCTCCACTGCGTGTACCAGTAGTCAAATGTTGGTAGGGATCATTAGCCTTGAAATAATCATGTACTTTTTTCCCCCACACGGCTGCCTGCAAACTATCGCCGGAGGTCCAACCATCTGTACCATTGACTTCGTCAACGATAAACCATAGCATCATAGCTTTGCTATATCCCCATCGTGCGATCATATAACGGTATAGATTTTCCTGTGCTTTCCAGGCATCCTCGCTGCGGTAAAAATCCTTGGCTTCAGTGATTTGTCTGTATGGATTGGTATTCCACCGAATATTGCCTCCACCCCACACGGTCTCTGACAAAAATGCATGAAACCAGATGTTGAGACTGAGCTGCATATCTCTTTCTTCCAGCATCTGTAGTACTTCGTCCAGGCGACCACTGATGCTCTGGTCATACCTTCCTACCCCACTGGCTTGTGTCTCCAGCGGCGTAATAAAACTGGAGATAAAATTGACACCAAGTGCTTTCAATTCATCGAGGGTCGTCTCTTTAATCTGCCCCCGGTTGAAGGCAGCATACCCATCATTGTACCACAATCCTACTCCATAATAGGTGTCTCCATTATCATATTGCAGATAGCGATTGTTTGGAGCGACGCGTACAGGGCCTTTGTTGATTTTAGAAGGGATCACCTGGAAATAATTTCTTGTGCTGTCGTTTACTCCATTTTTGTCTTCGATATAAAGCTGGTAGCTCCATCTGCCGGTTTCATTGGGTGCAAATCTGACCTGCCATTGGGATTGCCAGCTATTGTAATTAAAAAAGCCATTAATGTTCCAGGTTTTGCCGGAGGGGGAGGTGATGACCGCTTTGAGGCTCACCTCTTGAGGATCAAACGGATTGGTAAAATCCGCTTTAAAGTCGAGGCTCAGCTGATACCTATCATACATGGCTACCGTGTCACTATTAGCCCGGATGACCAATACTTTTGGGATATCTGCCCGGCATAGGCAACAGGAAGACAATAAAACAATGACGAGTAGAAGTGGCCTCAGCACTACAGGAGGTAGGAATTTGAAAGGAGAATTGTATGACATGATGTTTTTTTGCTTTGAATGAAAAAAATGAAATTAAAGTAATAGCCTCACTTTAAGGCTCGTCAGTCGTAATTATTTTTGGATGGCAAAACGAAAATGGTGCTTTAATACATTATTTATAATACTATTTCATCCATCCAAGGCATGGAATACTTTTTTTCTTCCAATCAATGAGGTAGTTTTCCTTCTCACAATTTGAGCCGGAAAATAAGCCAGATCTCACCTTAAATACCAACTTAAAAATTGCAATGTCTGCGAATTTTGCCTTTGAAATAGCTTATACCCACCTATAAACAATTATCCTAAAATTTAATTCTGCGCAACAGTCATCATAACCTATTCATAGTACCTTGAACAGGTCCAATACAATTAAAAGTACCATATTATCAATTAGTTGACTTTTCTTAACAAAATATTAGAATCTGCTTTTATTTTCTTAAGATTGGGTTACATTCGCAGCTTAATAATCGTTTATAGCTACTATAAATAGGTTGATAGACCTTTTAAAAACCGATAACTCTACTTGATATGATCAAAATGCCGATCCTCATGAGCATGTATTTTCCTTGCAGTCGTACACCCATAAACAACATTTTGTAGAATTAACACTACAAGTAAAACCAATTAATCTTAGCAAGAACATTTAAACAATTAATTATAATAAACAGAAGTATGAAAAAGGAATTAAGTTTTATCAAATTGATGCTGCTTCTGATCCTTCCTAGTTTTGCTTTCTCTCAATCTGTCATGGTGAAGGGGAAAGTGACTGAAGAAAATGGAGACCCTTTGTTTGGGGTCAACGTGCTCTTAAAAGGAACGGCTCAGGGCGTAATTACAGATGACCAGGGTGAGTATGCTATCCAGGCCAATATCGGCCAGACGCTCACCTTTAGTTACATTGGATTTAACACGCAGGAAAAATTGATTTCTACTGCTGATCCCATCAATGTTTCGATGGCTACCGCCAACGTACTGGATGAGGTCGTAGTAACCGCCTTGGGTATCAGCCGTGACAAAAAAGCACTGCAATATTCAGTGACGGAGATCGACGGGGGCAATTTTACCCAAGCCAGGGTAAACAACGTAGGTAATGCGCTCTCTGGTCGTGTAGCGGGTGTCAATGTCACTCCTATGTCTACCGGACCTGCAGGATCTTCCCGTGTTATCATCCGAGGTAATAAAACCCTGGGTGGTGCCAACCAACCTCTTTATGTCATCGATGGAGTACCTATCGACAATAGCCAGCAGGGTACTGTAGGGCTGTGGGGTGGTTCTGACTCAGGGGATGGTCTATCCAGCATCAATCCTGATGATATCGAAAACATCACCGTCCTCAAGGGTGCCAATGCAGCAGCTTTGTACGGCTCTCGTGGTGGTAATGGTGTCATCAATATTACGACCAAAAAAGGCTCTAAAAGAAAAGGTATTGGTGTAGAATTTAATACTAATAATGTAGCTGAGCAGCTTGTAGACCTCAGTGAGTTACAGACTTCATACGGCCAGGGAAGTTATATCAATGGGGTAGCCACCAAACCTACTACTGTGCAGCAAGCCAGTGACTGGGGATTGCAGGGATGGGGACCCAAATTGGATGGCAGCCAGGTAATGGGCATCGATGGGCAGACTCATCCATATTCTTATGCCGGCAATAATTTTGATCGCTTTTACCGCACCGGTTTTGCTACGACCAATGGTCTGGCATTTACAGGTGGTACAGGCACTCAAAACTTCCGCTTAGGTTTGACTGATCTTAGATCTACCTCTATCGTACCTAATTCTGGATTTGACAGATTGAACGTATCTGTCGCCACAGATTCAAAATTTGGTAAAAGACTGACGCTCACCGGTAAAGTATTGTATTCTAAAGAAAATGCAAAAAACAGGCCTAGAGTATCTGACTCACCGGGTAATGCTAATGAAGCTATTTGGAGATTACCTAACAATATTAATATAGAGGATACCAAAGGAGACCCTAACAAACCGGGTGCCATACCTGCTGGGTACGATGCTGCATTGTATAGCTCTGCCAACAGACAGATTGGTAATGAAAACCTGTCTAATTACAATGATTTCTGGGGCTCAAATGCCTATTGGTCTGCATATCAATTTAAAGACAACTCTAAAAGAGATCGTGTAACTGCATCAGCGCAGTTAAAATACGATATCACAGATTTCCTATACATAATGGGTCGGGTGAGCACAGACTTCTATAATACTAAAAGAGAGAATCTCACCCCTCAAGGTACCGGCTTTCAGCTAGGAGGAGGCATTAACGAATTTTTCCAGAAAAATTCTGAAGACAATTTGGATGCTATGTTAGGATTCGATAAAACCTTTGGTAAACTGTCCGTCAATGCTTTTGTCGGGGGTAATCAGCAAAGAGGCAAATTTGAAAGAATTTCTGCCGGTGGAACTGGCTTTTCAGTGCCTTTTTTCCATGCTTTGAATGTGGCCAATAATAGAAACTTTGGTTATGGTTATAGTGAATCTGGTATCAATTCTTTATACGGTTCTGCGGAGTTAGGTTGGAATAATTATTTATATATCACAGCCACCGCACGACAGGACTGGTTCTCTATCCTCAACGGCAAGGACATTCTTTATCCATCTGTAGGAGGTAGTTTTATCTTCAGCGATGCCTTCAGAGAGGCTATGCCCAGCTGGTTGTCTTATGGCAAGCTTAGAGCTTCCTGGGCGCAGGTAGGTCTCACTGGTAGTCTGGGCGCGTATCAGTTGTCTCAACCTTATGGTTTGAATGGCAGTCCTCATTTAGGCAAGAATATGGCCAGTTTCTCTAATAAAGGGACTATCGCCAATCCAAACTTAAATCCTGCGCTTTCAACAGAGTTAGAGTTTGGTGCTGACTTAAAATTCTTCAATGGCAGACTAGGTTTAGATATTGGTGTCTATCAACAAAAGACTACGGATGATATCTTAAATGCTACCATCTCTACCGCTTCAGGTTTTAATAGTACTTCTGTCAACATTGGTGAACTTGAAAACAAGGGTATAGAATTCTTATTGTCCGGTACGCCGATAGAGACTAAAAACTTTGTTTGGGATGTTTCCTTGAACTTTGCTAAAAACAATAATAAAGTAATCTCCCTCATCGAAGGACTTAATGAACTTACTTTTGAAGAGTCTCGTACCCGTACTACCTTCATCAAACATATCGTAGGTGAGCCATTTGGGGTCATCACCGGGGTCACTCAAAAGATGCTTAATGGCAAACCAGTATTTACGGACGAAGGTCTTCCTGTGCGCAACGATCTGTACGAGAAGATCGGCGAGTCAGTAGCTAATTTTACAGGAGGTGTTAATAACAGCTTTACCTGGAAAGGCCTTAATCTTAATTTCCTGATCGACTTTAAGTCAGGTGGCGATATTCACTCTGGTACCAACCAAAGTATTGACGGCTGGGGATTCTCTGAAAGATCATTGCAAGGACGAGCCGGCGAAGCTCCCCTGGTGATATCTGGTGTCAATGAAAAAGGTGAACCACTCAATATAACCCTGACTCCTCAACAAGCCAGAAGTTATTGGGGCAACCTCGGTGGTAGAAATGCAGCTGCTTATATCTATGATGCAAGCTTCGTCAAAC
>OCTV010000546.1_pt1 | contig 14928 bp, 10 predicted proteins | sample 1539101 | NCBI WGS metagenome assembly OCTV01 (sample SAMEA3991422, study PRJEB22521) | metagenome | biome: anthropogenic terrestrial biome; feature: sewage plant; material: sludge | place: Sweden | collected 2012-09-26 | reverse complement strand
GGCCCCGGTCGCTGCCGTCCCCGCGCCAGTGACGGCAGCGCAGCCGGATCCAGCGACGTTACAAGAACATCAAGTCGTGGCGCGCGTGGCGACGCCGAGGCCCGCCACCAAAGCCGATTATGGCTGGTTGGCCGAATCGCTGCATCGCCGCATCATCGAACTCCGGCATTATCCCAGCACCGCGCGCTTGAACGGCTGGGAAGGCAAAGTCGTCTTGAAGGTCTCGATCCGCCAGGACGGCCAACTCAAAGACGTCGAGGTGGTGAAAAGTTCAGGGCATGAGTCGTTGGATCAGGCGGCGATGGAAGCGGTGCGGCGCGCCTGTCCTCTGCATATGAAGCACGAGTTGACGGCGCCGATGGTCGTGCTGCATCTGCCGGTCAGTTACAGTTTGAATCGCTAGGCCGCCTCGCTGGATGACCATGTTGACCATCCTGCGGACCGTCCGGGAAAGAGTAAGTCGCTGATCATGGATAGAGTAAGCAAAGATCTGCGACCGGTCGGTTTCCCGATTCTTGTCTGTGCGGGGATTCTCGCGGCCTGGTGGATTGCCGCGGGCTGTGTGTGGGCTGGAGATGGGCAGGCCGTCGGTTCCGATTCTGCTCGGGCTCAGCGGATCGAGGAACTTCAGAAGCATCGGGAGCGCATTGAGCGGGAATTGAATCAATTGAAACAGCAGCCGGACGGGGTCAGCCGCTCGTCGGTGCCGAGGACCGAACTGAGCAACCAGCCCACGCGGACGCTGAAAGAATCCATGGAGTCGGTTCCGGGGGTTGCGTCGTCTCCGGGAGCAGAGGGACGATCCGTCGATCTCTCCATCAGAGGAGCCGGAAAATGAATGTGGGAAGGAAAGGGCAGTGATGGGACAGTCTGAAACAAGCCTGGGCGGTCTGTTGGCCCTGTGCCTCGCTGCGGCGATCCCTATTGCGGCCGCGCAGGCGGAGTCGGCCGTTCCCTTCGAACTCAGCCAGAAGTTTGTGACCGAACACAAGGTGAAGAGCCTGGTGGGTCCGTCCGTGCAGGTGGATGAGCAGGGGCAAGTCTCCTTGGCCTGGATGGAAGAGGAGAAGGATGTGCGGTCGGTTCTGTACGCCCGCAGCGCGGAGGCAGGCGGGCCGATGGGAGTGCCGGTGCGCATCAACCGCCCGGAGGACGTGCCCTATTGGCGCCAGGAAGCGCCGGCGCTGGTTGTGCAGGGGGAAGACGTGTTTGTCACCTGGGGCCTGGCCCATCCGAAAGCCACGCCGCAACAGCCCTTCGCGACGGAATTGCGATTGAGCCGCTCGATCGATGGGGGCAAGACGTTTCAGCCCTCCGTCGCGGTGAACGACGATCCGGGGGTCATTCAACATACCTTCGATGCGTTGCATCGTGATGCGGATGGACGGTTGCACCTCTCCTGGATCGACGGGCGTGAAGGAAAGAAGGAGCCGGGTACCTACGTGGCCCGTTCGTTGGACCGTGGCGCGACGATCACCAGGAATCTCAAGGTGGACGAGGGTACCTGTGTCTGCTGCCGCACGGCGGTGACGAGTGGTCCTGAGGGCATGGTCTACGTAGCTTGGCGCAAGATTTTTGAAGGCAATGTTCGTGAAACTGTGGTCGCCCGTTCGACGGACCACGGGGAGACCTTCGAGGCGCCCGTGATCGTGGGGCATGATCGATGGGTGTTCCCGGCCTGCCCGCATCGTCCGGCCTCGATGGGTGTGGACCGTCAGGGTCGTCTCTACGTCGTCTGGTACACCGAAGGAACGGACGAAATCCCCGCCGTCTACATCGCCTATTCGGACGATCGGGGGAAGAGTTTTTCTGAAAAGCGGAAGTTGAACGTCTCGAAAAACACCTTTCCCGACCATCCGCAGATTGCGGTCGATCCCGAAGGACGGATCGTGGTGGTGTGGGAGGAGCAGGCTCCGGTCAAGCGGGATGTGGTGATGAGCGTCTCGATGGATCGTGGGGCAACGTTTACGGCGCCGCACAAGGTAAACGAGAAAAAAAGCCAGACTCCGGTCGTGGCGGTGAATAGTCAGGGCCTGTTTGCCTTGGCCTGGATGGAGCATGGCATGCCAGGTCATAAAATTGTGATGCAGACCGTGAAGGTGCCTTCGGTGAAGGTGGCGGCTGAACCGGTGCGTTAGCTGGGTGGGTTTGTGATTGGAACGATGATGCCGACGGGATTGTTGAGAGGCCTCATGCTGGCGGTTGTGCTGAGCACGACGGCCGGTCCTGTATGGGCGGATGATCCTTTCGCCGCGTTGAAAATCGCGCGGGTTGCACCGGGCACTGCCGCTGCGGCCTTTGAGCTACAGTCGCTGGATGGCCGGTCGGTGCAACTCGCGGACTTGAAGGGGAAAGTCGTCGTGGTGAATTTCTGGGCCACCTGGTGCGGGCCCTGCAAAGAAGAAATGCCGGCCTTTGAGCGTCTGCGACGGCAGCTGGACCCCGACCGCTTCGTGTTGCTGACCATCACGACCGACTTGCAGCGCGCCGGCATCAAGCAGTTCCTGGCTAATCTCAACGTGCAACTCCCCGTGTTGTTCGACGAGCAGCAGGATGTCTCGCAAGCCTATCTGGTGCGGGCCTTGCCGACCACGGTGTTCATCGACCGGCAGGGGGCCTTGCTGGGCCGCGCTGTCGGACCGCGTGAGTGGGATGCGCCCAAGGCGGTGCAGGCGTTGCAGGGGCTGATGCCATGAGCCGTCTCAAGACACCCTCCGTCGGACTCGCGGCCGCACTTGCGGGGATCTATCTGGTCCTGGCGGCGTTCTCCATGGCCTGCGCCTTCGACCATGCCGACCCCATGTCGGCCGGCCATCATCATGGCGGAACGGTCTCTCACTCCAGTTTCTGTAATTGGGCTTGTCAGGCCAATCCCACGTCGGATGCTGCGGCGTCCGCACTGGTGCTTCATCCGTTCCTTGTGGTCGCGCTGTTTGTCGAGCGCGATCATACCGTCATCGCCGGCGGCGCGGGCTTCCACGCCGCCTCTCGCGCGCCGCCCGTTCAATCGTAATTCCATTTCAGATCGCTAGGTGTTCTAGCAGCTTTTCTCGTCCGGCCAGACAGGGGCGGGAAGGGTATGTCTCTGCTGTCGTGTGCACAGTTGTGCCGGGAGGACGTGTATGTGGGCCCGTCGGAATTCATCTCAAATTCAATTCATTCTGCTGTTCACCCTGGTAGTGGCACTGCCGTTCACAGCCTCCCGCGCACTTGCGCAGGAGGAAGCGGCGGCCGGCGCGGTCGTTGAAAAAAGCGCGCGGGAGCGGGACTTGAGGGATCAGCTACAGAAAATTCTTCATGAACTGGAGGAACTCCGACAGGCGCCTGCAGGTGGCGCGACCGCCGCGCCGGTACAGCCGTCGGTGGTGCAGGAGCCGTCGGAAGGAAAAGCCGCCGAAGCGATTCCGCAATTTGAACTGGCCGATGTCAGCATCGTGAGCGACCGGGTGCAGCGGCGTCCGGAAGGGATCACGCTGTCGGCGACGGAGCAGTCGGAAACCGAATCGCAGCCGACCAGGACGCTTCGTGAGTCGATGGAGTCGCTCCCCGGCGTGATCCTGCGACAGGCCAACGGACCGAGGGATTTCAGTATTTCGATCCGTGGCTCGGGCGTCAAAACCTCGTTTGCGGTGCGTGAGATCAAAATGTACGAAGACGGATTCATTCAAACGCAATCCGATGGATTGTCCCGTCTGGATATCCACGATCCCTGGTTTATGCGGAGCGTCGAAGTCACGCGAGGCGCGTCTTCCTCTCTCTACGACAACTACGCACTGGGCGGCATGGTGCACTTCCGTACGAGGCGTGGCAGTGACATCAACGGGATGGAGAGTTTCATCAGCGGCGGGTCCTACGGCTATCAGAAATACGGATTCGCCGTCGGCCAGCAATTCGACAATGTGGACATCTCGCTCTTCGGCAGTCACGTCGCCGAGGACGGATTCATTCGCCACAGCGACTACAGCACGCAAACGATGAATTTTAATTTTCGCGTGAAGGTGGACGACAAGCAGAACCTGTATTTCAAGGCGATTACGAACTGGCTGGACTCGCGGGTGCCGACGCGGCTGACGCTGTCGCAGTTCGATGCCGACCACCGGCAGGCCGGCGGCATCAACAATGCGACGAATGCGGTGCTATTGGGCCAGCGTCGATTGGATCGGCGGAATATCATCGGTGGAATGTATGAACGGCAGATCGATGCCAACACCGTCTTGACGATGGAAGCCGACTACGACGTGAAGGACATCAATCAGACCTTCACGCAGATCAGCGACAACATCAATCCGAACTACAAACACTACACCGATCTACGTCATGACGGGCGGCTGTTCGACATGCCCTTGCGCAGTTACGTCGGATTTTTTGTGAATCAGATGGAGCAGGAAGGGCAGACCTTCAATAACCTCCAGGACTTTTTCGGTACGCGCGGCACATTGGCACAGAACAGCCGCGGGACGATCCGGAACATCGGCGGACGGTTTCGAGAAGAATTAGAATTCATTCCGAAGTGGACCCTGGCCGCAGGCCTCGGGTTCGAGCAATCGCAGTTGAGCGTGCAGACGATCAACTACACGGCTGGGGCGGTGAGTGGCCGGTCCGGAGCCGAACGAAGCTTCAGCAACTGGGCGCCGGAACTGTCGGTCAGCTGGAAGCCGGCCGATGGGTATCGCCATTGGGTGCGCGCTTCCACCGGGTATGCCATTCCGGGGTTTGGCAATCTGTTGACCAATCCCTTTACGGGTCTTGCCGGAACCAACTTCGATCTGAAGCCGCAGAAAAACCTCAACGTCGAAATCGGCACCGAGTCCCGGCTGCACAAGACCTTGACGGTGCAGTTGGTCGGCTTCGTCACGTTCGTCAAAGACGAAATCATCACCCAGGTCGTGTCCAATACCGGCGGCCAGGCCGCGATCAACGCGGACTCGTCGCAGTATCGGGGCATTGAGTTGTTCTACGACTGGCGTCCATTGGACGGGTTGCGGCTCTCCGGTGCCTACACGCATATCGACGCCCGGTACATCAATTTTAGCGATCAATTCCTGGCCGGCGGGATTCCGACGGCATTCGTGCGGGACGGCAAGGCGGTGCCGAACGTGCCGACGGACACCATCAATTTCAAGGAGTCCTACGATCATGCCGCCAGCGGGTGGGGCGGTTGGGTGGAAGTCAACTATATGAATAGTTACTTCTTGAACAACAACAACACGGTAGGCATCCCTGCCTATGTCATCGCCAACCTGAATATCCATAAGAACTTCGAGTTCCACAATAACAAGTGGATCCGCTTCGCGAAGTTCTTTGCTGAGATCGACAATATTGCGGACAAGAAATATGCGGCCTCCGGCAACGTGGTGGCCGATAGCACGGCGGATGCGAACAAGACGTTGTTCTTTGCCGGGTATGGCCGGTCGTTTTATGCCGGGGTGACGTTGGGATTGTTTTAACCACGTGGCGCGAGCGGTGCCCGGATGCGAGGCCGCTCGCGCGCTTAACAAGGAGATTGCCATGAACAAGCAACTCTTGCGGGTCGGTGAGGCGGCGGATGTGTTGGCCGTGAGCCGCTGGACGATTTATCGGTGGGTGGAAGAAGGGCGGTTGGAAGGCACCAAGATCGGGCGCGGCAGCCTCAGGGTGTTCCGCACGTCGCTGGAACGCCTGGTGCAAAACAATAAGACGCAGGAAATGAACCTGACCGTCTGATGCGTGTCTCGCAAAGGCTGCACCCGGCCCGTGAGAGGTCGATGCGGGCTTGTGTGCGCGAGTGAGAGGACCTATGCATCGCATTCTGTTGTGTCTGGTGTGTCTGCTGGCCGGTTGCGCGGGAGGGACGGGCCTATCGTCGAAGGCCTCGCAGCAGACCGGGCCGTCCGGGAGCGATTCCTATGCCTTCACCAACGGCCGATGGTTCGACGGGAAAGGGTTTCAGGCGGCCACTTGGTATTCAGTCCAGGGACGTTTGACCCGCACCCCGCCGCAGGGGCGAGTCGAGACGGTGGATCTCTCCGGCCTGTTCGTCGTGCCGCCGTTCGGTGAAGCGCACAATCATAACGTGGAAGGTTCGTGGAATATTCAGGCGGTGGCAGAGCGGTACCTCAAGGACGGCGTGTTCTATGTGAAGAATCCGAACAACGTCCGGGACCTCGCCCTGGAAACTCGCGGCGCGGTCAATCGACCGACGAGCATCGATGCGACCTTTGCGCACGCAGGGCTGACGGGGCAAGGAGGCCATCCCATCGCGTTGTATGAGGATGTGTTGCGCCTGGGCCGGTACGAACCGGCCATCGGGACGGTCGAGCGAGGCTGGTTTGAGAACCGGTCGTACATCGTGCTCGACACCGATGCCGATGTGGAGACGAAGTGGCCGGTGATCACGAGTGGCCGGCCTGACTTCCTGAAAGTGTATCTCGTGCATTCCGAAGACGATGACGCGACCGGGAAGTCCGGACATTCCCCGCAGCGAAGCGGTTTGCATCCTCGACTCGTGGCACAGATTGTCGCCAAGGCCCATGCGGCAGGGCTACAGGTGACGGCCCATGTCGAAACGGCGGCGGACTTTCGCCATGCGATCCGTGCGGGAGTCGATGAGATTGCGCATGTGCCGGGATGGTTGGTGAACAGTGCCGCCGATGCGGAGTCCGCCCGACTCACGGAAGCGGATGCGCGGTTGGCCTTGGAACGTCACGTGCGGGTCGTGACCACCGCTGTGGCGGGAAGCGCCATGCCCTCCGTGACAGGACATCACCCGCACGGGCACTACGAAGGGCATGCCACCGGGCCGTCCGATCATCACGCAACGGCGCCGGATGAATCATTGTCACAGGTTCTCAAGGACAACATCGCGTTGCTCCATCGCGTGGGAGTGCGCGTCGTGGTGGGCAGCGACCATGCCGAGACATCGCTGGCGGAGGTGATGCAGCTGGGCAGGTTTCATCTCTTCGACAACCTGACGCTGCTCAAGATGTGGTGTGAGGACACGCCGGCTTCGATTTTTCCCGACCGTCGGATCGGGCGATTCGACGAAGGGTACGAGGCCAGCTTTGTCGCTTTGGCCGGCAACCCCGTCGAGGATTTTTCGCAAGTGCAGCGTATCGTGCGGCGATTCAAGCAGGGTGTGAATCTCGATCGTTCCTTCCGTCATGACGCCGCCCCTTCAGGGGCCGGTCACCGGGCTCACTGACACGTCAGGCGGCCTGGACCGGTCAGTCGATATGATCGTGTCTTTTTTATTTATTTGCGCAGGAGGAGTCGAGCGATGAAGTCAGTGGTCTTGTGGGGAAGAGGAACGGCGGCGGCCTGTCTGGCCGCGGCCTTGATGGTGGGGATCGAACCGTCTGTTGCGCAGGCGGCCGGGGAGCCGTCGGATCAGGAGGCGCCGGTTGTCGTGGTCGATGCGGTGGAGGTAAAGGGCAAGCGGATTGAAAACGTCGAGGATGTGAAGCAGGAACTTGCCCGCCGGCCGGGCAGCAATATCCTGATCGAGGAAAAGCAGATCACCGAGTCGCGCGCGATCAACCTGCAAGACGTGCTGCAGTTCGCGCCTGGTGTCCGGTTTCAATCGCGTTTCGGTGCCGATGAAGGGCAGTTCCAAATTCGTGGCACCTCGTTGCGCAATAACTTTCACCATCGCGGGATCAATATTCTCATCAACGGAATCTTCTTCGGCGATGCCGACGGATTTTCAGACTTCGAATCGATCGACCTTTTGGCCTACGAACGTATCGAAGTTTACAAGGGCGCGAACGCCCTGCGGTACGGCGCGAACAGCATCGGTGGCGCGATCAATTTCGTGCCGCGCACCGGGTATAGCGCCTCCACCCTGCAAATGCGGATGCTCGGCGGCAGCTTCGGCATGGTGAGCGGCCAGGTGTCCAGTGGCAAGGTCTTGCAGCCCTTCCAGGTGGGCAACATGAGCGCGACGATGGATTACTACATCAGCGTGTCAGGCAATCGCCAGGACGGATATCAAGACAACAGTCAGCAGGCCCGGGAGCGCATCAATGCCAACATCGGCCTGCAGCTCGGCAACCACCAGGAGATCCGCGCCTACTTTCTGCAGGCGAATGTGGCGGAGCGCATTCCTGGATCGTTGACCACGGGACAGCTGTTTCAAAACCGGCAGCAGGCGGGCGGGCAGAGCCCTCCCGGCACCCCGCCGTTTTTTGCGTGTAATCAGAATAACCAAGTCTGTAACTACGGGCGGTACTATAACTTGCAGCGTATCGGAATCGCGTACCACAACGAGTTCGCCCCGAACCAATATTTTGAGATCATTCCCTACTTCTCGAACCAGTATGTGGACCATCCTATCTTTCAGACGATCCGACAGGAGAACAATAACGTCGGCGGTGAGTTCCGGTACGTGAACTCCAACTCGTTGTTCGGTAAGAACAACTCGTTCGTCGCCGGATTCCAGCCGCGATACGGCAATCAGCGGCAGCAGCGGTTCGTGAACATCAACGGCAGTATCGGGGCGCTGACGCAGAACTATACGGCCAAGACGACGTATTTCGGGATGTATGCAGAAGATGCGTTTGATGCCACCAAGGATTTCACCATCGTGCTCGGCGGCCGGTGGGATTACACAGGGCGTCAGGCGACGGTGGATAATTTCGGGCCGGCCGGGAATCCCTTCAATCCCAATACGCCGTCCACGCCGACCGGCACGAACCGGCCGTTACAGCATTTCGATGCAATCAGCCCGAAGATCGGGTTCGTGTATCGCACAACGCCGACCTCGCAATTGTATTTCAATGCCAGCCGGGCCTATGAGGCGCCGCTCAATCTGGAGTTGCTCTCCTCGGTTAATGCGAACGGCACGCCGAATACAGGCTTCTTGAACCTCGATGCTCAGCGGGCATGGCAATTGGAACTCGGTCACCGAGGAACATCAGCGGACAAGCGCTACACCTGGGATGTGACCGTCTACAACTTGGAAATGCAGAAGGAAATTCTGGCCTCGATCATCAACAACCAAGGAACGTTCCAAAATGCGAACGGCACGCGGCATACCGGCGTGGAAGCCGGTGGCGGGATGGTCTTGGGGAAAGGTCTGTTCGCGCAAGGCGGAGCCGGACGAGAGGACAGCCTGCAGACGCGTGTGGCCTACACCTGGTCGCGTTTCAAATTCACCGACGATGTGCGGGGCGGCGGAGCGGTGGGTCCGAATGTACTGATCGCCAAGGATGGGAATACGGTCGCCGGCGCGCCGGAACATAGCCTGAACGTGGAGTTCCGGTACGACCATCCGTCAGGCTGGTGGATCGCGCCGAATATCGAATGGTCGCTGTCCGGCTTTTATACGGACTATCAAAACACCATCAAGAACCCCTCCTATGCGCTTATCAATCTGCGTTCTGGATGGAACGTCGATGAACACTGGACGCTCTTTGCCGAAGGACGTAATTTGACCGATAAGACCTATGCCGGCGCGGTGGTGGTGAACGATCAGTTCAATCGGTATGCCAACGCGGGATTGGGCATCAGCGCGTTTGGAGGAGTCGAGTACAAATTCTAACCGGCTGTGGAAGCAGGCTGCAGGCAGCGTGCTCGCATGGCACGCAGGGGCCCATCGTCGGATGGGCTCCTGCTGCACCGTTCGCGAAAGGTGGTGAATCAGCCACGCATCGCTCCTGGCGGGGTGATGCTGCTCGAAAAATGGGATAGACGATCGTCGTCCGAACATGGGATAAAGAAAGCCGACGGGTGTTCCCGGATATGGACATGTCCTGGTAACTTCAGGGATAGGCCGTGCCGGCCATGTACGGACTTTTCATTTTTTTTGTGCTTGTCTGGAGCGTGGTACCGGTCTATGCCGATTCCAGCTCCGGGCCTCCACCTGTCGAAGCCTTCGCCTCACTTCCCCGTATCGCCTCCATCCAACTCTCTCCCTCGGGTCGGCACCTGGCCGTGCTTCGCCACCACGAGGGAAAGACCTATCTGGACACCCAAACCGTCACGGGGCAGGATGCGCATCGCGTCGTCACAACGGACAACCAGGAATATGTCATTACCTGGTTCCGATGGGCCAATGACGAACGGGTGTTGGTCAGCGTGCGTTTTGCCGATTCGCGTGAGGGTGTCGATTCGCAGGAAACCAGACTGTTGGCAGTGAACCGGGATGGAACGCAACAGAACGGCAATCTCCTCAGGGTGAGTTCCTTTCCTTCGATCTTCGGGAAAAAGCACTTTCCTCAATTCCAGGATCGCCTGGTGGGCACCATTCCCGGCGATCCCAGGCATGTCTTGATTGCGCTTGACCTGGAGCGTCCGAACTCTCCTGATGTATATAAAGTGGATATCTATTCCGGCGAGCGGACGCTGGTGCAGACCAATCCAGGTCTACAGCCAGGGCCACGGAATGTGTTGCAGTGGATAGCCGATCGCGAAGGCCGGTTGAGGGTCGGAGTCGGCCAATTCGGCACCACCGTGCGGGTGATTTACAAGGTGCCGGAATCCACGCTCTGGCGTGAGTTGGGGGAGTATGACCTGGCGAAAGAAACCGGAATGTTGCCCTTGGCCTTCGATGCCGACCCGGACTGGCTCTATGTGAGAGATCAGCATCAGGGCAAGGCGGCCATCTTCAAGATGAACGTCGTCGATCGTCGAGTGGACCGTCTCCTCGTTGTCGCCGATGCGAAGCGTGATTTAACCGGCGAGTTGGTGTATGCGCCTGGACGCAAGAAAGTAGTCGGGGTCCGCTACAGCGCGGCGGACGAGCGGGTTTTGTTTTGGGACTTCGACGCGCAGCGGCTGCAGGCCCGCATCGATCGGGCGATTCCAGGGCGGGTCAATGTGATTCACAGCAGCAGCGACGACGGGCGGCTTCACGTCGTGAAATCGAGCAGCACGGCGCATCCTCCGCAATGGTCGCTTTTCGATGAACACGACGGGCGGATGGTATTGCTCGGCAGGTCGTACCCCGATCTGGAGACGGCCGCGCTGTCTGCTCCTACTACGACCTATGTGACGGCGCGGGACGGCAAGGAGTTGCAGGTCTTCCTGACCGTTCCCAAGGATCGGGACCCGCGCCAACTTCCGATGATTCTATTTCCTCATGGCGGCCCTGCCTCGCGATCGCCAGGTGCATACAACTATTGGACGCAGTGGTTTGTCAGTCGCGGTTGGGCCGTGCTGGAGCCTCGCTTTCGAGGAACCGAAGGGTATGGAGACGAATTTCTGCGTGCCGGATTTCAACGCTGGGGCTTGGAGATGCAGGACGACCTGACCGATGCGGTGCAGTACGCCATCCGCTCCGGCATCGCCAATGCCAACCGTATCTGTATCGTCGGATCGGGCTATGGAGGGTATGCCGCCCTGATGGGCGCCGTGAAGACGCCGGATCTCTATCGCTGCGCCGTCAGCCTGGGCGGGGTGACGGACTTGTCGCAGGTCGTATCTGATAGCCGTTGGTATTTGAATCAGAAACCGATGGCCGAAATGCGTGTCGGCTCTTGGTGGACCGACCGTGAGCGGCTGCGCGATACCTCGCCGGTCTTTCATGCGAAGGAGATTCGCACCCCGCTGCTCCTGATGCACGGCGCCATGGACCGGGCGGTGCCGGTGTCGCATGGTCGAGACATGGCCGAGGCGCTGAAAGCGGCCAACGTCACGACCTATCGATACGTGGAACTTCCCTTCGCCGATCAGACGCTGAGTCGGGAACAGGACCGCCTGCAGGTGTTTACGGAACTGGAACAATTTCTGAAGTCCCACCTCGAATGAATCTGCCTCACGGTCGAGCATCCATAGGTATCCGTCGGTAGACAGCTCCGGCCCCCCCCATTACACTGCCGCCGCTATGAAAGCAGTGGTTCGAGGGAGCGGGCAGTGTCGTATCGGGACAGGGCTGTTCGTCGTCCTCTACGCCCTTGTCCTGGCTGCCTCCCCGGTCTGCGTCGGCACGGGTCTTGTTCCCGTACCGGGTTCACAGACCCATTCCCACGACACAGCCCATGCCCTTCCCTGTAGCGCGGTCTGCCAGAGCCAAGCCGACACGGGACTAGTCCCGGACATGCCTCCGGATGCACCGGTTGTCTCGGCAGCGATCGGGGCAGAGACGCGCTTTTCCCCGAGCGCCCATTCCCGTTCTTCCGTGATTCGTTCACGTGCTCCTCCGGCTCCCCTCGCGTCGTGACGATCGCCTCTCCATGTCCTCGACTCTGGCTTGCGGACGTTGTCCTGCCCCCTGGGTGCCGGGCGCGTCCTTGCGCAAAGGGAGCATAAAGTCATGTCATTGTTCCGATGGGTTATCGTCATACTGGGTCTCACTTTTATGCAGATAGGTTCGGGGCCTCATCCTGCCCGCGCGGCGGAAGTGTCGAGCGGAGGCGAAGAGGTTGTAGAAGAGGCTGTACTGGATCAGCGCGAACAGGCGCTAAAGCAAAAGCTGAAGGGGATCATCGACCAACTAGAAGAAGTCAAAGACATGCGCAGGGCGAGAGGGCGGCAAGCGCCCGAGCCGAGTGTGATCCAAGAACAGCAGGCGGAAGGACCGCCGGGAACAGTCCCGGAAATCGCCTTGACCGACATCCGGGTGATGAGCCAGCGGGTCGAGAGCCGGCCGACTGGGGTAACGCAGTCTTCGACGGACCGGAGCGAACACGAATCGCAGCCGACCCGGCATCTCCGGGAATCGCTGGAATCGATACCCGGCATTGTGCCCCGGCAGGAACATGGCGGGCGCGAGGTAAATCTCTCGATTCGTGGGTCGGGCAACAAGACCGGCTGCTGCGTTCGCAACATCAAAATGTACGAAGACGGCTTTTCCGTGACGCAGCCCGACGGCACGGCGCGGCCCGAACTCCATGATCCCTGGTTCCTCCGGAGCATCGAGGTGCGGCGTGGACCGTCATCGTCGTTGTACGACAACTATGCGCTGGGTGGGATGGTGCATCTCCGGACCAGGCGCGGCAGGGATATCGACGGGGTGGAAACGTTCGTCACGGCCGGATCATATGGCTATCACAAACAGGCAATTGCGATCGGAAAGGAATACGGCAATTTGGACATCGCGTTGTTTTCGAGTTATCAGCGTGAGGACGGGTGGCGAGACCATAGCCAATATTGGATGTCCACGGTCAATCTCAATATCCGGTACCGCATCGACGACCGCCAGACGTTGTATGTGAAAGCGGTCAATGTCGACGAGGATGAGAAATTTCCCACTCGTCTGACCCTCAGCCAATTCAGGGCGAACCCAAGACAAATGGGCGGTACTTCGACGACCAATCCGGTCACATTGGGGCAAAAGCTACGCGACCGCTTGACGATGGTGGGCGCCATCTACGAGCGACAAATCGACGCCAATACGGTGCTGACGACAGAGGCCGATTATCACGTGAAGGATATCAACCAGCCGGTCGGTACCACCGTCAACCCGAGCTTCAAACACTATACGGACCTGCGGCACGACGGAAAACTCGGCAGCATGCCCTTGAAGAGTTACCTCGGGCTCTTCGCCAACTATCTCGAACAGGAAGGGGTGAATAATCTCAATCTCAACAATGGGTCCGGGGCGTTCGGGCCGGTGACTCAGCAGAACCGCTTCTCGGTGCGCAACATCGGAGGGAGGTTTCGCGAAGAATTGGAATTCACACCGAAATGGATCCTGGCGGTGGGCTTGGGTTATGAACGCTCGGATATCTCCGGCTTCGTCAACAATTTTTCCGCGACGACCACGACCAGCACGCTCACCAGCACCGTCGGCGTCAACCGGTCGTTCGACAACTGGGCTCCCGACATCTCCCTCACCTACCGGCTGAACGAGGGGACGAACATCTGGACGCGTGCATCCGTGGGGTATGGCATCCCGCAGTTCAGCAATATGACGGTGGGCCTGGACGGCAATCCCGGCTTCAACAATAACGTCAAGCCGCAAAAGAACTTCAATGTCGAAATCGGCACCAACACGCAACTGACGCCCACCCTCTGGGTCGAAGCGGTCGGGTTCTGGACCTTCTTTAAAGACGAAATCATTACGCAAAGTGTGCCGATCACGCCGACGACGGCCGGCAATTTCGCCGTCAATGCGAAGGAGTCCCAATATCGTGGTATCGAACTCGGTTGGCGTTGGATGCCTTTGGAAGGACTGCGACTCACCGGTGCCTATACGCACATGGATAGTCAGTACATTCGGTTCGTCGATCAATTCGGGACCGGCGGGGTCGTGACGCGGGTCAATCAATCGGGACGCCAGGTTCCGTCGGTGGAAAAGAATGTCTTCAACATAAAGGCGGCCTACGACCATACGCCGTCCGGGCTCGGCGGCTGGGTCGAGGGGAGTTGGATCGACAGTTTCTACGTCAATAACAACAATACGCTCGGCGCTCCCTCCTATGTCCTGTTCAATGCCAACGCGCACCATTACTACCGCACCCACAACAACCGCTACATCAAGTTTATTAAGACGTATGTGGAACTAGACAATATCTTCGACAAGGCCTATGTCGCGTGGGCCACGCCGGTGGCCGACAGCGTGGCGGATGCCAACAAACAGGCATTCTACGCGGGGATCGGGCGGGCGTTCTACGCGGGCGTGACGCTGGGGTTTTAGCAGGAGGAGCCAGTAACGGTGAGACGAGAACGGTAAGACGTCACACGTCAGGGGGGTGATCGTGGAAGGCATGAAGGAACTGGTGGAGTACGGTGTGATCGGCCTGTTGATCGGGCTGAGTTTCTGGGCGGTGGCGGTGGCGATCGAGCGGTGGTTGTGCTACCGGCGGATCGATGTGCATGCGTACCCGTCGCTCGACGCATGTGAAATCGCGTTGACCAAACGGCTGGTGGTGATCGGAACCGTGGCGGCCAACGCACCCTACATCGGCCTGCTCGGCACCGTATTGGGCATCATGCTCACGTTCCACACGATGGGGACGTCCGGCGCGCTGGCGGTCACCACGATCATGATCGGCTTGAGTCTCGCGTTGA
>OCTV010000545.1_pt1 | contig 14941 bp, 19 predicted proteins | sample 1539101 | NCBI WGS metagenome assembly OCTV01 (sample SAMEA3991422, study PRJEB22521) | metagenome | biome: anthropogenic terrestrial biome; feature: sewage plant; material: sludge | place: Sweden | collected 2012-09-26 | reverse complement strand
TGCTTTTTTTGTCTTTCCATGTTAAACTAATAAGTAAGATTTTTTTAGAAAGCCAAACTCTATGATCACAAAAGAATTCGATACAATAACTGCTATTTCTACTCCTCTCGGAGAGGGGGCAATTGGCATTGTTCGTCTGTCTGGTACAGATGCATTTTCCATTGCAAGCAAAGTTTTTAAAGGAAAGGACTTAGCGACTGTGCCAAGTCATAGTCTGAACTATGGCCATATTATTGATCCAGCGACTGGACAGGTACTGGATGAAGTGATGCTAGGTGCCATGCGATCTCCAAAGACCTTTACGCGCGAAGATGTTATTGAAATCAATACACATGGGGGTATCGCCGTCACGAATGAAATTCTTCAATTGTTGATTAGACAAGGTGCCCGAATGGCTGAGCCTGGTGAGTTTACCAAGCGGGCCTTTCTCAACGGACGTGTGGATTTGACCCAGGCAGAGGCTGTCATGGATGTCATCCGTGCCAAGACCGACAAGGCTATGCACAACGCAGTCCGTCAGTTGGATGGCTCTCTCTCCCAACTGATTAATGAAACACGTCAGGAAATCCTCAATACTTTGGCTCAAGTCGAAGTGAATATTGATTATCCAGAGTATGATGATGTCGAAGAGGCAACCACAGACTTAGTCCGTGAGAAGACTCTCCAGTTTCAAGCTCTTTTGGAAAATCTCCTCCGAACCGCTCGTCGAGGTAAGATTTTACGTGAAGGTATCGCAACAGCTATTATCGGTCGACCAAATGTAGGAAAATCCAGCCTACTCAATAATCTCCTCCGTGAGGAAAAAGCCATCGTTACAGATATAGCAGGGACAACTCGCGACGTTATCGAAGAATACGTCAACATCAAAGGCGTCCCCCTCAAGCTGATTGATACCGCTGGTATCCGTGAAACAGATGACATCGTTGAAAAAATTGGGGTGGAACGGTCTAAAAAAGCGCTTGAGGAGGCCGACCTGATCCTACTTGTCCTCAACGCATCTGAGCCACTTACCGAGCAAGACCGAAATCTATTAGCCATTTCAAACATGGCTAATCGAATTATCTTGCTCAATAAAACAGACCTAGAAGAAAAAATTGAAGCTGATCAACTACCTGAGGATGTCATTCGCATCTCTGTCTTAGAAAACCAAAACATTGATCAAATCGAAGAAAAAATCAATCAACTTTTCTTTGAAAATGCAGGTTTGGTGGAACAAGATGCTACCTACTTATCTAATTCACGACATATATCCTTGATTGAACAAGCTGTCCAAAGTCTTCAGGCAGTTAATGATGGATTGGAAATGGGTATGCCTGTCGACTTGTTACAGGTAGACCTAACACGTTGTTGGCAAATATTGGGCGAAATCACAGGAGATGCCGCTCCAGATGAATTAATCACACAACTCTTTAGCCAATTTTGTCTTGGAAAATAAATATAGTCATGCAAAAATATTTGCATGACTTTTATATACAAAAAATCAAAAAATACTTGTTGATTGCTGTAAATTATATTATGCTAAAAAATAGAAAGGAGACACTACGATGAAAAAATTGAAAGAATGTCTCAACTCCTGACCTTTGACACATCAAAACGGACATTTTCATCAATTACATTAGAACATTCTTCACCGAGCGCAATCTATCCACTAAAAGATAAAAATTTGCTTTTTATCGAACACACTGATTACCAATTCAGTCCCATCTCATTTACCATTTACAATGCAGAAACTGGGGAACAAGTTTTTCATACATTGAAGGAGTTAAATCCTCGACCCCACTATCTTGAACATGTCCGTCAAATGGACAATCGTCGTCTGATGATGATTCTTTCGGATACTCTTATCATTTATGATTTGCAGACTAAAAAGATAACCAATAAAACGACCTTATCAGAAGATTATGTGAGTGGTGTTTGGGTCAATCCATAACAAAATAGAACTCGGTTTTTTGCCGAGTTCTATTTTGTTATTTTTAATCTAATGAAAACAAGAATCTTATTCTACTCTTCGTCACTCAAATCAACACTTGGCACAGTCGTTGCTGCATCATTTGTTGCTTGGAAGAGTTCAACTTTTTCATATCCGAATAGACCTGCATAGATTGATGTTGGGAAGCGTTTGATTTTTTTATTGTAAGATGTTGCCACTGCGTTATAATCTTTACGGGCAACTAAGATTCGATTCTCGGTACCTTCAAGCTCTGTAATCAAGTCTGAAACCTGTTGATTAGCTGTCAATTGTGGATAGTTTTCTGCCACTACCAATAGTCGAGAAACTGCAGAATCCAACTGACTTTGAGCTTGGTTATATTCACCCGTTCCCTGTTGACTGGAGCCAATTTTAGCACGCGCTTCTGCAATAGCAGTAAATATTTCTTCCTCGTGTTCCATGGCTCCTTTGACAGCTGCGACTACATTAGGTATCAAGTCATAGCGTCGTTGCAACTGTGTGTCTACATTGGCTTGCGCATTTTCAACTTCAGCATAACTGTCCACCAAGCCATTGTATTGCCCGACTGCTCCCAATCCTAAAAATAGCAGAGCTAGGACTGGAATGAGGAGAACCAACCATTTCTTTTTCATATGATTTCCTTTCTAACAATGATTAAACATTCTAAAAAACGAATAGCTATCAGAATCATTACAAGATTCCTTACCAACCGGAAGAGGAACCTCCACCTCCTCCGCCACCACCGGACCAACCACCGCCACCGAAGCCGGACGATGAGGAATTAGACGAGTGATGATTGCGGTGGTGATGCTGATTATCCACCAACATCCAGAGCAAATTGCCTGGTCCACCACCACCACGACTGGATTTTTCAATTATCACAAAAATAATAATCACAACGACAACAGTTAAGAAAGCGAAAAAGCCCTCCTCCTCTTCCGATGTTCTCTCTTCTAAGGTGGCTAACTGGCTCTGACCAACGCTGGTACCATAAAACTGATCACCAATGGATTGAACAATATAGGTCACACCGCCATTGTAATCTTCCTGTCGAAAGAATTCTCTTGCATTTTCGAGAATTTCTTTTGATTCTACATCTGTCAAGACTGTCGCAGCATTATCTGACGTTTCAATCCGAAATTCCCTATCTTCTATTGCAATAACCAGAAGTATCCCATTATTTGTGCCTGAAAATCCAACTTGCCACTGACGAAATGTCTCATTGGCCAAACTTTCGATATCTGTCCAAAGACTATTCGTCATATAGACACCGACCTGTAAACCTTGTTCGGTTGTTGACCAATTGAGATTAAGCTGATCAATTTCTGCAATGGTCTCGCTAGAAAGTAATTGAGTATCATCTACTACTGTTGTATCTATCGGTCGATCGGGAATCTGGTTTGCATTTACTAAGGCAGGTGGAATTAACAACCAAACCGCTAAAATAGTTAGACAAGTGACAATCAGTGTTTTCCATTTTCTCATCAGACACCTCCTTCGATGAACAAAGATAAGAAAAATTTACTAGGTATATATATACAATTATATCATGTTAGTTTTGCTTTATCAATATATTTATGTTGTTTTTCAGCAGTGGCAAAATCTCTTCAACAAACCAAGGATGTTTAGCTTGCCATATATTGTTCCTTGGCGATGGGTGAGGTAGGGGAAAATAGGTGGGTAGGTAATCAGCTGCATTCTCCACTCTCTCGGTCAAAGTCCTATGGGATTCTCCTAAATAATAGTCCTGGGCATACTTACCGATCAACAAGGTCAGCTCAATCTGGGGTAGTTGCTTCATAATGAGTGGGTGCCATTTGGGCGCAAAATCCTTGCGAGGCGGCAAATCCCCAGACTTCCCTTTTCCTGGATAATAGAAATCCATAGGAAGAATAGCAAAATGACCAGATGCATAGAAGAATTCCCTATCTACTCCCAACCATTTCCGCAGATTCTCTCCACTAGCATCATCAAATAAGCGACCTTTTTCTTGTGTTTTTAATCCCGGTGCCTGTCCAATAATGAGAATTTTTGCGGTAGACGATGCTTGGAAAAGCGGCTTTATCCCTTTTTTCGTAAAAGCTTGATTGGTTAAATCCTCCATAATCGCCTGACGAATATCAGCAAGTTCCATGATGTCCTACTTTCTTGACCATTGTTACATCTGCTTCTAGAGCATGAAAACCACATTTTTTATACCTTCCTCGACTAACTGATTAATACCTTTAGCAGCTGTTGCAGGATTAATCTTGTGATATTTTGCAAATTCATTTGTTGAGGGGACTCGGCCAGTTTCTGAAATAGTGTCGTTCATAATCATATCTTCAATTTGTTCTTTGATCTGTTGAAAAATTGGTTTACTGTTGTCTATAGTTTGCTTCACATTTCATCACCTAACTTATTTGGTTAGTTACTTATGTAATTAACTATATAACCATTAGTTTTAAAAGTCAATGTATTTTTACATATTGAAGCTGGGGCAAAGGCAAATAAGATATTAAAATAACCGAACCATAATTGACTAACGCCAATTATGGTTCGGTTATTTTTTTGCTAGGAAGCCTAAGTTAGCAACTGAAATATGCGAGACTCCTGTGGGAACAACGAAAGTTTCTGTTGGGGCGAGTAATTGCAGTCCCATGAGCTAAAGATCCATTCAGAAAGCGAGTATATTTCAGTTGCGGTGATCTTATTCTTATTTAGAGAAAAAATATTCACATTTTGAGAAAATGGATTTTTTTATCCCAGTCTCTTTCTCCCTATTATTTTTAGCTCATCTGAGTCTTGATGTATTATGCCCACCACATATCAGCTGGTTGGTCATAAATCAACACAGATTTTAAGTTCTCAACCGCACGCATAAACCCTTCATCAATCGACATAATGGGATCCTCATGTTCAATACTAATGACATGATCATACCCATACGTACGCAGAGCGCTAATAATATCACTCCATACTTTCACTGAGTGACCATAGCCAACAGAACGGAATGTCCAAGCGCGTGATTGCACCTCACTATATGGCTGCATATCCGTTAAACCGTACATATTCACATGTTCCTGGTCAATATACGTATCTTTTGCGTGGAAGTGATGAATCGCATTGGCTTTTCCAAGGATCTTAATGGCCGCGACAGGGTCAATCCCTTGCCACCATAAGTGACTTGGGTCAAGGTTAGCTCCAATCGCATTCCCTGTCTGTTCACGTAATTTTAACATCGTATGCGGCGTATGAACTAAGAAGCCCGCATGCAGTTCTAAACCAATCTTAACGTTATTTTCTTCTGCAATCGTGTTTATTTCTTTCCAGTAAGGCACGAGTTTTTCTTCCCATTGCCACTTAAGTACGGTACTGTATTCTTCTGGCCACGGTGTTACGGGCCAGTTTGGATATTTACCATCTTCCGAATCTCCCGGTGTACCAGAGAAGGTATTGACCACTGGAATGTTTAATAGTCCTGCAAGTTTGATCGTTTTGACTAACGTTTCGTGTGAGTCTTTTCTAAAAGCTTCATCTGGTGAGACGGGATTCCCGTGGCAACTAAGGGCACTGATTGTTAAACCACGTGAATTGACCTTTTCTAAAAAGGTTTGTCTTTCTGCTTCGCTATTTAGTAACACATCGAGTTTTAAGTGCGCATCACCTGGATAGCCACCTGTACCAATTTCAACCGCATCTAACCCTGCATTTTTCACATAATCTAACATCTCTTCGAGATTTTTATCCGCAAATAATACGGTAAAGACACCTAATTTCATTCTATTCGCTCCTTTTCATTCACTATTCATAATCATCACACCGATTCTAATCAAACACAATCTGATTATTTAGTTTAATTTAATCGTTCGACCTGTTTGACTTGATTCCATCGCCGCAAGAATAATACCTAATGACTTCTTACCTTCCACACCATCGATTAAAGGCTTTGTATTCGTTCTCACCGATTCAACAAAGTGACTTACGACACCCGTAGATGTTTGTTGACCTTCTTCGTTCGTTTGGATTTTTCCAAGTTCATAGTTGACTTTACTGCCATCCGTATACGTGGCAATCAAGCTATAATTTGGATCATCTTCAAGACGTAACACACCTTTTTCCCCGTAAATAACAGTGGCATTACTTTCGTTCACTTTATATGCCCAACTCGCTGTTAATGTGCCAATCACACCTGAAGTACTCTTTAAGAGACACACAGCGTTATCATCGACACTGATATTCTCTTTCGCATTCGTTTCAACCATCGCTGATACTTCAGTAAACTCTTCACCTAAAATATAGCGAATCAGGTCGGCCTTATGGACACCTAAGTCACCCATTGCCCCGATTACCGCATCGTCTTTTCTAAAGAACCATGAGTTTTCGCCGTCAACACTCCAGCCTTCTGGTCCACCATGACCAAATGTCGTACGGAAGCTATATACTTTTCCGATTGCTCCTTCTGCGATCAATTCTTTTGCCTTTTGGTGTGAACGTACAAACCGCTGATTATGCGCGATCATTAACGTTTTTCCGCTTTTCTCGCTTGCTTCAATCATCGCTTCTGCTTCAGCTTGTGTTGTTGCCATCGGCTTTTCACATAACACGTGAGCACCACTTTCAAGTGCAGCAATTGAGACCGGCGCATGGAGCGCGTTCGGTAGGCAGACACTCACAAGGTCAACCGTTTCATTTTTTAAAAGTTCCTCATAATCTGTATAGACCGCACCACCATAAAGTTCTTGCATCGCTTCAGCACGTGAAGCGACAATATCGCACAAGGCGACAATTTCTACTGCCTCATTTTGATGATATTCAGGTAAGTGACGATATTTACTAATACTCCCACAACCAATGACTGCTACTTTTAATTTACTCATCTTAAATCACTCCTTCATTTTTTAAAAACGTCATACTTGTTTGAATCGCATCAAACGGATCACCATCGGTTTGGTCTTGTTCCACAATCCAGTAAGCAGGTGTCGCTGTATTTAGAATCGTTGATAAATCTGTACGCCCTGTCCCTAATGGCGCAAAGGTCGCTCGCTCATCTTTCGTCATATCTTTTAAGTGAACAAGTGCAAGTTGGTCTTTATACTTATTGATCCACGTAATCGGATCTTCCCCAGCTTTTTGAATCCAGTACACGTCTAACTCTAGTTTTAAACCGTCAACTGTTCTGAGTAGGTACTCAAGCACATTTTCATCATCACTATAAGGTTCTAATTCAAAATCATGGTGATGATACAGTAAGTCCATTCCATGTGATTGTAGTTCTAGTTGAATCGACTGTAAGACAGACGGTAAATCTTGATAAAATTCATGCGTCCGGTCTTCTGGTAAGATAAATGGACATACCACCCGTGTATTACCTAACAATTTTTGTTCGTTAATTACCTCATCTAACCGGTTAATTAAGTCTGTGAGTGGTACATGACTACCGGCGACGGTTAAATCAAGCGCATCTAGGATAGCTCTAACTTCCTCCACCGTTAAATTGCCATAGCCGGCCAGTTCAACACCTTGAAAGCCGATGGCTTTCACTCGCTCTAATGTTTGTTTCATATCTTGTTGACACGCTTCACGTAAAGTGAAGAGCTGAATCGCTACCGGTATCATATCTTCATCCCTTCTTTGAAATAGTTTCTAGTGGCCCGCTATTGCCGTAGGTCGGCTGATTTGTTTGGGTTACTTTTAACCAGTTAACCGCATTTTTAATCACCGTTTGAATCTCTTGATTATGATACGTTGGGTACGTTTCATGACCCGGTCTAAAGTAAAAGACTTTCCCGCGTCCGCGTTTATATGTTGCCCCACTTCTAAAGACTTCGCCGCCTTCAAACCAACTGACAAAGACCAATTCATCAGGGGCTGGAATATCAAAATGTTCCCCGTACATTTCTTCCTTTTCAAGCTCAATATAACTCCCTAACCCAGAAACAATCGGGTGAGTCGGATCAATAACCCATAAACGTTCTTTATCATCCGCTTCACGCCACTTTAAATCACAACTGGTTCCCATAAGCTTTTTAAAGATTTTAGAGAAGTGACCTGAGTGAAGGACTAATAAGCCCATACCATCTAATACACGTTGTTGAATCTTTTCTACCCACTCATCTTTTACTTCATCGTGCGCCAGGTGGCCCCACCAAATTAATACATCGGTTTGATTTAATAAATGATCAGATAGACCATGGTTTTCTTCATCCAAGGTCGCCGTTGTCACCTCGTGACCTGCCTCTGTCAAAAAGCTTTTAATTGCCCCATGAATACCTTCCGGGTAAATCTCACTGACTTTTGGATTTTTTTGTTCATGTCTGTTTTCGTTCCACACTAAAATATTCATTCTAATAGCCTCCCTTTATCTCCTCTTGCTTAATATTGTACAAATGATTGTCTTTAGAAATGTACACGTTGTTTTTCTTTTCCTGATTGATAGACAGCATTAATCATTTGTTGGGTTTTAAGTGCTTCTTCAGCTGGGATATCAAGTGCGTCCACTTTACCTTGAAGTACGTCATAATAATTATTGATTTGTTTCACATGACTCACACCCCAGTACCCTTTCACTCCTGAGTCATAAGTGAATGTTTCAAGCGGGTTATGATCCGCAATAAAGGTGCGCCCGTCATTTAATGTAACCGTCGCTTTGTCTGCCACCATCTTCGCCAGTCCATTTTCACAGTGTAATTCAATTTCGACTGGGGCATCATACGTATAGTAATTAATCGCATGGAAGGCCGTTACGACACCATTTTTATAAGCAATCACACCTTCGGCTGCATCTTCTACTTCAATGATTTCGTGGGCACGGTTACTGATTGAGGCATCGACATAGTTTAACTCACTATCAACGAACCAGCGCATTAAATCCATTGTATGAATCGCTTGGTCAATAATGACACCGCCGCCTTCTTTATCCCAAGTCCCTTTCCAATCACTGTTTTGATAGTATTCATCTGATCGGTCCCATGTGACTTGTATTTTACCCGACTTCACGGCGCCTAGTTCACCTGAGGTCAACATATTCTTAATTAATTGTGAACCTGGATTGTAGCGGTTTTGGAAAATAACACCTAGTGTCACGCCGTTTTCCTTTGCGCCGTCAATCATCGCTTTGGCATCATCATAGTTAATCGCCATCGGTTTTTCTGTCATCACGTGAATCTGTCGTTTCGTTGCGGCCGCTGTTGCTGGTGCGTGTAAGTAGTGCGGTAAACAAATATGCACAACGTCTAGCTGTTCTGTGTCCATCATCTCTTCGTAATCATAATAAGATTTTGTATCTAATTGCTCTGCTTTTTCATCAGCACGATCTTTCTTTACGTCACAGACAGCGACGAGTTCAGCATCGTCTCTTTCCATAACACTTGCCGCGTGCATCGGAAAAATATTCCCGCAACCAATGATGCCTACTTTTAATGTTTTCATGTGTATTCGCTCCTTTTTTATTAAACGTTTTCATTATCTTATTTCACTTACGTTTTATTTGATTAACTTTATCTTACCGTCTCTTTCTTTTTTTTAAAATAGATGATATGATGAATTCATATCCTATCTTGCTACAAATGGAGGAAACTTTTAATGAATATTGATTACTGCAGTTACTCATCACATACCGATGGTTATCACGACTTACGTCGTAACGGGTTTAATCACTTTTTAATTCGTGTACAAATTGAAGGAAGAGGTAAAGCGACTATTCAAAGTAAAACATATCAATTAGAACAAGGATCGATTATCTTCGTCCCTCCAGGCACACACTATGAACTGACGATTGAACCGAATCAATTAAGCGGGGATTATCATTTACTTGTCACCGGGGATTGGTTAGAGGATTGGTGGGAAAAACTTGATTGTCCCGATTTTGCCGCGCTTTCATCAACCGATACGATTGTGACATTGTGGCGACTATTATCAACAGAAAAGCTCCGTCCCAGTCATGAACAAAACCATGACTTGAACACGCATCTATTGAAAAGCATTATGTTGATGATTGAAGCAGAAATAAATGCCCGTCACTCAATTCAACGCCCCTTCATTGTGACTCGAATGATGCGTTATATTGAAGAACATGCACTCGAGCGACTAACACTTGAAGATGTTGCGAATGAAGTCGATTTAAGTGTCTCCCGTGCGAGTCATTTGTTTAAAGACCATACCGATAAGACGATGATTCAGTACGCTCAGCACATCAAATTAGAGGCGGCTATCAATCAAATGAAATATACCAATATGACCCTCGAACAAATCGCTTTTACGTGCGGCTTCGGTAACTATCCTTATTTTCACCGCCTATTCACCCGAGAGTATCAGATGTCACCGAGTCAGTATCGTAAAATTAATTAAAAAGACATGGAGCGGGTTTTCGCTTACTCCATGTCTTTTGGTTGTTATTTTTTTATTCATCACCACACGTTACTTCACAGCACCATCGGCCACACCTTTAATAATGTGTTTTTGGGCAAAGAAGTAACTGAGAATGACCGGAATAATCGCAATCGTTAAGCCCGCAAGTGCTAAGTGCCACTGTTTCGTATATTGTCCAAAGAAGAAGAACATACGAAGTGGAAGATGAGTGGAAAGCTCCAGTGGAGGTTTCCAGCCTGTCACTTGACAATAATAAAGTGACAGAGTTCTATCTGCATCTGCGTCGCCTAATCTGATTTTTATTTTCATTGACTATAAATACAGATAAGAAGAGCTGTTTGACCATTTCCATACCTGCAACTGTGAGTTCTGTCAGTTCCATTTTCCCTCCTAAAAAAGACGGGCGAACCCATCTTGATTAGAACCCGTATTCACAAGTAAAGTACTTTGATATAAGAGATAGTTTTTCAGCTAATCAAGGCAGTTTTTTGAAGGAATACCGACTGTATTTTGAAAAAAACGAACGATGAGTAGCTGAAAAACTAGCCTTAGATAAAAGTGCAGTACTGTAAATATGGGTTCGTACTATTTGATTAATTCATAGATAGCTTCTGCGTAAATGGCAGCTGCACGGTAGAGTTGCTCCACTTCGATAAATTCGTTGGCTTGGTGCATGGTATTGACATCGCCTGGGAACATAGCTCCGTAGGCAACACCACGTTTGAGCAAGCGGCCGAATGTTCCGCCACCGATTACTTGTTCGTGACCTTTCAAGCCTGTGTGTTTTTCATAAACAGACAAGAGGGTTGCGACCATTGGGTCATCGATCGGGCAATAATGTGGAGTATGACCGTGCTCAGACAGGCTAACAGCTTCCACGCCCAGTTTTTCCAAACCAGCCTTGATGGTTTCTGGGTTGGTATTTTTTGGATAACGGAAGTTGAGGGCAATGGTGTTATCAGATGAGGTTTCATCAAACTTAAAGACACCAGCGTTCATAGAAAGAGCTCCCATTTGCTCATCGTAGATGGCTACGCCGAGTTTTTGTCCATCGTGGTCTTCCAGAAGGACTTGACCAGCCAAATCAAGATAGGCTTTAGCTGCTCCGTCAAAGGCGAATTGGCTGAGGAATTTTGCCAAATAGGTTGCTCCGTTGACACCTTCTTCTGGGGTTGAACCGTGGGCTGATTTTCCGATGACGGTGACTTGAACTTGACCATTTTCAAGAGTTTCCGCGTCAGCATTTAGGCTATAAGCAGCTGTGAATGCTGCCAACTTGCTGTCCAGATCTGCTAGGTCGCCAGAGATAATAGCTGTCGCAGATTCAGGCACCATGTTCTCACGCAAACCACCAGTGAAGGAATGCAGTTTAGCAGCTCCGCTATTTTCCCCCGCAAAATGAAGATAAGCTGTGATATTGCCCTTTTCCCCGTTGATAATCGGGAACTCAGCATCTGGAGAAAATCCGAAATCTGGCAAAGGAAGGCCGACGTGCTCGAAGTAGTAATCCATGTCCGCCCAGCCAGACTCTTCATCGGTACCAACGATGAAACGGACTTTTTTAGAGGTCGGAAGACCCAACTCCTTGATGATTTTCAAGCCGTAGTAACAAGCCATGGTTGGTCCCTTGTCGTCAGAAGATCCGCGGGCAAAGAGCTTACCATCGATGATTTGTGGCTCGTATGGGTCAGTGTTCCAACCGCTTCCTGCTGGCACCACGTCCAAATGACCGAAAATACCAAGGACTTCGTCGCCTTCACCAAACTCAAAGTGACCTGCATAGTTATCGACATTTTTAGTCGGATAGCCGTCACGCTCTGCGATTTCAAGGAACTTGTCCAAGGCACGCACTGGTCCTGGTCCAAATGGATGCTGGACATCTGCCTGGCTGTCGTCACGCTCAGAATTGATGCGTAAGAGGTCAAAGAGGTCCGCTAGAAACTCATCTTTGCGTTTGTCAAACTCTGCTCTAAAATCTACTGTCATATGTTCTCCTTTTCAGTATCAAAGTAAGTCTATTTTATCATATTTTCGCAGACTTCACCGATAAAAAAAAGACCTTTCACACAGAAAGATCATTTTCCTTATTCAAAATCTAACTGCGTCCTATCTGTAAAATAAGTCTTATAGGCCGCATATGAGGCTATAACAGATGCGAGACTGGTTGCTGATAGCAGCATGAACATGACCATAATCTGATAGCGAATGGCTTGGACAGGGTCTACTCCTGCAAAAATCAGTCCAGACATCATTCCTGGTAAACTGACTAAACCAACAGTTTTGGCTGAGTCAATTGTCGGTTGCATACCAGTCCGAATGGATTCTCGCAAAATTTCCTGTGAAGCCAATTTACTCGTTGCCCCTAGACTTAATTTTTCCAACACCTGTTGGCGGTTATCAGTAAAGGACCGGTACATTGCTCGATAGGATAGACCGATTGCTGTCATTGCATTACTAGCCAACATCCCTGAAATTGGAATGATTTGAGAAGGTATTAATTGGATGGCACCTGATAACAGTAACAATCCTAAAGTGATACTGGTGGAAGTGAGCAAAGCAAGAAAAGGATAAATCAGCTTTTTGTTCTTGTTTGGATTGCGTTTATTTGCTTGTACACTGGCATTATAAAGAATAATCAACACCATACCCAAACTGAGGAAAACATTCGAAACTTGAAAAATAAATTTTAAAATATAGCCAACAACGAATAGCTGAACAATCGTACGGACAACCGCTACCAAAATATCTTTTGTCAGCCCTAGTTTCTCTTTTTGGCTTATTCCCATCGCAAGTAAAACCAAGCCGAAAATTAAGACTAGGGATAGATTATCTACTGAAACAGAGTTCATGCTTGCATCCTCCCATCTTTCATTCTCAAAACATGCTTAGCCCCATCAATTTCTGATTGGTCATGCGTCACTTCAATTAATGTTTTTCCAGAAATGTGGTAATCAGTAAGTAATTGATTCACAATAGCTTTGGTCTCCGCATCTAACCCTGCACTAACTTCGTCTAATAGCAAAACTTGAGGTTCAAAAAGTAAATTGCGTATAAGAGCGACACGTTGTTTTTCACCACCTGATAATTCTGTAATCCCTTGGGTAAGAAAATCTTCACCTAAATTTACATTTTTTAAGGCTGTAATCGCTTTTGATTTATCAAATTCTAACTGTCTCACTGTGAATGGAAAACGCAGATTGTCTTCGACTGTATTTCCAAAAAGTACAGGTTGTTGAAAGCAATAGGAAACCTCTCTTCGATAGGTGGGCATATCCAGCTTCTCTATTTCTTTTCCTCTAAAAAGAATCTGTCCTTGAGTCGCTGAAGTAAGCCCTGCTAATAATTTTAAGATGCTACTTTTTCCGCTACCCGAAGGCCCAACCAAGGTTAGACGCTCACCTTCACTAACAGAAAAATGAATATCAGTCAAAATCGACTTATCTTTATCAGATAAGCCGACGGATTTTAGTTCAAAAATCGGTGTATTAGTGACCATGTTCTTCAGCTTCTTCCGCAGCAAGTGCAATAGCTTGTGTTTCATGAACCGTACCATGAGCGTGATGGGCTGGTCCATAGATAGAATAGATTTTGAGGTCTTCTTGGCCAATATTGATGACATTATGGTAGGTACCGTTTGGAATCAAGATAACATCTTCTGGTCCAACTTCTCTATCCAAGGTAATCTTTTCAGCAGATTCTCCCATGATAACTCGGCCATGACCTTGTTCAATGCGGAGGAACTGATCGTTTTCATTGTGCACTTCCGCACCAATATCTTCTCCGACTGGAATGGACATCAAGGTCACTTGAAGCAATTCACCAGTCCAAATTGCTGTTCGATAGTTTGTATTTTCTAGCGTAGCAGTTTCAATATTGGTTATAAATGGATCTTTTCCATAATCTTTCATTGTCATATTTATCGCCTCCAATTTATAATGATTCTAAAGTTTGTTTAGAACAATTCTAATTATACTCCTATCTATCAATATGTCAAGTATTTTGAAACTATCTAATAAAATTCAGACGATACTCATAATTGAGAAATAACCTACATAAGGCAGGTCATTCTTTATTATATGAAACTATTTCTTTTTGGGTTTCTTCATTGACAAAGGTTATCTTTCCTAAATTAGCAATCAAGTCAAAAATGGAGTTACTATTCTGCTCTAAATCTAAATAGTCAGAGTCAGGCATTTCAGTTACTTTCAAATAGATGATAAGCTCATATGGTTCTTCATCTGAACGTATTTCAATATGATCATACGTGTAACCTGTTGGGTAATCCTGTAAACTTGCAATCTTAATTACATTGTTATTATCTCCGATATATTCGGTCCTATACTGCTCAAGAGAATCCATTTCGTTTTTAGCTGGCTGGCATGCAGATAAGAATATTGTAGTTAGAATTGTCAACAACATAATCCGTTTAAATTGGTACTTCATGATATATCTTCCTTTCAATCCTTTATTATCAGTTACATTACTATCAAATATATAATAATATATTTTGATTAATCGGTCAAAATATTTGAGATCTTATTGTGAAACACTCAATCATCTATAAAAAAACTACCTTTCGGTAGCTTAACTCTATAATTTTATTGACAAATTCGCCAGATAATCTGAACCAAATTGGGACAG
>OCTV010000540.1_pt1 | contig 15015 bp, 16 predicted proteins | sample 1539101 | NCBI WGS metagenome assembly OCTV01 (sample SAMEA3991422, study PRJEB22521) | metagenome | biome: anthropogenic terrestrial biome; feature: sewage plant; material: sludge | place: Sweden | collected 2012-09-26 | reverse complement strand
GTTCTGTGCCTGCTGCTGATACATTTACATTCCACTCTGGTAAGATTAAAACAATTCAAATCTTTTTAGTTGCAAGTCTTATCACTATATTTACATTCCACTCTGGTAAGATTAAAACTTTTCCTTCACGGTTTGTTTGCTCCGCCGGAATATATTTACATTCCACTCTGGTAAGATTAAAACTATGATATGCTGTCTACTCTGCCTTTCAACTTAATATTTACATTCCACTCTGGTAAGATTAAAACGGCAAAACTATTTTTTAATATTCGCTATATTCTTCATTTACATTCCACTCTGGTAAGATTAAAACATACTCATTTGAATATGTGCTCGCAATATTTAGAATATTTACATTCCACTCTGGTAAGATTAAAACATCCACATTTATCTGCTATCTTTTTTGCACGTTCTCATTTACATTCCACTCTGGTAAGATTAAAACACAAGTGGAATAGCCTTCAATCCAATCGCCTTTTAATTTACATTCCACTCTGGTAAGATTAAAACTCCTCCGTTGTAGCTGCTTGCTGATAAACAAAATACATTTACATTCCACTCTGGTAAGATTAAAACTGCGTGGAAGTCTGACCCTATGACTGCATCTGATGTATTTACATTCCACTCTGGTAAGATTAAAACATAGTATTATATTGATAATAACAGATTGTACTTTGATTTACATTCCACTCTGGTAAGATTAAAACACAATTTCCCAGTCAAAATAACTAGTACAATCTACATTTACATTCCACTCTGGTAAGATTAAAACCTAAGCCAACTTCACTTGCAGTATAGGTCGGCTTAATATTTACATTCCACTCTGGTAAGATTAAAACTTAATTCATCCTCAAATACATCTGTCATAAAACCATATTTACATTCCACTCTGGTAAGATTAAAACTCGTTACACTTTAAAATTTCGATTTGATTCATATATATTTACATTCCACTCTGGTAAGATTAAAACGAACTTATACGCGGTGTTGTCAAGATCAGATCTGCAATTTACATTCCACTCTGGTAAGATTAAAACATCGGTGATTAAATCTCCAGTGCCGTATACCGTTTTATTTACATTCCACTCTGGTAAGATTAAAACGTATGATATGCTGTCTACTCTGCCTTTAAGTTTTATATTTACATTCCACTCTGGTAAGATTAAAACAAAAGCAATTAAAGTAAAGGATGCACAGGTTATATATTTACATTCCACTCTGGTAAGATTAAAACGAAAATTATTCAGGCAACTTCATAACAGTTTTTAAATTTACATTCCACTCTGGTAAGATTAAAACCGAGTCGTGGGAAAAGGCAATGCTCGCAACTATATTATTTACATTCCACTCTGGTAAGATTAAAACGGATATAATGCAGCAGTTCAGAGCGGGTAAAGTTCATTTACATTCCACTCTGGTAAGATTAAAACTAAAGTACAAGAAGCTAATGTGGTTAGTGTATTAACATTTACATTCCACTCTGGTAAGATTAAAACTTATTTTGATACAAATTTCTACGAGCGTTTTTCTGTATTTACATTCCACTCTGGTAAGATTAAAACTCAGAAATTTATAACAGTCTTGATTTTGCCACCCCATTTACATTCCACTCTGGTAAGATTAAAACCGTATCATGCTAGTATAATTATACTGTTAAAATCAATTTACATTCCACTCTGGTAAGATTAAAACTTTTTTACTATTATAACTAAAAACGCATGGTTTAATATTTACATTCCACTCTGGTAAGATTAAAACACTTGCTTGCAGATGTACGGCTTCATATGAACATGAATTTACATTCCACTCTGGTAAGATTAAAACTTATGATAAAAAAGTGTTGACATTGTCTTATATATAATTTACATTCCACTCTGGTAAGATTAAAACGGCGTGATGGATAGTGAAATCGCAAGCAAAACCCAAATTTACATTCCACTCTGGTAAGATTAAAACACAGTACATGACATACGGATCACTACAAAAAAATGTATTTACATTCCACTCTGGTAAGATTAAAACTGAAAGAAAAATTATGTTTTATACTTGGAGCTCTATTTACATTCCACTCTGGTAAGATTAAAACAACAACGTCATTTACAACAACAATCCGATTGACAAAATTTACATTCCACTCTGGTAAGATTAAAACTACTCAATTACAGATACTTAGCATACAAGAATATGCATTTACATTCCACTCTGGTAAGATTAAAACACGGTTCAAATTTAATTGAGTATTGGTATTTGTAATTTACATTCCACTCTGGTAAGATTAAAACTACGGCAGCTTGTACAGCTTTGCCCGGAGTAATATCCATTTACATTCCACTCTGGTAAGATTAAAACGAAGAAGAGATAAAGAGACTTACAAAGATTTTCAGATTTACATTCCACTCTGGTAAGATTAAAACGACGAGGTTCAGAGCGGTGACATACTGTTTTTCGACATTTACATTCCACTCTGGTAAGATTAAAACAAACGGATTGAAGAGGATAAAATCCCTTATGACCAAATTTACATTCCACTCTGGTAAGATTAAAACAGACATATGCAAACAAAACAGACATGTACAACTCTGATTTACATTCCACTCTGGTAAGATTAAAACCGAGTTGTACTGCATTCAGAAAGCCGGTGTATGAATTTACATTCCACTCTGGTAAGATTAAAACGAAAGCCAAAAGTACAAATAAACCCCGAGGCATACAATTTACATTCCACTCTGGTAAGATTAAAACTAGATATGCATTGTATGTAGTGACGTTGTTGACAATATTTACATTCCACTCTGGTAAGATTAAAACTTGAGTTTCAAAAAGCGAAAAAATATAAGTTTGGGATTTACATTCCACTCTGGTAAGATTAAAACCACGGCACAGGGCGATTACCACGACATGAAGCATCATTTACATTCCACTCTGGTAAGATTAAAACCTGTCACTTTTGACGGGGTTGAAGGCACGAAAACGGATTTACATTCCACTCTGGTAAGATTAAAACCGCTGAATCAGATAAGCGAGGGTGACGTCAACAAGTATTTACATTCCACTCTGGTAAGATTAAAACCCATATCAAAAACGATTATAATAGCAATGATATATTATTTACATTCCACTCTGGTAAGATTAAAACCATTGAGAACGCTGACGGCAAGATGAAAGAAATAAATTTACATTCCACTCTGGTAAGATTAAAACACCTGCCCTGCCGTAGCCGCAATGTCTGTAGTGCCATTTACATTCCACTCTGGTAAGATTAAAACCACGGACTAAACAAAAAAGCGGATATAAAAGAATCAATTTACATTCCACTCTGGTAAGATTAAAACACATACGCAAATAAGACCGATATGTACAATTCAGATTTACATTCCACTCTGGTAAGATTAAAACAGAAAAATTATGCGCCGAGCAATACAAGCTTCAAAAATTTACATTCCACTCTGGTAAGATTAAAACATCTGTGCTTTTATTTTGACATGTCTGTGTTTCGCCATTTACATTCCACTCTGGTAAGATTAAAACGTTTGCGCTTTCAATTCCGAAATAGTCATAAATCCATTTACATTCCACTCTGGTAAGATTAAAACCAAAATGCACTCATATACTGTGTGAACTCAACTCTAATTTACATTCCACTCTGGTAAGATTAAAACTTGGAACGCAAACACGCTTAAGAACCTTGTAACAACATTTACATTCCACTCTGGTAAGATTAAAACCACACGAAAACTGTTTACACGGCACGAGAGAGCGTTATTTACATTCCACTCTGGTAAGATTAAAACTGAAACTAACTGAAAAGTTAAAATCATTGACATCAATTTACATTCCACTCTGGTAAGATTAAAACAGCCAAGATATTGAAGCGGTGCTGATGCAAAATCTAATTTACATTCCACTCTGGTAAGATTAAAACTTGATACGTTTGAGAATGTGCTTGTTGCGTTCTCATTTACATTCCACTCTGGTAAGATTAAAACGCTGATTATATCGACTGAACCCGACAAGTATTATAAATTTACATTCCACTCTGGTAAGATTAAAACGTAAAAAGCAGCGGTAAATTGCCGTTTATGTCTCCATTTACATTCCACTCTGGTAAGATTAAAACCAGAAATTCAAGATATGATTTCCATGTATGTCCTGTATTTACATTCCACTCTGGTAAGATTAAAACAGTGAAATCGCAAACAAAACCCAAAGCAAAACCCAAATTTACATTCCACTCTGGTAAGATTAAAACTGTACAGAAACGTTACAATCAGATCGAGAGAGACAAATTTACATTCCACTCTGGTAAGATTAAAACTGGGCGGTCAGAGAGTTATCCTTGAACTCTGGGAAAATTTACATTCCACTCTGGTAAGATTAAAACGTAAAAAGCAGCGGTAAATTGCCGTTTATGTCTCCATTTACATTCCACTCTGGTAAGATTAAAACTTATGGGAACATGGGGCAACGCAGAAGTATTTACATTTACATTCCACTCTGGTAAGATTAAAACCTTGGTGATATTTCGGAATAGGCCGGGACCAAGTGGGATTTACATTCCACTCTGGTAAGATTAAAACGCACGGCCGTGATAGTCGCCGTATTTAAAACACCTCAATTTACATTCCACTCTGGTAAGATTAAAACAATAGCAAGTCAGGGAACGTTTTTAGTCGGTGAAGCATTTACATTCCACTCTGGTAAGATTAAAACGAATACTCTTGATGTTAAGGCATCATATTTGCTGAATTTACATTCCACTCTGGTAAGATTAAAACACGGATGGTTCGTGTCTTACGTCCCGAACGTTCGGTATTTACATTCCACTCTGGTAAGATTAAAACGGGGCGTGGCCTTGTTGGGCTCAATGCTCATATTAAATTTACATTCCACTCTGGTAAGATTAAAACAAAGGCATGATATTGTTAGTTTTGTTGATAGCCTGTATTTACATTCCACTCTGGTAAGATTAAAACTCAGTGGGTTGACAGAGGACTCCTGAGATTATGCAAATTTACATTCCACTCTGGTAAGATTAAAACGTAAATGGGCTTATTGATGGGATTAACGTAATGATATTTACATTCCACTCTGGTAAGATTAAAACGGATAACATGTTACGTCAGATTTACAGTACATTTCATTTACATTCCACTCTGGTAAGATTAAAACCAGCAATCCTTTGCGGCTTGCAGCGTCTTATAATTCATTTACATTCCACTCTGGTAAGATTAAAACTGTCGGAGTAGCAATTGGTGAAGTCAACACACGTTTATTTACATTCCACTCTGGTAAGATTAAAACCAGGACGTTGCATATGATGCAGTACTCACAACAGGAATTTACATTCCACTCTGGTAAGATTAAAACGAGTAGACTCAACAGCGGCACTCGCGGGACTAAAAAATTTACATTCCACTCTGGTAAGATTAAAACACTGTAAATACCTTTTCGCCCGCTGTCAGCGTTGAGATTTACATTCCACTCTGGTAAGATTAAAACCCCGCTGCTAACACATGCGGTAATCATGTACTGCAATTTACATTCCACTCTGGTAAGATTAAAACGCAGCAAAAAAAGATGCGGCAACTGAAGAATCAATCGATTTACATTCCACTCTGGTAAGATTAAAACTATGGGAGTTCACTGATTAAACAAGCAATAAATCTATTTACATTCCACTCTGGTAAGATTAAAACGAAACGTGGCTAACAGCACAGGATGCAGTTGAAAAATTTACATTCCACTCTGGTAAGATTAAAACTGCGCAAGAGCAAGAAAGGAAAACGATGTTAAGTCTATTTACATTCCACTCTGGTAAGATTAAAACGAATGTGTGGCATTGACCTCTATAATACTAACTATATTTACATTCCACTCTGGTAAGATTAAAACGGACACTACAGGACAACCTATTGCAAGAGTTTCCGTATTTACATTCCACTCTGGTAAGATTAAAACAGCATTCCATGCAGACCTTAAAGCAAATGCATTATATTTACATTCCACTCTGGTAAGATTAAAACTTTGTGTGAACCGTAGTACAGAAATAGTTATTTAATTTACATTCCACTCTGGTAAGATTAAAACGCATAGATCAGGATAAAGAAAAAGCAGATGTTCCTGAATTTACATTCCACTCTGGTAAGATTAAAACAAAAATATTGAAGCAAATGATATTTCGGTTCGTATATTTACATTCCACTCTGGTAAGATTAAAACGAGAATTCGCATCAACAGACATTTACAGATTCCTGCATTTACATTCCACTCTGGTAAGATTAAAACCGGTCAACCAACAAAGCTCTTATTTCATAGGGTTGTACCCATCATTTTGTCGACCGTCACTGCTATTTATATATTGTACCATATTATTCCCTTTAAATCAACAAAAAAATATAAGAATCAACGCCATTTGTTTATTTGTCGATATACCACGTTTTTTTCACTTTCACAGGTCGACAATCTATAAAAAATTGCTTGTTTTATCTTCTTGAAGTCCTATTAACTCTTTATCCAGCCAACGTTCATTTCTTGATGTAAACAATATAATTGAATCAAGATCATCTCTTATAATTTTTTTTAATTCAAGCTTTAATTGAAATAACTGTGAACTGGTCAATTCCCCTTCAAATACAGAATTCTGAACATGACATAAATATTTCTTACATAGCTTAAATACATGGTTAAGTACTCTTGATCCTTTTTCTTCAAGACAAATATCATATACTAATATGCAATACATTTTATTTCCTTTCTACGTATATTTACCACCATATTTTAAAACTATCATAATCTTTTTCACCTATAAGATCTTTAATAAGCTTATAACATTCCAGTCTCATAAGATATTGATATGATACATCTTTTTCAAGCTCCCTATGCTTTATTGTTGTCTTTAATCTCTTATCAAGTTCTGCCATAATATCCTGAGATGCTTTCTTTTTAAGATGAAGAAAATTTAGTTCTTTTGTAAAACTATCCTGATTAATCTGATTTTTATTAAGCATTGAAAAAATAAGGCGATCTCCGATAAGTGGCTTAAATATTTCAGCAATATCGAGGCTCAGAGAAAATCTTCTAGTTCCTGGTTGGTGAAGATAACTAATAGTAGGATTTAACTGTGTTTTATATATTTCACTTAATACCCTTGTATAAATCAAGGTATTAACATATGAAATCAGGGTATTTATCATATTATCCGGTGGATTTTTTACTCTCTTTTCAAATTCGATAGGTTGGTCAATAATTATATTCCATGCAGAATAATATATTTTATGTATATTTCCTTCAACCCCCATCAATTCTTCAACTGTTTGTACATTATTAATTTTTGAACGCAAATCCTCAATGTCATCCATAAATTTCTGTAGATCCTTACCTCTGCCATTATAGTAACGTAGATTTCTATAGATATTATACGCTGCACCATCTATAAATTGTTTTGCAATAATAACTCTTTTAGCATTATCAGTATATGCATTTACTTGTTTTACAAGCATCTGACCTGCGAGAAGAGTTTCTTTAGGATAAAAACTTCCTGTATAAAAACTATAGTAATTAAAAAAATGAACAATTATTCCATATTGTGAAAGAAGGTTTAATAAACTCGTATTCAAACTACTTTCAGACATTAAATAAATCTCAGAAATATTTTCAATAGGTAAATCACGCTTAACTCCATCCTCTGTAATAAACTGAATTGTATTATCATGTCGTTTCAGCGTACCATTATTATAAATGTAAATGCTTTGTTTCATCTTTTATCACATCCTTTTATCTGAATCTACATATAGCATAAATCATAATATGCACAGCTCTTACAAAATCCTTTTTTTAATCTCTCCGGTGGCAGTTCCTGATTTATAACTTCCTTAATTTCCTCACACATCTGTGTAAATAACTTAATATCCTTATCATTTAATACTATCTCCGTTTTTTGCTTTAAAAGTGGGTAATCGATCTCTGCAGTAACATCAGTAACTCCTTTAGTAAAAAGATAATAAAGATAATATTTCATCTGCATTTCAGATGCAGTTTCTATTTTTTTACTTTTCTTAACTTCATGAAGTTTTCTGTCACTGCTTATAAAGTCAATGTTTATTACATTATCAATGTTAATGTGTTTATCTTCTCTTGCATATGCAAGTTCATCAAGAACTTTGCCTACCTCAACATTTTCACTGTTTTGTTCCATAGTGATTTCGTTCCCAAAATACCATAGCTTACGTTTGCACACAGTGTTGTAATAAACCATTATTCCGGTAACATTCTGCATATAAACTCCTTTCAATACATACTTGACTTTTCATCAAACTCCGATGTTAATCCTGCTCCGCATAAATTTTCTTCATCAAATTCGTATTTATTATTTGCAGTGTAAATTTCCATGTTCCACAAGGCACCTGATTTATCTAAAATATATTTTTTTTCTTTCATATTAAGCACATAAGCTCCAAGTGACAATGTATTTGCATTAAGATATTCCATAGCGTCAACTGAGTCTTTGCCTTTTCCATTGTGTGCTTTCTGAACAATGTTGTCGAAGTCAACATTGTTATTGCATTCATGGTTATAAATGAAAAACGGCATTACTCTGATTGTACTGATATCACGAAACTTCTTTTTTGCTTCTTCCTTGTTATACAATCCCATAGGAATTTCCGTATTTATCATCTTCTTTATTTCATCAAAAAATTTTGTATCCCTCAGAGTTTCTACATCATACACATGATCAATATACGCCATTTTATCTTTCTCAGTAAAGAAACTATTATCATATTCCCTGAGTTTTAATAACGAAATATCATAAATAGTACGATCATACACCATTCCTATTCCTGTTCCTGTCACATGAATATATATATTAGGTTCATTTGATGTATATATTCTTTTTCTATAGCACCTTCCCAACCTTTGCAAAAGACTGTCAGCGGTAGGCATCTCAGTAAACAGAATATCAAAGTCAATATCAAGACTCGCCTCAACGATCTGTGTTGAGATCCATATTCCCGTTTTATCACTATTTGAAAAGCTCATAATTTGTTTCTCAAGCATATTTCTGTGTTTCTGAATAAATCTTGAATGTAAAAGCTTTGGACTGCATTCTTCTAATTTTCTATATACACTGATTGCCTTATCAACAGTGTTGCATATTATCAATACTTTTTTTGTTTGTGCAAAACTTTCAATTTTATCATAGTCAAAGTCATCATCAATTATTTTGATAAAATGCCTTGGTTCAATTTCTGTTAAAAAAGGTTGTGGTGATGATTCATATTTTATTCCTTCAAGATCAATAAAGTATTTAAATACCGGAGGCATTGTAGCTGTAATAATTGCAAATTTTCCTCCACATTCAGAAATCATCTTTAACCCTATAATAAGCTTTGCTACAATATCTGGGGTATATGACTGAATTTCATCAATTACTAATTTTGAATATTTAAGCGTTGCAAGCAATAACTCACATCCATAATATCTATATACAAATGTAAACAGCTGATCAACTGTACATACTGTTAATGGATATGAAAACATTCTTGTAGCATTGTACTTTATCCGTGCTTCATCAAAATCATCATTTTCACATAAAAGTTGTGAAAATGCATCAGAGTGAAGCAGTGTACAGTTTTCAAAACCATATTCATTTTTATTCTTTCCTGAAATTCTTTTGTAAATAGCATTTATAGAAACCCTTAACGGCAATGTATAAAAAAGCTTACTGTTTCCTGCCCACATTAATGCCGCTTCAGTCTTGCCTATACCGGTTGAAGCTGTTACAATAAGATTTTTATCCTGTCTTTGAAACATATATTCCTGAACATCACGCACTTTGTAATTACTTGTGATTTTTTTATACACTATATCGGAAATACTCATGCCCTCAGAATTAAACGGAGATATTTCTATAGGAATGTAATTATTTGAACTGCTCGCCGATTCTTTTTTATCATTTCCTTTACATCTGGTATCCAGATCTGAGCTTGCATGATAATCACAACGATTGAGAATGCCTATAACAATTGCATAATCACTCCAAATATCCTGTGTATTATTGTTCTCACGGAGCAAAACGCTAAGATACCTACTGCTAAGCTTTATTCCTGAAAAACGTTTCTTTAAATCATTCTCAATTATTTCATCTTTAATTATTTTATCAGTTTTTTGGGGTCTGTTGTGATGATAAAAAATAGCGTTTATTATAATTTTAGCATTTCGCTCACCAAATTCCTGCTTTAAATCTTTGTATGACAAAAATGCCGGGCTTGCAAAACCATGGGGAAAATTTTTATATTCCTCTGATTTATATTTTTGATGGAGAATTTTATTATCCTCTTCAGAAATATCTGTATCTGTATAAGTACTATTTATTTTAGGATTGCTCTGAAACCCATATATTGATTTTCCATAGTCATGGTATTCTATTGCTTTTCTTATCATTTTTTTCTGAATATCAGAGAAATGCTCGCCATATAAATTCATAAGCTTATCAAAATCTTTTAAAAGCATATCCGTATGCTCTCCGATAGTTTCTCCACTTGACTTTGCCTTTAAGTTTCTGACCTTTTCATTCCAATCCATTTTACAATTACTCCTCTCTATAGAAATATCACCTGAGAAAAATTCTCAGGTGATTATATTAACCTAAACAAACAGGATTTTCCAACTCTGAATCAAGTAACATATCATTGAGTGATAATCCTTTTTCTTTTTTTACATGAACAGCATCAACTATCTCTGACCACTGTCTTGTCTTTCCGGAATTATCAAAACGTTTATTCAATGAATACACTGTTCCCATACCTTGAGACAAATCACAAATTGAAACAGGAATATACATATCATATTTACTGCAATAGCTTTCATCTTCATCAATTTCAGATGATTCCTGAAGTTGGATTTCATTTATTTCATCTATTCTTACAATATCCTCATGTCTTCCAAGGCTAAGATAACTTACTGGTTTTTTTAATCCGTTTATTATTGTATCAAAATCATTTTCATTCTTAGGACATATATATATAAGCAGATTAACATCAGTCAGTACATGAATACTTTTAGGTGAAATATTAATTCCGTCAAATCCCCCTTTTCCATCAGATACTTTTGCCTGATGACGTGTCGGATCATATTTTATACCAAAATTATAATATGTTGCATAATCAGATGTTTCACTTGCATTTTCGCCTTGAATGCACAGATCCATATCATGATATTCAGTAAACCCACAGGCATTATGAATCATTCCTATAACAGTTGAATAAGGCGGCAAGGGATAGCTTTCACGTATAAGAAAACTTGCAGGTTTACGGTAATTAGGCATCTGCTGCCATATTCTGAGCCGTATTGCCCTACGCATAATACTCCTTCACTTCCTTTTTTATCTTATCAAACATTTCACTTACTGTAATTTTTGCAAAACTCTCAATTTCTTCAGAATTTCCAAATTTGCCCGATAAGACTCCTGCAACAGTATGTTCTTTAGCATCATCACATGAGTTAATAGTGTCATTTATAAGCTTTAAATTCAGCTTATCCTTATTAAGCTCCACTCTGCTTTCAAAGTATGGGTTCTTTCTTTCATAAACTCCGCCTACTACAAATATAGGGCTGAGATTTTCACGTCTGCCTTTTATATCTCTCCATAAGAACTGAAGAACTTCAAGAAATTTTATTACCCTATCTGCTTTTTCGTCAGCAGTAATTTCAATATTATCATTTGCATCTATTCCTACTCTGTCAAGATCAATTGTAACCGTATATGCATAAAGAGACATATGAATTTCACTTTGTGCAATAGCATTGTTAAGCTTTTCACCTCGTGCAGACATCCCCATATTCGTAAGAAAATCCATTTCAGAATTATAAGGTTCAAGTGAAATAGCATTACTAAGTCGGACTACAGCAGAACGCACCTTCTGTGCTCCTTTTGAACCGCTCTCATCTTTTTTTGATGTTTTCATATATCCAAAAAGATCAATTTCAGGATATTCTGAAATTTTAGTGCCTGATGCAAACTGTACGACACCATTGTCTTCAACAGGAGTGTTATCCCAACTAAGCTGCTGCATCATATTATAACGAAGAGCCTGTCTTGATATATATGTATATACATTACCGTTTCCCTTTGTAATCTTTTTAAGCTGTGAGATGTTACCTATACCCTCACCGTAATTTGCGCTTGAAGCTTCAAAAATCATTGATATTGTAAGTCCATTTCTGTTACTTAACATTTTTCATATTCTCCTCATTTGTTTCATTTTTCTTTTCAAATTTCTGATATTTCAGTCCGAGAATATAACTCTGACCAATTGACTTGAATGATTCATCAGACTCAAAGCAGTCCATAAATACTGAAGGTATTGGTAGCCCATTACCTGAATATGTTCTTATTATTGCATCAAGAAACATATCCCTGTTTCCTACTGAAATTGCATTATTAAGCTTATATACATAACCTCTTAAACTATTATCTATATCTGCTTCTTCCATTCTTCCCGTTATTTTATAACGCATTTCTTTGCCACACATATAAGCTGTCTTTACCTTTTTCATTAATTCATTCACATTTTCTCCTCCTCTGAAAATAATATTGATTTTTAAAATATCGTATAAATAATTAACATTCTTATTTGTCTTCATTGAAATTAAAAGCAGTTTATGAATAAGTCCATATTGGTTTCTGCCTGAAAGTATATTATAAAACACCTCATCAAAAATATTAATGTAGTTTTCGCCATCTTTAAGATAAACTTTTTCTATTCTCTCAAGGTATTCTGAACTATCACTGAGTTTTATGACCATATCTTTGCCTATGACATTCATTTTGAAATGATTTGATGACATATTTCTAGAAATGACCTGAATATTACTTAGCTTATTTTCAAGAGCTTTAGTTTTTAACCCTATAAATGCCCGATAAAACATTTTATCTTTATTACTTTCTTCTTCATCAGGTCTATCACGAAAATACTGCATATTTCCCTGAAGATTTTTTATATCAAAGTTATTGTTTATAAAAACAGCATCCTGACCAAGATACGCAAATCCCAATGGAACAAATGTATATAGGAATGCACACTTCTCACATATATAAGCATCCGGTATACAATTCCAATACGCTGACTTTTTTCTACCTAAATCATCCGTTGTATCTATCATAAATGACATCTCAGTTTTAGATGATGTGGTTTCACGACACTCAATACATCTTATCGTTGCTTTCTTTTTTTCGTCCAGGCTTTTAATCAGTGGTTCAAAATACTTATTGTTATAAAATTCGGCAATGCTTTTTGTCTTTATATCATTAAATGCAGACATTACATTGGTCAGTGAATTTGTTACAAAAAATGATTTGAACTGAAAAGATATAAGATCTCTGAATACCAGTTCACTGAATGCTTCCGGCCTTTTAATCTGTTCACATATTTCCTTTAACATTCTGTTTTTTTCTTCATTATCCTTGCATGCTTTAAAATCTTTACAAAGTTTTAAGCTTACAATATCCTCATTATATTTTGCATTAATAAAACTGACTCCGTTTTCAAAGCTCTTTTTTGCAAAAAGAGCTGACGCATTATCATACAGCTTTTTTAGCTTTTCTTTTTTTGCCTTATCATTTAGTTTCTCATTTTTTATAACAGCATCAATAACCGACAGAGAATCAATAATAACTCTTATCTTTGTCTTATTGTAAAGAATATTTGATGTTGCCTTTACATACATTTGCGGAATATCATTATTATTTAAATATCCACTGTCCACATATAGATACTGTCCATCAATAATATAATCTGTATTTTCAACAGCATCATTTTCCTTAAGACAATTTAATAATCCCAGAATACCGGCATTAACCAGAAACGAACTACCAAGCTTAAATATTACTTTATCATCCATCTCATACATCCTTTACAAAATATCAAACATTCCAAAGCCCTCTGACCTACGGCTCCCGATACCATACTGGTATAAAGCATTTATTATTTCAGAACTAGCTGAAATTTCAAATATTCCGATTGAACAAGCAAATTTTATACCCATAGAACTGGTAACTGTCTTTTTAGGGGATACCGGAATGAGTCTGAATTCACTGTTGTCAATTTTCATGCCACATAATTTTTCTAATTCATTCTGAACAATTTTAAACAGCTCTGTTTCAAATTCATCATTTCCAAAATATAAATACTTATCTAAATTATTTTCATTATGTTTTCGCACTATTAGCGGAGAAAGAAATTTAATTTTTGCAGAATCAATATCTATCTGAGGTGTATTGCTGATTGTTACTTTTACAGGAATCATTTCATTACCAAGCGGCATGGCAAAAGGAATTTTTCTTTGTGCAAGAAAAGCATTGTAAAGCTCAATTCCAAGTATGGTATCACCCGTCGAAAAGTTTAACTCTATTTGTTTGTCATTAACGTGAATAACCTTATCCTCAAATACAGGACTTTTTAACTTCACTGCAAAAGTAAAGGGTTTAATAAATGATACCTTCTGGTATAATTGTGAGTAAAGTTTATCGTCAAAGTCTGATATACTCTTTTTTATAAAGCTCACCAGAGTTCTGCGGTAATCTGACAATATCTCTTTACTTTTCAATTCCAAAAGCATAGAAATACGCATATTTTCTCCTCCTACATTTTGTTATAAATAAATTATGATGTTATAATACCATATTTATATTTTATTGTCAACATTTAATATGATTTTCGTTAAATTTCTACAAGAAATATTTAGAATTTCTGTAACTATTGTTCTTGTGTTTTCTGATGAACTTTTTATACTTACAGAATTTTTTTAAAATTTGCGTATAGACAACTAACATAAGCCTGAATTATTCATCGTGGCATAAGAGAACTCTCAAAGGCCACATATTTACGTGTTATAAAAGTTTTTCTGGTTTCACCTAAAAAGTGAAGCCAGGGTATAGAAAAAGAGCTTCAAATTTGTTATAATCCGGAGTTTTACAGCGAATTGAATAAAAACAGCCTCTAATCAACGTATATACGT